>Ga0209808_1000434_pt1 | contig 20543 bp, 15 predicted proteins | sample GraSoiAngelo_157_FD_186171 | JGI IMG/M metagenome (GOLD analysis project Ga0209808, IMG submission 186171) | Grasslands soil microbial communities from the Angelo Coastal Reserve, California, USA - 14_1009_16_20cm (SPAdes) (version 2) | ecosystem: Environmental > Terrestrial > Soil > Grasslands ... | reverse complement strand
GAGGGCAGCGGCCACGAGACCCGTGACCGAGTACAGCCCGAGCTGCGCGAGGCCCGGGAACGCCGAGGGCAGGAGCGCCGCCAAGCCGCAGATCGAAGTCAGCATCCCTAAGCGGATCGTCGGCCAGACCGAATGTTGCCAGTCCGCCGCCTGCTGGACGAAGAAATAGACGGAGTAGTCGACCGCTTCCCCGATCAGTGTGATGCCAAAGCCGAGGGTGATGCCGTGGACGGCGGGAAAGCCGAGCGCCACGGCGGCGACCCCGGCGAGCGTACCCGAGGCGACCGGCACGAGCGTCAGCGCGAGAGCCGCAAGCGAGCGGTACACCGTGAGCAGCAGCACCGCGACGAGCAGGGCGGCCAGCGCCGAGAGGCGCATGACCTGGCCCTTGATCAGGGCGCGGGAGGCCACCGCAAACACCGGGGGTCCGGTCATGAGGAGCGTGACGCTGGGACGGGCGGCGGCCGGGATCGCGCCGAGGCTCGAGGCGAACGCCCGCCGGACCGTGTCGCAGGCCGCCTGTTGCGCGTCGGTGTCGGAGCCTGCGGCGCGGACCTGCGCCATGAGCAGTGCATGTCGGCCATCGGGCGAGCTCCACACGCCCTCGGCGGCGCGGGGAAGCCGCCCCGCTCCGAGTGTATCGAGGATGCCGAGCATCTCGCCGGTCGGGTCCCGCGTGAGAAGTGGCTTCAAGAGTGTCCCCGCGGGTGAAGCCAGGAGGTCCAGCGAGTCGGTGATCGCCGCGCGCAGGCCTGCTGCGCTGAAGCGCTCGGGTGTCAGGCTCTCGCTCAGCTGGTATCGATGCGCGAAGAGGAACTCCCGGTCCCGCTCGAGGCCCGCGGCGTCGCCGTTGTTGACGGCGACGAACGCAGGGTCGGCTCGCAGCCGGCGTGCGAGCTCCGCCGACACCTGGGAGCGCTCGGCGCCGCTCCCTCCCTCGATGGCGAGGAGCAGGAGACGCGCCGCGGGACCCGAGCGCAGCTGCTCGATGAGGAGCTGTTGGGTTGCGGTGGGACTGCGCGGCAGAAAGGCCGACAGGTCCGCGGTGTAGCTCGCGTGCGCGACGATCGCCGCCGCGATGATCGCCAGCACCGCCCAGATCGGGGTCGCCGCGCCACCCGGGCGCGTCATGGGCTGACTTCAGGGCCGATGCGCAGCAGCGATCGATCGCCGTCGCCGTGGCGGATATCGACTGAGCGGATCGCATCGCGCTCGCCTTCGATGCGGATTTCCCGCACGGCCCCCGCGAGCCTCGCGTCGGTGGGCACGAGGAGGAGCGACCAGTGCGCGAGACTCCCCTCGAACCCGACGCGGAAGAGACGCTCCAGCGCCTCCCGATCTCCGGCGAGCGTCGCGCGGATGCTCTCGATGAAGGGCGCCACCTGCGGATAGTCGCGCAGCGGCATGAGGTAGGTGCGATGCCCGCGATGCGCCGTCAGCACGCCGTGCTCGAGGACCAGCGTCTCGGCCCGGGGGTTCAGAGTGCGCTTCTCGAGACGGTCGGGTGCGTCGTAGAGCAGCTCCCCCGATGACTCGAGCGGGCGATCGAGAATGGCGAGCCGCTGCACCTCGGTGAAGGTGACGTGACCATGGCGGCGGGCGGCGAGCAGCTTCAGCAGCTGCTCGTACTCCACCGGCTGCGGCGAGGTTGCCTCATCGGCCGTCCCCGCGGCCGCGAAGGCGACGGCGAAGGCGAGCGCGGCCGCGACGCCGGCGGGCCGGGCTCCCCGCCTCACGCGCCCGCTCCAGGCGCGCTCGCGGAGGCGCCGGCCGAGGCACCGGCGGTGGCGTCGGCCCCGTGCCAGAAGTCGTAGAAGTTGAACCAGTTGTACGGATCGCTGTGGCAGTACTCCTCGAGCACCGCCACGTAACGCACGATCGCCGCACGCACCGCCGCCTCGCGGCCGCCCGGGGCGGGCCGCGAGAAGTCGGCGATCTGCCGGAACACAACGTGGTAACGGTTGCCACCGCGGTAGAGCCCGCTCATGAAGATCACCGGGCGCTTGAGCGCCGCGGCGGCGCGCATGGGGCCCGAGGGAAAAAGCGCAGGGCGTCCGAGGAAGCTCACCACCTGCGCCGGCGCATCCCCGAGCGTGCGGTCGGCCAGTATGCCGACGAACTTGCCCTGCTCCAGGCAGTCGTTGATACGCAGCATCGCCTCGAGGTGTCCGAGCGCGATGATCTCGGGTGCGCAGCCGGGACTGGCGGCCCGGAGGAGGGTGGCGATGCGGCTGGCGTTGTGCTCGTACATCGCCATCGCCACCGAGAGGCCCGGGCGGCGCCGGCCGACGGCGCTCATGAGCTCGAAGCTTCCGAGGTGCGCGCCGACGAGAAACGCCCCGCGACCGCGCGCGAAAGTCTCCTCCATGAGCGGCTCGCCCTCGATCGAGATGTCGAACAGCTCGTAGCGAGCGCGCATGAAGTAAAGACGATCGAGAATGGTCGAGGCGAAGGCGAACACCTGGCGAAAGCGCTCACGGGCGGTGGGCTCGTGTCCGAGCACGCGGCGCAGATACTGGCGGGAGCTCCGGCGCGCGCCGGGGGCGAAGGCGAAGAAATACGCGGCGATGAGGTAGAGCATGCACCGCGCCAGCGGGCGTCCCATGTGGAGCGCGACGAAAATCATTATCCTGAGCAGCGTCGCGCTGCCGCGCTCGCGCGCGAGCGCCCATTGCGCGGCGCTCGCGCGCGGCGCGGGCGAGGTTTCATGCCTGCCGGTCATGGTGCGGCTCGCGCGCCCGGGTGCGCCGGCACAAGTAACCCGTGGGCAACCGCCTTGCCGCCGCTCGAGATGCGGAACGTGATCGAGCCGTTCGGCAGCGCGTCGTGCTCGAGAGTCAGCGTTTCTCCCGGGCCCACCGGCTTCACGAACTTCGCCGCGGCGATGCGCCAGCGCGCGCCGGCCTGTGCGCGCTCCTGCTCCACCGCGCGCACCATCTCATCGAGCAGCAACACCCCGGGCAGGATGGGCGCCCCCGGAAAATGTCCGGCGAGCGCGGGATGCTCGGCGGCAATCGTGACCGTGGTGACGGCGCCCATGGGGCCCTTGGCTCTCAGGCGGACTTCAAGTGCGCCGCGGCGAGGGATCTCAGGGCCTCCTGCGGCAGCTTGCCGGTGCTGTTGCGCGGCAGCTGAGCCACGAAGACCAGGGGGCGCGGCAGGAACACCGGATCGATCCGCCGGCGCAGCTCCTCCACCACCTGCGCCGTATCGAGCTGCGGGGCCACGACGCAGGCGGCCACGCGCGCCACGCCGCGAGCGGCGGCGCGCGGATCATCGACGTGAAAGAACGCGCCGTCGACGACACCGGGGATGGAATTGAGCTGGTGATCGAGGTAGGCGAGGGAGCTGCGCTTGCCGGCGATGTTGACGAGGTCCGCCACGCGCCCGTGCAGGAGGAACCGCCCGGCGCCCGTCACCTCGAGCACGTCCCACAGGCGGGTCGGCTGCTCGATGTGACCGCCCTGCGCCCACGTCTCCTCACCCCTGGCGGACAGCTTGATGCCGGGCCACAGTCGCCACTCGGGTCCCTCGGTCGGGCGGCGCAGCGCGATCTGCCCGGTCTCGGTCGAGCCGTAGACCTCGAGCAGCCTCGTCGCGCAGCGCCGCTCGATGTCGGCGGCGAGCGGCGCGGCGAGCGGCGCGGTGGAGCACACGATCAGGTCCGTCGCGGGCACCGCGATGCCGGACTCGAGCAGCGCCCGCAGGTGAACCGGAGTCGAGACGAGAATCCGCGGGCGCGGCACGGCGGCCAGCACGGCGGCGATGTCGGCCGGATAGAACGGACGCTCGGCGCACAGCGCGTACCCGGTCGCCAGAGCCATCAGCACGCTCGACTCGAGACCGTACATGTGCTGCGGCGGGACCGTGGCGACGATGGCGCGGGAGGTTCCGTCCGCGATCCCGAGTCGCCGGGCTTCTTCGCCCACGCAGGCGATGAGCGGTCCGAAGCTCTTGCGATGGGGAACCGGCGTGCCGGTCGAGCCGGAGGTGAATACGCAGGCGGCGGGCTGCGCAGCGCCGATCGCCGGCACCGACATCGACGCAGCCGGCACGGCAGGCGTACCGGGCGGGCTCGCGTCCGACGCGGCGGCGGTCCGCGGGTACGGCACGCGCGGCAGCTCGATGTCGCAGTCGTCCGCGTCCGTGAGACACACGACGTCCGGAGCATAGGCGCGCAGCTGGCGGATGACCTCAGCGGTGTGCGTCGAGGGGAGGAGGCTCAGCCTCCCGGACACGAGCGTTGCGGCGAAACCCACCGTGAAGTGGTAGCGGTCGGCGCAGGCGTTGAGCACGTGGCGGCCCGCGCCGAGCCGCTCCGCCACGCGCGCGACGTCGGCGAGGAACTCGCCGGCGCGAATCGGCGCCCCGGCGCGATAGGCGAGAACAGCGCCGGCGGACGGGTGCGCAATCAGCGGCAGCGTGGGCGAGATATCTACTTCGTCCTGTGGGCGGTGATGTAATCGGCGAGCTGGCGGAGCGACCCGAAGATGCGCTCGTTCTCCTCGCCGTCGGCGCGCAGCTGCACGCCGTAGCGTTTGGACACCACGAGCGCGATCTCCAGGATGTCGATCGAGTCCAGGCCCAGGCCCTCGCCGTAGAGCGGCTGCGCCGGATCGATGTCCGCGGGCGCCACGTCCAGGTTCAGCGCCTCGACGATCAGGCCGGCGACCTCGTGCATGAATGCGGCGGCGCTCACCGGGGCAGCCGGCTGCCGGAGGGGCGACACTTTCTCGGACATTTTATCCTTAGCGGAGCTCGCCAAAACGGCCGGCCGGCATTATACAAGGCGCCGCGCGATGAGGAGCGGCAGGCGCAGTACGAAGCCCGCCAACAGCCGCAGGTACATCGATGTCAGCAGCACGTTGTCGCGCCAGTAATTAAAGTGTGACACACCGCCTTCCGCGGCGCTGAAGTAGCGCACCGGGGCGGGCAGCTTCAGCGCAGGAACGCCGCGCCAGGAGAGGCGCACCGCGGCCTCCGGGTCGAAATCGAAGCGCCGCATCCAGCGGGTCGAGCGCATGGCCTCGAGGAGCGGTGCGATCGGATAGACACGAAAGCCGCACAGCGCGTCGGGGATGCCGGCCCAGAGCGTCTCGAGGTTGGTGCACCAGTTGGCGATCCGCCGGCCACGGAGGCGAACGCGCGGCGCGCTGGCGTCGAACCGCGGCTCGCCGAGTATCATCGCCTCGGGCGCGGCCATCGAGGCGGCCATGAAGGCGCCGATCAGCTGCGCGGGGTGCTGGCCGTCGGCGTCCATGACGAGCGCGTGGGTGAAGCCGGCGCGCCCGGCGGCGGTGAGGCCATCGAAGAGCGCCGCTCCCTTGCCGCCGTTCCCGGTACGCACCAACACGCGGAGCTTTGGATCGGTGCGCGCCATGACGGCGAGCGCATCGCCCGAGCCGTCGGTGCTGCCGTCGACGACCACCCATACCGGATCCCACTCGGCCCGCGCCGCCCGCACCGTGTCGACGCCCTTCGATCCCGGGTTGTAGCTCGGGATGAGGACCAGGTGTGTGCGGGAGGACGTCAATCCTCGCTCTCCACGACGCGCGAGGAGCGGCCGATGATCCACGCGATGCCGAAACCCCCCGACCAGTAGCTCTCGCGTCTGACCAGCGGGCTCGCCGCGAAGCTGGCGCCGGCGAGCGCGTCGTGCCGCAGGTACGCTCCCAGCCAGTAGCGTGGATAACGGCGCGTGAGCGCGGCGAGGAGCTGCGTGCCGGCGTAGCCGCCGCGCGCCTCGAAGGCGGGGCGACCGGCGCTCGCGTACGGCGGCGCGACGCCGTAGAAGTACTCGTCATAGCGGCGGGTCGCGAACAGCGGGCCGGCGAGGAGGCCGAGTTTCCAGCCGTCGTCCCCGCGCCGCTGGCCGATGTCGAGGTTGAGATTCGGCGCGAGAAAAACCCCGACCACGCGCGGGGAGGCCTCGACCGTGAAGGCCGCGCGCGCCGGCAGCCGCAGATCGAGCTTGAGAAGCCGGTCGCCGCTCTTCCACAGGTGCACATCGAGCGCCGGTCCCACCTCCACCGTCGGGCGCAGGTCCGGCATCCCGTGCCTCGAGGAGTCGTTGCGCACCGGGGTCGTGCCGTTGACGCTCAGGTTGAGCTGGATGCGCTCAGCGTCGAAGAGCCTGCCGCGCAGCCCGTTGTGATCGGAGCGCAGGAACTTGCCGCGGTACACGAGATACGGCACCGGCACCGGGTAAACGTGCATCGTGTCGGCGCCGCGGTAATCGTGGAAGATCAGCGCGCCGCCTCCGAGGCCGAGCTCCCACAGCGGCCTAGGTGCGGCTCGCGTGCCAGGCGTGGCCCCCGCGGCGAGCGCCGCAGCCGCGAGCAGCGCGAGCGGCGCGGTCCCCGGGGTACGCATGCCGTGCGCGCGTGCCTCAGGCGGCCGCGTCGAGCGGACACATGCCGGTCGCTTCGATCTCGACCAGCAGGTCCTGCCGACAGATGTCCGCCTGGAGGTAAATGACCCGGGCGGATTCGCCGAGTGCGGCCGCGAGCTCCGCCTCGATGACGGGCAGGTCCGCGGGTCGCCGCACGTACACCTTCAGCGCGAGCGCGCCCAGCCGGAAGTGTGCGCCGCGCGCCGCGCGATTCGCCTCCGCGAGCAGCGCTTCGATGTTGGTGAGGGTCTCGCGCGTCTGGGCTGCGGTGTCGCCGACGTGGAGCGAGCGGTGGCCGACGATGCTCGCCGTCCCGGAGATGAAGAGCGCGAGTCCGTCCGGCGCCCGCCAGAGCGTCGCCCGCGAGAACACCGGGCTGTGGACCCCGTACTGCCGCGGGTAGTGGTAGGCGCTCAGCTGGCGGGGATTCTCGACGAAGCAGGGTGCGCTGCGGCTGGCGAGGAAGTACACGACCAGCGGACTGTTGCTCGCCGCGCCGAGAGCGGAAGCGGCCGGGACGTTGCCGGCGAGCGAGCGGCCGCTCTCGCGCAGCGCGTGCTGGCGCGCGCTGTTGAATTGCCGGTAGCGCTCGGTGCCGTCGGCATCGCGATTGATGTCCGGCAGATAATTCCAGACGCGCAGCAGGTGAGGGTAGTTCTCCGCATCGACCGCAGCGCAGATCTCCCGGTAGGCCTGGGACGTGGCTTCGTGCAGCGCGCCGTGCCCCGCGGCATGCCCGGCCCGGCTGCACCGGGCTCTGTCAGGTCCCGCCGCCGCTGCGGCGAGCTGCGTTTCGCTCACCGCAATGCAGCCGAACAGCATGTCGGCGGTGCGGCGAAAGCGCACGCGCTGGCGCTGGCCGGAGGTCGCGGGGCGGTTGCAGCGCCAGACTTCGAAGACGTGCCCGGTGCCGGGGAGCACCGGCGTGCTGACCTCGGCGACGGGGATCTCCGCGACCGTCGCCCCCACGCGGTCGCGCGTGCCACTGAAGGTGGCGACACCCAGCACGTCGCCCCACTCGGCCGCCTGGTACTCGGCCAGTGAGACGTAGTCCAGATGCAAGCCCGCTGGCGCGCGCATCGGCCACACCTCTTCGGGCTCAGTCCTTCGGCTGCGGCTCGTCGGACTTACCTCTCACGCTCTCCTTGGTCTTCTGGGCAGTCTCCTTGACCGCCTTGCCGACCCTCCGTGCGCCGTGTGCCACCGCGTGGCCCGCCTTCTTCGAGTCTTCCTTGATCGCCTCGCGTGCGGGCCTGGTCTTCTCGGCGACCGCATGACCTACGGTCTGCGCGCTGTGCGCGATTCTATGGCCGACCGTTTTGGCATCTTCCTTGATGGCGGTCTTGGTGTCGGAGGTCCGGTCGCTCTGGGTGTGCGCAGCGGCCGCCAGGGCGAGAGCGATGCTGGCGGCCGCGGCCGCCGGGGCGAAGCTTGCTTTCATGACGAAGTATCGTACGACACTCGCGCGCCGTTTTGCACCGCGCGCTGCCAACACGAGCCATGCCCACCCCGGGCGCGTCATCGCGGTGCCAATCGTCACCTCCTTCGGGCAAACTGCGCCGAATGCGTCTCGACCGGCTGCCGATCTCGGTACTGCGGACCCGTTATGTGCCGGGCGGCTGGGACCTGCTCGCTTTCGTGCTGGTGTTCGCCTTCTTCGTCTACGCCGCGCAGGCGGCGCGCGGGCTCGCCGGCTCACTCGCGCATCTCGAGGCGGTGCCGATCTCGCTCGCGCCGTCCGCGCTCGTCGGCTACTCGGCGCGGACCGCGCTGCGCATGCTGATCGCGATGAGCGCCTCGCTCGTCTTCACGTTCACCTACGCGACGCTCGCAGCCAAGAGCCGCCGCGCGGAAGTGTTGCTGGTGCCGCTGCTCGATTTCCTGCAGTCGGTGCCGATCCTGAGCTTCTCGATCACCCTCCTGTTCTTCCTGCAGCTCACGCCCGGGCGCGTGGCCGGCGCGGAAATGGCCGCCATCTTCCTGATCTTCACCAGCCAGGCCTGGAACATGGCGTTCAGCTTCTATCACTCGTTGCGCAGCATCCCGGACGAGCTCATCGAGGCGGCGCGCAACTTCCGCCTCAGCCCCTGGATGCGCTTCTGGCGGCTGGAAGTGCCGTTCGCCATGCCGGCGCTCATCTGGAACATGATGCTGTCGATGTCGGGTGGCTGGTTCTTTCTGACGGTGTCGGAGGCCATCAATGTAGGCCACACGACGGTCACACTGCCGGGGGTCGGCTCCTACATCGCGCTCGCCATCGAGCAGAAGGACCTCGCCGCCATCGGCTGGGCGATCGGGGCGATGTTCGTCGTGATCCTGGTGTTCGACCAGCTGCTGTTCCGTCCGCTGACGGCGAGCGCCGATTGGTTCCGTCTCGATCAGGAGGTCGGACTCACCCCGAGCCACTCCTGGGCGCTGACCATGATGCGGCGCTCGCACTTTCTCGGCCTTCTCGCGCGCGCGTTCGCGGCGCTGCTGCGCGCGGGGATGAGGCCGGGCGCGACGGCGCCGGCAGCGCTCGAGCGGCGCGCGAGCGTCTGGGACGCGGGTTGGGTCGACTATGCCTGGTACGCGCTGCTCGCTCTCATCGGGCTCGTGGCGCTCTCGAAGACCGCGGGCTTCGTGCTCGGGGAAGTGCGGCCGGCCGAGATCGGGCAAGTCGTCATCCTCGGGCTCATCACGTTGCTGCGCGTCGCGGTGCTGATCGCCCTCGCCAGCCTCATCTGGGTTCCCATCGGAGTATGGATCGGGTTACGCCCGCGCGTGGCGAGCATCGCTCAGCCCATCGCGCAGTTCCTGGCCGCCTTTCCTGCGAACCTGCTGTTTCCGATCGTGATCTCCGCTATCGTGCTCCACAAGCTCGATCCGGATATCTGGCTGAGCCCGCTGATCATCCTCGGCACCCAGTGGTACATCCTCTTCAACGTCATCGTCGGCGCATCGGCCCTGGCCCCGGACCTGCGCTATGCGGCCGAGAACCTTGGCGTGCACGGCTGGCTGTGGTGGCGGCGGGTGGCGCTGCCTTCCGTGTTTCCGTTCTTCGTCACCGGGGCAATCACCGCCTCGGGCGGCTCGTGGAACGCCAGCATCGTGGCCGAGGTCGTAAGCTGGGGTCAGCAGAAGCTCACCGCGCACGGACTCGGCGCCTACATCGCGGAAGCCACGATTCAAGGAGACTTCCAGCGCAGCGTCCTCGGCACGGTCGTGCTGAGCCTGTTCGTCGTGACGCTGAATCGCGTGTTCTGGCGCCCCCTGTACGCGCGCGCCGAGCGGAAGTTCCGCATCGCCTGAAAGAGCCACGTCCGAGGAGACGCCCGTGAATGCCACCGCCGCCGCCCTGAACCTGGCTCCGCTCCTCGACGTGCGGGGCGTGAGCAAGTCCTTCCGCAAGGCGGACGGCGACGCACTCGTGGTGCTCGAGGACGTCAATCTGACGCTCCGCCCGGGAGAGATCGTCGGCTTCCTCGGCCGCTCGGGTTGCGGCAAGTCGACGCTGCTGCGGCTCATCGCCGGGCTCGATGACCCGTCCCGGGGCGTGATCAATTATCTCGGCCGGCCGGTGGGCGGCGCGGCCGCGGGCATGGCCATGGTATTCCAGAGCTTTGCGCTCTTTCCCTGGCTCACCGTGCTCGAGAACGTGCAGCTCGGCCTCGAGGCGCTCGGCATGCCGGAGCCCGAGATGCGCCGCAGGGCTCTCCAGGCCATCGACCTCATCGGACTCGACGGGTTCGAGTCGGCCTATCCGCGCGAGCTCTCGGGCGGCATGCGCCAGCGCGTGGGCTTTGCGCGCGCGCTCGTCGTACACCCCAACATCCTGCTCATGGACGAGCCGTTCTCGGCGCTCGACGTGCTCACAGCCGAGACGCTGCGCAACGACTTCCTCAACCTCTGGGGCGAGGGGCAGCTGCCGATCAAGGCGGTGATCCTGGTGACGCACAACATCGAGGAAGCGGTGGAGATGTGCGACCGGCTGCTGATCTTCTCCACTCACCCGGCGCGCGTCATGGGCGAGATCGCGGTCGATCTGCCGCAGCCCCGCCATCCGGACGACCCGCGCTTCCGCGCGCTCGTCGACCGGGTATACGTGGAGATGACCGCGAAGCCGCGCGGCGAGCGCGTCGGGCCGAAGTCCGAGCGTTTCCCGGGCACCGGCATTGGCACCACCCTCACGCACGTATCGTCCAACGTGCTGGCCGGACTCATGGAAGCGGTGGCGGGCCCCCCCTACAACGGCAAGGCGGACCTGCCGGCGATCGCGCAGGAGCTGCGCATGGAGGTCGACGACCTGTTCCCCGCTGCGGAGGCGTTGCAGCTGCTGCGCTTCGCCGAGGTCGAGGGCGGCGACATCCGCCTCACCGAGGCGGGTCTGCAGTTCACGCGCGAGGACACCGACGATCGCAAGAAGCTCTTTGCCCGCCACCTGATCACCTACGTGCCGCTCGCGGCGCACGTGCGGCGGGTGCTGGACGAGCGCGCCAGCCACACAGCCCCCAAGAGCCGCTTCTTCGACGAGCTCGAGGACTACATGGCGGAGGAGGGGGCCGAGCAGACGCTGCGCACCATCATCAGCTGGGGACGGTACGGCGAGGTCTTCGCCTACGACGACCACCGCCAGTGCTTCACCCTGGAGAACCCGACGTAGCGGGCGGGCTGCCATGGCTGGAGGTCCTCCCCCCGTAGACCACTCCGCTGCGCTCGCGCGAGCGGACCGAAGCGCGCCGGCCAGACATCAGTTGAACGGTAGCGCGTCGCTCCTCCAGCCTCCACCGAGCGCCTTCAAGAGCCACACGCTCGCCGCGAGCGAGCGGTTGGTGATGTCGCGCCAGGCCCGCTCGGCGCCGAGCGAAGCGTTCTGGGCGGAGACCACGTTGAGATAGTCCACGGTCCCGGCCTTGTACTGATTCTCGACGATCGCCAGAGTCTCGGCTGCGGCATCAGCCGCGGCGCGCTCGGCGGTCGACTCCTCGGCGAGCATCTTGAGCGCCGCGAGATTGTCCTCGACCTCCTGGAACGCGCTGAGCACCGTCTGGCGGTAGGTCGCGACGCTCTGATCGTAGGAGGCGATCGCGGCGCGCACCTGGTAACGGCGTGCGCCGAAATCGACGAGGGTAGCCGCGAGATCGGGCCCCAGCGACCAGAAGTGATTCGGCACCTGGAAGAGCCCCGAGAAGCTGCTGCTCGCGTAACCCTCGGAGCCGCCGAGCGAGAGGGTGGGGAACCACGCCGCGCGCGCGATCCCGATCTGCGCGTTGGCGGCGGCGGCGCGGCGCTCCGCCGCGGCGATGTCCGGCCGGCGCTCGAGCAGCTGCGAGGGGAGCGTCAGCGGAATCGCCGGGATCGACGGCGCTTGATCCTTGCGGGGGATCGACAGCGCCGCAGGCGGCTTGCCGACGAGCACCGCGATGGCGTGCTCGAGCGTTGCCCGCGTGATCCCGAGGTCGACGTGCTGCGCGCGCACGTTCTCGAGCTGTGTCTGCGCCTGCGTGACGTCATAGCGCTGCGCCACGCCCGCCTGGTAACGGTTGCGCGTGACCTCGAGCGCCTTCTCGTAAGCGGCCATGGAGCGCTCGAGCAGGCCGAGATCCAGGTCCGTGACGCGCAGCTGAAAGTAGCTCTGCGCGAGGGTCGCCTGCTCTGAGAGCAGCATCGCGGCCAGATCGCCGGCGCTCGCCCGCGCCGACTCGCGATTGGATTCGACGGTGCGGCGGACGCGACCCCACACATCGAGCTCCCAGACGGTGGCGAGGCTCACGCGGTCCTGGGTGCGCACGGCGCTGCCGGCGGCCGCGGCGCTCCCCGAGGTGCTGGCGCCGCCGCCGGCGGTGGTCGTATTCCGGCTGCGGGTCGAGGAGACATCGGCGGTAATGGTCGGAAAGTAGCCCGAGCGAGCCGTGCCGAGGAGCGCCGCGGCCTGCTCGTACCGGGCCGCCGCGAGCAGCACGTTCTGATTGGAGACCTGCACCTGCCGCTCCAGAGCGTCGAGGTCCGCATCGCCGTAGAGCTCCCACCACTCGCCGCGCGACGTCAGATCCTGCGGCTCGGCCGGCTTCCAGTCCTTGCTCTCCTTGTAGGCCGGCGGCACCTCCAGGCTCGGGCGATGGTAGGTGGGCCCGATCGGCAGGTACCCGCAGCCGCCGGCGGCGCCGAGCGCGAGCAATGCCGGGATGCAGCGAAGCGCGCGCCTCATGCGACTCCCTCCAGCGGGTTCGGGAAGCGGTGCAGGCGCGACTTGGCCCACAGCCGGAAGCGGTCGAGATACAGGTACATCACCGGCGTCGTGTAGAGAGTCAACACCTGGCTGAGGAGGAGGCCGCCCAGCACGGCGATGCCGAGCGGGCGGCGCAGCTCCGCGCCCTCGCCGAAGCCGATCGCGAGCGGCAGCGCTCCGAACATCGCCGCCATGGTGGTCATGAGTATCGGCCGCAGCCGCAGGAGACACGCCTCGTAGATCGCCTCCCGCGAGCTGCAATCGCGCTCGCGCTCGATCTGCAGTGCGAAGTCGATCATCATGATGGCGTTCTTCTTCACGATGCCGATCAGCAGGATGACGCCGATGAGCGCGATGATGCTGAAGTCGGTGCCGGTGGCGAGCAGCGCCAGCAGCGCCCCGACGCCCGCCGAGGGGAGCGTGGAGAGGATGGTCAGAGGATGCACGAGGCTCTCGTAGAGGATGCCCAGCACCAGGTACACGGCGACCAGCGCCGAGAGGATCAGCAGCCGCTGGTTGGCGAGGGCGTCCTGGAACGCCTTGGCGGTCCCCCGAAAGCTGCCGCGCACGGTGATCGGCGCCCCGAGCCGGGCAAAGCCCGCATCGATCGCCGCCGTCGCCTGCGACAGCGACACCCCGAGCGGCAGGTTGAAGGAGACAGTGGATGCAGCCGAGAGTCCCTGATGATTGACGGCGAGAGGGGTGGAAGTCGCCTCGTAGTGTGAGAAGTCGCTCAAGGGTACGCGCCGGCCCGCGGAGCTCATGGCGGGGTTGCCCACCGAGGCGCCGGCCGTCGCGGCGATCGCGACGCCGTTCGCGGCGGCGGTGCTGCCCTGCGCAGTGCTCGAGGTTGCGGCGGTGCTCGTCACGTACACGCTCCGCAGGATCTCCGGGCTCTGCCAGAACTCGGGCGCCGCCTCCATCACCACGTGGTACTGGTTCAGCGGATGGTAGATGGTCGACACCTGGCGCTGGCCGAATAGATCGTTGAGCGTGGCGTCGATCTGGGACTGGTTGAGTCCGAGCCGCGCGACCGCATCGTGATCGATCACCAGGCTCGTCTGCAGCCCCTTGTCCTGGGCGTCGGTGTTGACGTCGGCGAGCTGCGGCAGCTCGCTCATCATGCGCCGCACCCGCGACTCCCAGGCGCGCAGGTCGGTGATGGTGTCTGCCTGCAGCGTGTACTGGTACTGCGCGCCGGCGGAGCGGCCGCCGACACGGATGTCCTGAACCGGCTGCAGATACAGATTCGCACCCGGCTCATGCCCGAGCTTGCCGCGCAGCCGCGCGATCACTTGATCCGCGCTGATGCCGCGCTCGGCGCGCGGCTTGAGCGAGATGAACATGTTGGCGCCGTTGCGCCGGCCGCCGCCGGTGAATCCCACCACCGTGGCGACCGCCGGATCGTGCAGCACGACGTCGACGAAGTAGCGCAGCTTCTCCCGCATCGCCTGAAAGGAGATCGACTGATCGGCCTGGATCTGGCCCATCATCAGCCCGGTGTCCTGCTGCGGGAAAAAGCCCTTGGGCACGTGGATGTAGAGGTACACGTTGAGCACCACGGTGACCGCCAGGATCAGCATCACCGTCGGGCCGTGCGCCAGCGCCCACTCGAGCGAGCGGCGGTAGCCGTCCTGCACGGCGTCGAAGGCGCGCTCGCTCAGGCCATGGAGGCGTCCGTGCGCGCCCGTCCGCCCGTGCTCCTGCGTGAGGCGCGAGCACATCATCGGGGTCGTGGTGAGCGATACGACGAGCGACACCAGGATTGCGGCGGACAGCGTGATCGCGAATTCCCGGAACAGCCGCCCGACCACCCCGCCCATCAGCAGGATCGGGATGAAGACCGCGATCAGCGACAGGCTCATCGAAACCACCGTGAAGCCCACCTCGCGCGCGCCCTTGAGGGCCGCCTCGAGCCGCGGCACGCCGGCTTCCACGTGGCGCGAGATGTTCTCGAGCACCACCACCGCGTCGTCGACCACGAAGCCGGTCGCGATGGTGAGTGCCATGAGGGAGAGGTTGTCGAGGCTGAAGCCGGCGAGATACATGACTGCGAAAGTGCCGATGAGCGACACCGGCACGGCAACGAGCGGCACCATGGCGGCCCGCGCGCTGCGCAGGAACATGAAGACCGAGAGCACCACCAGCGCCACCGAGATCACGAGCGCCCGCTCGACGTCGCGCAGCGACGCCCGGATCGTCGGGGTGCGGTCCATGTAGACATTGAGCGCGATGCTCGCGGGGATCGCGGCGCGCAGGTGCGGCAGGAGCGAGCGCACCCGGTCGACGGTGTCGATGATGTTGGCGCCCGGCTGGCGGAACAGGATCAGCATCACGGCGGGATCGCCGTTCGCGAGTCCGTCGTTGCGCAGGTCCTGGACCGAGTCCGACACCTGCGCGATATCGCCGAGACGCACCGCGGCGCCGTTGTGATAGCCGACGATGAGCGGGATGTATTCGCTCGCGCTCATGGCCTGGTCGTTGTCCTGGATCTGCCAGCGCTTGTCGCCCGACTCGAGCGCGCCCTTGGGGCGGTTGGCGTTGGTGGTGGCGATCGCCGTGCGCACCGCCTCGGGGTTGATCCCGTAGCCGTTCATCGCGGGGAGGTTGAGCTCGACGCGCACTGCGGGGAGGGAGCTCCCGCCGACGTTGACGTCGCCGATGCCCTGCACCTGCAGCAGCTTCTGCGCGAGCACGGTGGACGCCCAGTCGTACATCTGGCCGCGGGTGAGCGCCTGGGAGGTGAGCCCGAGGATCATGATGGGCGCGTCCGCCGGGTTCACCTTGCGATAGGTGGGATTGCTCGGCAGCCCCGTCGGCAGCAGCGCCCGCGCGGCGTTGATCGCCGCCTGCACGTCGCGCGCCGCACCGTCGATGTCGCGGCTCAGGTCGAACTGGAGGACGATGTGCGTCGAGCCGAGCGCGCTCGCGGAGGTCATCTCGGTGACCGCGGCGATGCGCCCGAGCGAGCGCTCGAGCGGGGCGGCCACCGTGGCGGCCATGGTCTCGGGGCTCGCGCCCGGGAGCCCGGCGTTCACCGAGATGGTCGGGAAGTCCACCTGCGGGAGCGGCGCCACCGGCAGGTGCAGGAACGCCGCGATGCCGGCGAGCACCACGCCGAGGGTGAGGAGCGTCGTGGCGACCGGGCGCTCGATGAAGGGGCGCGAGAGGTTCATGCGGCCTCGGGCGCGGCCGCGCCGCGCCGCCGCGCGCGCCGGCTCTCGAGGCGCCGCGCGAGGGCGTCGAAGTACAGGTAGATCACCGGCGTCGTGAAGAGTGTCAGCACCTGGCTCACCGCGAGGCCCCCCACCATCGCAAGTCCCAGCGGGCGGCGCAGCTCCGCCCCCATGCCGGTGGCGAGCATCAGAGGCAGCGCGCCGAGCATCGCAGCGAACGTGGTCATGAGAATCGGCCGCAGGCGCAGCAGCGCCGCCTGGTAGATCGCCTCGCGCGGCGGCTTGCCCTCACCGCGCTCGGCCTGCAGCGCGAAGTCGATCATCATGATCGCGTTCTTCTTGACGATGCCGATGAGGAGAATGATGCCGATGATGGCCACCACCCCGAGGTCCTGACCGGCGATCATCAGCGCGAGCAACGCGCCCACGCCGGCCGAGGGAAGCGTCGAGAGGATGGTCACGGGGTGGATGTAGCTCTCGTAGAGCACGCCCAGCACGATGTACACGGTGACGATCGCCGCCAGGATCAGCCACAGCGTGCTCGTGAGCGTGCCCTGGAAGGCGAGCGCTGCGCCCTGGAAGGAGAGCTGCACGCTCGCCGGGATCCCGAGCTCGTCCTCCACGGCCTTGATGGCGCTCACGGCGCCCCCGAGCGAGGCCCCGGGAGCCACGTTGAAGGAGATGGTGGCGGCGGGGAACTGCCCGAGGTGATTGATCGCGAGCGGCGAGGTTCTCTGGGAGACCCGCGCGAGGCTCGCGAGCGGGATCTCGTTGCCATTCACCGCGGCGACGTACAGGCCCGCGAGCGGCCCCGGGCCCTGCGCCGCGCCGGGCCGCAGCTCGAGCACGACGCGATAGACGTTCGATTGCGTGAAGATCGTCGACACCAGGCGCTGCCCGAAGGCGTCGTAGAGCGCGTTGTCGATCGCCGCCGGAGTCACGCCGAGGCGGGCGGCGGCATCGCGGTCGATCTCGACGTAGGTCTCGAGCCCCTGATCCTGCAGGTCGCTCGCCACGTCCGCGAGCTGCGGGAGCGGCTGCATGCGCGCCACGAGCTTCTTGACCCACACCGAGAGCTCGTTCATGTCCGGGTCCTCGGCCGACAAGGCATAGAGCGTGCGGCTGACGCGCGCATCGATGGTGAGGTCCTGCACCGGCTGCATGTACACCGTGATGCCGGGGACCTGGGCGAGCCCGGGCTGCAGGCGGCGGATGACGCCGGAGGCATCGAGGCTGCGCTCCCCCTTGGGCACGAGACTGATGAGCAGCCGGCCGCTGTTGAGCGTGGTGTTGACGCCGTCCACGCCGATGAACGAGGAGACGCTTTCGACGGAGGGGTCCTTGAGGAGCGCCTGTGCGAGAGCCTCCTGCCTCTCGGCCATGGCGGCGAAGGACACCGACTGCGGCGCCTCGGTGATCCCCTGGATGAGACCCGTGTCCTGGGGCGGGAAGAAGCCCTTGGGCGCGACCACGTAGAGGAGCACGGTGAGGACCAGGGTGCCGATGGCCACCCGCAGCGTCATGCGCTGGCGGTCGAGCACCCAGGCGAGAGCGCGCGCGTAGTGCGCCGCGAGGCTCTCGAACCAGGCGCCGGCGATCCGCAACGCGCGGCTCTCTCTCGCCGGATCCCGCGGCTCGAGAAGCCGCGCGCACATCATGGGCGTGAAGGTGAGCGACACGACTGCCGAGATCAGGATCGCCACGGCGAGCGTGATGGCGAACTCGCGGAACAGCCGCCCGATGACGTCCCCCATGAAAAGCAGCGGGATCAGCACGGCGATCAGCGACACCGTGAGGCTGATGATGGTGAAGCCGATCTGCCGCGAGCCCTCGAACGCCGCCTTGAGACGCGGCGTGCCCTCCTCGACGTGGCGGGAGACGTTCTCGATCATCACGATCGCATCGTCCACCACGAAGCCGGTCGAGATGGTGAGCGCCATCAGCGTCAGGTTGTTGATCGAGAAGCCCGCGAGGTACATGACGCCGAACGTGCCGACGAGCGAGAGCGGCACGGCGACGCTCGGGATCAACGTGGCCGAGGGGCTGCGCAGGAAGAAGAAAATTACCAGCACCACCAGCACCACCGCCAGCAGCAGCTCGAACTCGACGTCCGCGATCGAGGCGCGAATGCTCACGGTGCGATCCGTCAGCGGCGTTACCGTGATCGAGGCGGGAAGGCTCGCCTCGAGCCGCGGCAGCAGCGCGGCGATGCGGTCCACCGTCTGAATGACGTTCGCACCCGGCTGGCGCTGGATGTTGACGATGATGGCGGGGACCGGCTGCCTCTGGCGGCGGTCGGCCGCCCAGGCCGCGAGCTTCACGTTCTCGGCGTCGTCGAGCACCGCGGCGATGTCCGAGACGCGCAGCGGCGCCCCGTTCTTGTACATGAGCACGATGTTGCGGTAGTCGTCCGGCGAGCGGAGCTGGTCGTTGGCGTCGATGGTCGAGGCGCGCAGCGGCCCGTCGAAGCTTCCCTTGGCCTGATTCACGTTGGCGTTGGCGATCGCCGTGCGCACATCCTCGAGCGCGAGGCCGTGCGCTGCGAGCGCCACCGGGTCCACCTGGATGCGGATCGCCGGGCGCTGGCCGCCGCCGAGGCTCACCAAGCCGACGCCCGGGGCCTCGGAGAGCTTGGCGGCGAGGCGCGTGTCGACCAGGTCCTCGATCTTCGGCAACGGCAGCGTCGGGGAGGTGACCGCGAGGGTGAGGATGGGCGCATCCGCGGGGTTGACCTTGCTGTAGACCGGCGGCATCGGCAGATCGGTCGGGAGGAAGGAGCTCGCGGCGTTGATCGCGGCCTGCACTTCCTGCTCGGCGGTGTCGAGCGAGAGGGCAAGCGAGAACTGGAGCGTGATGACCGAGGCGCCGCCGGAGCTCGAGGAGGTCATCTGAGCGAGTCCCGGCATCTGACCGAGCTGCCGCTCGAGCGGCGCGGTGATCGATGAAGTCGTCACGTCGGGGCTCGCGCCGGGATAGAGCGTCGTCACCTGGATGGTTGGGTAGTCGACCTGGGGGAGCGCTGAAACCGAGAGCGCCCGGTAACCGACCATCCCCGCGAGCAGAATCGAGAGCATGAGCAGCCAGGTTGCGACCGGGCGCTCGATGAAGATCGCGGACGGGTTCACGAGGTCATCCGCACCGGCGCAGCAGGCGGCTGCGCCGATGGCGCGGCGCTCGATGCGGTATGGCGCCGGTGCGGGCGCTGCCCGGGAGGCGGCGCCGGGGTAGCCGGGGAGGCCGCACCCCGCGCGCTGTCGGCGATCAGCGCGACCTGCGCCCCGTCGCGCAGCTTGTCGAGTCCGTCGATCACGACCTTTTCCCCGGGCCGGACGCCGTCCTTCACGGAGACGAGGTCCCCGCTCGAGGGTCCCGGGCTCATCTTGCGCAGGCTCACCGTGTTATCGGCATTCACCACGTAGACAAAGGTGCCCGGCGCCCCCCGTTGCACCGCGGCGCTCGGCACGAGTGTGGCGCCCGAGAGGGTGTCCAGGCGCAGCCTCGCGGTCACGAACTGATCCGGAAACAGCGAATCATCCGAGTTGTCGAACAGTGCCTTCAGCTTGATGGTCCCGGTGGTGGTGTCGATCTGGTTGTCGACGGCAGCGAGCTTGCCGGAGGCGACGACCTTGCCGTCGCGGTCGAGCGCCTCGACCGGCAGCGCATCGCCGCCGCTGAAGTGGCGGTTGATCTGCGGCACATACTCCGAGGGCACGGCGAAGACCACGTAGATGGGATGAGTCTGGGTGAGCACCACGATGCCGTTGGCGTCCGAGGCATGAACCATGTTGCCCGGATCGACCTGGCGCAGCCCCACGCGCCCGGCGAAGGGCGCGGTGATACGCGTGAAGGTCAGCTGCAGCCGCACATTCTCGACCGCGGCCTTGTCGGCGCGCACCGCGCCCTCGAGCTGCTGCACGGTGAAGCGCTGCGCATCGACCGTCTGGCGGGCGATGGAATCCTTCGCGAGGAGCCCCCTGTAGCGCTCGAGGTCGACGCGCGCGCCCGCGCGCTGCGCCTCATCCTTCGAGAGCTGTCCCTCGGCCTGGTCGAGCGCCGCCTGGAACGTGCTGGGGTCGATCTGCGCGAGCAGATCGCCGCCCTTCACCAGCTGCCCCTCGCGGAAGGGCACTTTGAGGAGCGGTCCGTCGACCCGGCTGTGGATGGTCGCGGTGTTGAGCGCGGCCACGGTGCCGAGCGCATCGACCGTGACGTCCACCGTGCCGGTGGTCGCGGCGACGGCACGCACGGGCACCGGCCCCCCGCCGCCTGCGCCGCGCGCGAAGCCGCCGCGGCCGCCCCCCGTCTGACCAGCGGGCTTCATCGCCCACGCGAGCACCGCGATGAGCGCCGCTGCCCCGACCCCGGCGAGAATCAGCCGCCGGCGGCGCGTCTTGCGTCGGATTCCGCGGTAGTAGTTCTCGTTGAAAAGGATCGCCGTGCGCTGGGCTTGCCAGTCGGCGGTCTGGGTACTAGGGGAGTAATCCGGGCTCATCCGGCGCCTCTTGCGCTTAACACTGCCACCTTGGCGCAACTGCACCGCCCGCCGCAAGCGCAGTCGGCGAGCACAAAAAAATGGTGGCACAGGTGTTGGCATCGCGCTGCATCCAGCCGGCAAAGAAATGCAAAGAATTCTGAGTTTGCGGGCTTGGGGCGCGCCAGGAGGCGATGTGCCCGAGTGCTGCGCTGCGAGCCTGGTACTGGTGCGTGTCCCGCGATGGTGCCGACGACTCTCAGGCCGCCCGTGACTCAATGAGCCTCGGCGCGCGCT
>Ga0209808_1000432_pt1 | contig 20611 bp, 19 predicted proteins | sample GraSoiAngelo_157_FD_186171 | JGI IMG/M metagenome (GOLD analysis project Ga0209808, IMG submission 186171) | Grasslands soil microbial communities from the Angelo Coastal Reserve, California, USA - 14_1009_16_20cm (SPAdes) (version 2) | ecosystem: Environmental > Terrestrial > Soil > Grasslands ... | reverse complement strand
GACGGGGATTGCCCGCGCTAGGCCATGGGGGGTGCGGCGAAAAAATGATGCCGCCGCTGCAGAATCGTCGCCGGCTTCCGGCGGGCAGGCGGCCTGTGGTAGGGAGCCCCATGGCCCGCGCGGGCTGGTTTCCGTGCGCGCTCGGCACCCTCGTGCTCCTCGTCGTCGCGGGGGCGGCCGCCGCGGACCCAACGCCGCTCTCCCCCGAGGAGACCGTCCGGCGGTACTTGCAGGCCCTCAAGGATGGGAGGTTCGATGCGGCCTACGACCTGGTCTCCAAAGCGATGAAGCAGGGGAAGGACCGGGAGGTCTGGGTGAAGGAGCAGAAGACCGGCATGGCGTTCGCGGACGTCAAGATCTTCGAGTTCCGAGTCCACCCCGGGAAGGTCGAGGGCGCGACGGCCCACGTCCCCAACGTCCTCTCCTCCCAGGACCGCTTCGTGAACCAGCTCGGGCTCACCGAGTACGAGCTCTACACCCTCCTCAAGGAGGACGGCGTGTGGAAGATCGACAGCCAGGTGATCGTGGAGCCCAAAGACGTCTCCAAGTGGTTCCCCAAGGCCGAGGCTGGAGGAGGCCCACCATCCCATTGACATCTCGAGAGAGGGTCTGTTAGGCGCCCATCGACGGGACGTCGTCCTTGCGCCCCGGGGGAGGGGCTACATGCGTCGCTGGATCATCCCGGGAGGGGTCACCCTCTTCGCGCTCGCGCTCGGGTGCCACCACGAGGTCGAGATGGTGCCGCTCGCCGAGCGTACCATCTACGTGACCGACCGCTTCTACGACGTGCAGGCGCTCGGCAAGGACCGCGCCTTCGTGGTCGGCTACGGCGGCAAGATCCTCGAGACGGCCAACGGCGGGCGCAGCTGGGAGGTGCGGCCGAGCGGCACCGAGCTGGCGCTCTACGCGGTGCGCTTCCCCGACGACCAGCACGGCTTCATCTCGGGGCAGGACGGCATCATCCTGCACACCGCCGATGGCGGGAAGAGCTGGCAGACGCAGGAGTCGAACGCGTTCTTCCAGGACAAGGACGGCTCCAGGCAGCCGCTCTATCTCTTCGCGCTGCACGCGCTCGACGCCGATCACGCCTGGGCGGTGGGGGACCGCTCGATCCTCACCTCCACGAGCGACGGCGGCAAGACGTGGCGCGCGCGCAGGGTGGCGATGGAGGCCGACATCTCGGGCGGGGAGAGCCTGGCGGCCGCGGATCCGATCTTCTACGACGTCAAGTTCGTGGACGCGACGAACGGTTGGATCGTCGGCGAGTTCGGCAAGATCATGCACACCGCCGACGGGGGCGAGACCTGGCACGAGCAGGAGAAGACGCTCATGGAGGGCACCGGCATCTTCGACCTCCTCGACCTTCCCACCCTCTACGGCGTGCACATGACCGACACCCAACGCGGCCTCGCCTCCGGCATCGAGGGACGCATCGCGCGCACCAACGACGGCGGCCAGCGCTGGGCCTTCGACCAGATCGAGGTCGAGTACCCTCTCGTCGACCCGCTCTTCCGCGTGATCGAGCTGCCCGACGGCTCGGGCTGGGCGGTGGGCGCCGCGGGCGAGGTCATGCGGCACCAGCCCGGGGAGACGGCGTGGAAGCGCGCCAAGCTCGGGCAGGACGTGCTCACCTGGCTGCGCGGGCTCAGCTTCTCCGACCAGCAGAACGGCTGGATGGTCGGCGGATACGGGCTCATCTATCGCACCACGGACGGCGGCAAGACCTGGCTGCCGTCGCAGGGCTGAAACAGGAGAACCCGCCATGAGCAGCGGAACGTCGAGCGAAGAGGACAAGCGAGCGCTCTACTGGCTCGGGGAGCGGCTGATCGACTACCGCCACCCGGTGATGGTCGTCGTCTTGATCATCACGGCGTACTTCGCCTACCTGAGCTTCCAGCTGAAGCTCGAGACGAGCTTCGGCGACCTCCTCCCGCAGAGCCACCCCTTCGTCCAGATCCACAACAAGTACGCCGGGACCTTCGGCGGCGCCAACAACATCCAGCTGATGGTCGAGGTGAAGGACGGCAACATCTTCACGGTCTCGACCCTGGATCGGATCTACAAGATCACCGAGGAGATGGACCGCGTCTACGGCGTGAACCACAACCAGATCGACTCGATCGGCCACCGCACGACGCGCTATCTCCGCGCGCAGGCAGGCGGCTTCCTGAAGGCCGAGCCGGTCATGATCCAAATGCCGAAAACCGCCGACGACGCGGCCAACATCAAGCGCATCGTCCACAACACCGAGAGCATCTACGGCCTCCTCGTCTCGCTCGACGACCGGGCGGCGCTCGTGCGGGCCAACTTCATCGAGTCGCGCCTGAACCACCGCCTCACCTTCGATCAGATCAACGAGCGCGTGATCGCGCCTTTCGAGAAGGGCTGGATCGGCGCGCTCATCAAGGGCCGGGACGCGATGAAGAGCGAGAGCGCGGCGCCCGCGGTGGTGGACACCGTCTACCGCGACACGGCGGCGGCGACGGCCGGCCTCAAGGCGGGCGACACGATCGTGTCGGTCAACGGCAAGCCGGCCGCCGACCGGGTCGAGCTGGCCGCAGCGATCGCCCAGCTCAAGCCCGGGACCACCGTTCAGCTCGGCGTGAAGCGCGGAGAGTCGACGGAGAACGTGGCGCTCACCATCCCCGAGCCCGACCTCGCGATCTACGTCGCGGGTGAGCCGCGCCTCTACGGCTGGGTCTACAGCTACGCGAGCGACGTATTCTGGATCCTCACCGTCACCTACTGCATGGAGTGGATCCTGCGCTGGATGTACTTCCACGACTGGCGCGGCGCGCTCCGGCCCACGCTGACCGGTGTGATCGCGGCCTTCTGGGGCCTCGCCTTCGTGAGCATCATCGGCTTCTCGCTCGACCCGCTCATCCTGGTGATGCCCTTCCTCATCACGGCGCGTGCCGTGAGCCACGCGATCCAGATGCACGATCGCTACTACGAGGAGTTCGAGCGACACGACTGGAACCAGCGCAAGGCGATCGTCGCCGCCTTCGCCGAGCTCTTCGTCCCGACCTTCTCCGGCATTGCGACCGACGCGCTCGGCGTACTGGTCATCATCCTCGTGCCGATCGTCATGCTGCGCAACCTGGCGATCGTGGCGTCGTGGTGGATCCTCGCCATCACCGTCGCCGAGCTGCTGCTCAACCCGATCGTCTATTACTATCTCCGCGCCCCCGACCCCGAGGTCGTGATGGCGCGCGAGAAGGGCTGGTACAAGGCGTTCATCAACCGGGTCACCGACTGGAACCTGTCCTCGGTCGGCAAGGTGACGACGCTCGTCTTCTGGCTCGCGCTGTTCGCGGTCGGCCTCTTCCTCATGCGCGGCCTCATCGTCGGCGACCCGACCTCCGCCTCGCCGCTGGTGTGGGAGGACTCGCCCTACAACGTCTCCCACGCGCACATCCAGGACAAGTTCGGGGGCGTCGAGCCGCTCATCGTGGTCGCCGAGGGCAAGGACCGTGACGCGATGAAAGACCCCAAGGTGCTGCGCACCATGGAGAACTTCCAGCGCTACCTCGAGCGCGACCGGGACGTGGGCTACAGCTTCTCGCTCACCGACATCCTGCGCAGCGTGAACATGGTCTTCCACGAACTCGAGCCGAAGTGGGGCGTCATCCCCAACAACTCGCGCGACGTGGCGCAGACCTTCTTCATCTTCTTCTCCGGCTCGCCGCCGACCGAGACCGCGAAGTACGTCGACCCGAGCTACACCACCTCGCACGTCACCTTCTTCGCCCGCAACCACAAGGGCGACAACATCGCGCGCATCATCCAGGAGTGTAAGAACTTCATCGCCGACCCGAAGAACAACATGGACGGCAAGGCGAACTTCAAGCTGGCCGGCGGCCTGATCGGCGTGCTGGCGGCGGCCAACGAGGAGCTGGTGCGGAACGACCTGCTCATGAACTTCCTCGGCTTCGGCACGATCTACATCATCGTGCTGTTCACCTACCGGTCATGGGCGGCGGGCGTCTACCTCCTCGCCCCGCTCTTCATCTCGAACGTCCTCATCAACGCCGCCATGGCGGTGTGGGGGATCGGCATCAACGTCAACACGCTGCCGCTGGTGACCGTCGGCGTTGGCTTCGGTATCGACTACGGCCTCTACATCCTGTCCCGCATCATCGAGGAGATCCGCGTGAACGGCGACCTCGAGCTGTCGATTCGCGAGGCGCTGGTCACGTCGGGGAAGGCGGTCAGCTTCACCGCCGTCGCCATGGTGGGGAGCACGGCGCTGTGGACCTTCTCCAACATCCGGTTCAACGCCGTCATGGGCGGGCTGCTCGCGATCTGGATGTTCGTGAGCTTCATCGCCTCGGAGACGCTGCTGCCGGTCATGATCTCGTACTTCCGCCCCCGCTTCATCCTGCGCGAGGCATCGAAGGCGTCTCGGCGGCCGGCGGTGGCGGCGCAGGCCGCGGCGGTCAGCTAGGAGGCTCTGATGGGTCTCTGGGAATCGATCATCATCGTGACGCTGTTCTCGATCGGCGTCATCGTCATGGACGAGATCATCCACGCGCGGCGGCGGAAGCGGCGCGAGCGAGAAGGGGCGGCGCGGGTCGGGCACTAGGGAGGCTGAGCGGAATCGCGGTCGGTGGTGCGGGGGCTCCGTCGCGGCTCCCGCTCGCGCGCCGCTCACCAGGCTCGGCTACCGCGGCGTCCGGCTCGGCGCGCTCGAAGGTCGCCGCCGACGCAGCCCCCGCGCCACCGACCGGGTCTCGGGTCGGCGCTGGGCGCTCAGACAGCCTCCACCGCCGCTCAGGGGGCGGTTGCGCGCCGCCACGCGCGGGCTATTGAGGGAGGGCGGCGGTTCGCATTAGCGTGATCTCGGTCGAGCACCTGACGAAGTACTATGGCACGCACCGCGCGGTGGACGACGTGTCGTTCACGATCGGGCGCGGCGAGGTGGCGGCGCTGCTCGGACCGAACGGCAGCGGCAAGAGCACGCTGATGCGCGTGCTGACCGGCTACTTCCCGCCCACCGCCGGCCGGGTGTGCATCGACGGGATGGACGTCGCCGAGCAGCCGGCGGCCGCCCGGCGGCGCATCGGCTATCTCCCCGAGCAGGTGTCCCTCTACCCCGAGCTCACGGTGCGCCGCTTCCTCGCCTTCGTGGCCGAGGTGAAGGGTCTCGGCGGGGGCGCGCGCCGCGCGGCGGTCGCGGACGCCATCGAACGCTGCGGGCTGGTCTCGGTGGCCGACCGCCTGGCCGGCAAGCTCTCCAAGGGGTACCGGCAGCGGGTCGGGCTGGCGCAGGCGCTGGTGGGAGACGCCGACGTCCTCGTGCTCGACGAGCCGACGGTCGGCCTCGACCCGATGCAGACGGTCGAGATGCGGACGCTGCTGCGCTCGCTCGCCGGCCGGACGATGCTCCTCTCGACGCACATCCTCTCCGAGGCGAGCGCGCTCTGCTCGCGCATCGTCATCCTCTCCCGCGGCCGCCTGGTCGCGGTCGACACGCCGGACGGGCTGGCGCAGCGCCTGGCGGGGGTGGCGCGGCTCGTGCTGCGCGTGGACGGGCCAGCCGACGCGGTCGCGGCCCAGCTCGCCACGCTGCCGGGGGTCGTGCGGGTGGAGCGCGGCGCGCCGGACGGGCTCGCGGGCACGGCCTTCGCACTTTCTGCGCGCGATCCCGGGCCCGTGCAGCGCGCGCTCGGCGCCGCGCTGGTAGCGCGCGGCTGGACCCTCCTCGAGGTGCGCGCCAGCACGCCCAGCCTGGAGGATCTCTTCGTCCAGCTGGTCGGGCCGGCGGGCGACGGGGCCGGCGGGCCCCGGGGCTAGCCCGTGCGGAGCTTCGTCGCGCTCTTCCGCAAGGAGCTGCGCTCCTACTTCGGCTCGCCGCTCGTCTACCTGGTCGCGGCCGCCTTCCTCGCCTACACGGGCTACTACTTCCACTCCGATCTCGTCTACTTCATCACCTTCGGCTTCGGCCTGAACATCATGGAGAACTTCTGGCAGATCCTCTTCATCGACATCCGCCTGGTGCTGATCTTCGCCATCCCGCTGCTCACCATGCGCCTCGTCGCCGAGGAGCGGCGGCTCGGCACGCTCGAGCTCCTCCTCACCTATCCGCTGGGCGACCGCGCCATCGTGGCCGCGAAGCTGGGCGCCTGCCTGGCCGTGATCGGGGCGCTCCTCGCGGGAACGCTCGTCTATCCCGCCTGGGTGTACCACGTGCAGCCCTTCCCCCTCGAGCCGCTGGTCGCCGGGTACCTGGGGCTCGTCCTCTTCTCGCTGGTGTGCGCGTCGTACGGTCTCTTCGTCTCCTCGCTCACCGACAGCCAGGTGCTGGCCGGCTTCCTGACCGCGCTGCCGCTGCTCCTCCTCTGGCTGCTCTCCTGGAACGAGGCCGCCACCCCGGGCGGGACCCTGCCCGTGGTGCGCGCCATCTCGCTCTTCAACCACTTCCAGCCCTTCTCGGTCGGGCTGGTCGAGCTGCGCGACGTCTTCTACTTCGCCTTCGCGGCCGGTTCGTTCATCTGGGCCACGCTGCGCGTGCTCGAGGCGCGCCAGTGGCAAGGCCGGCGATGAGGGTCGGCGCGCAGCGGCTGCGCATCGTGCTCGCGCTGCCGGCGCTGGCCGGCATCTTCCTTCTCGGCCAGGCGATCCTCGACCGGCGCGCCTGGCGCCTCGACCTGACGCCGGAGCGCCGGTACACGCTTTCCGACCAGGGGCGCAAGATCCTGGACGGGCTCCCCGCCGACGTCCACGTCATGGCCTTCCTGCGCGCGCAGGACCCGCGCAACCTCTTCATCCGCGACCTCCTGCGCCAGGTGACGGCGCGCAGCCCGCGCGTGCAGGTCGAGTACCTCGACGTCAACCGCAGCCCCGCGCTGGCGCGGCAGTACGGGGTGGACTCGTACGGCGCGCTGGTGGTGGAGAGCGAGGGCCGGCGGCGGGTGTTCTCCAACCCGCGCGAGGAGGTGCTCATGGCGGCCCTCCTCCAGGTGACCCGCCAGCAGCGGAAGACGGTCGGCTGGGTGCTCGGGCACGGCGAGGGCGATCTCAACAGCAGCGACCGGCGCGAGGGCTACTCGACCGCGCGCGCCGTCCTCGAGCAGGAGTACTACGAGGTGCGCCCGGTCTCGCTCATCGGCGACGAGGTGCCGGTCGAGACCGCCGTGCTGGTGATCGCCGGGCCGCGCAAGAGCTTCCTCCCCGAGGAGCTGGCGGTGCTCGACCGCTATCTCCAGCGCCCCGGCCAGGCGCTCGTCATGCTCGACCCGCTGCACGCCCCCGAGCTGGCCGCTCACCTCCACCAATACTACGTGTCGCTCCCGCCCGACGTGGTGGTCGATCCCGAGGCGCGCCTCTACGGCGGCGAGCTGCTCACCATGCAGATCCCCTTCGCGCGCGGCGATCATCCCATCCTGGGGCCGCTCGACGCGCCGCCGGTCTTCTCGCTCACACGCTCGGTCGGCGTGCTGCCCGACGACACCGGCGCGATGAACGCGGTCAGCTTCCTGCACACCAGCCCGGCGAGCTGGGCCACCACCGACACCAGCGTGCTGCGCACCGGCTCGCCCGCCTTCGTGGCGGGGCGCGACCGCTCGGGGCCGGTCACGGTGGGGCTGGAGGTCGCCTTCCGCACCCTCACGCCCCCGGGCGCCGAGCCGCAGCAGGGCCGGCTCATCGTCTACGGCAACGCGGAGTTCGCCAACAACTTCTTCATCGAGTACCTCGGCAACAAGGACCTGTTCGTGAACACGATCAACTGGCTCGCGCGCGATCCGCAGGCGATCTCGCACCGGCCGCGCCGCCAGGAGCTGGGCATCGAGCAGTTCTACGTCTCGAACGAGCAGGGCAACGCGATCTTCTGGGGCACCGCGGTCGTCGAGCCCGCCCTCTTCGCCGCCCTCGGGCTCGCGCTGGCGGCCTGGCGGCGGCGGGGCTAGCCATGCGCTGGCGGCAGGTCGTGGTGCTCTACGTCGTGCTCGCCGCGCTGGCGGGGGAGTACTGGGTCGTCGAGCGGCGTGTCGAGCCGCAGGCGCGCAGGGAAGCCGGGGCGCCGCCCCCCTTCCTCCGGCTGGACCCCGCGACGCTGCGCGAGATCCGTCTCGTGCGCGGCGGCCGCACCGTCGTCACGCGCCGCGAGGGGGAGGGGTGGACGATCGTCGAGCCGGCGGGGGCGCCCATCGCCCCGGACCTGATCGCCGCGTTCACGACCGCCCTCGCCGACGCGACCGAGATCGCCCGCGTCGGAGGCGCGGACGCGGATCCGCACGCATTCGGGCTCGACGACCAGGCGGCCCGGGTAGAGGTGATCTCGGCGAGCGGGGACCCGATCGAGGTCACCATCGGCGGGACGAATCCGACCGGGACCGCCGTCTACGCGCGGCGTCGAGGGACCCCGGACGTGGTCCTGATCGGGCGGAACGTGCGCTACTACGAGGACCTCATCTTCCAGGCCCTGTCGGTCGACCACGTCCCCGCCACCGAGGCGGGGGCGCCGATCGGCGGCTAGGTTGACGTTCGGACAATAGGCGGTGTAGGACCCGGGAGGCGTCCCCCAAGCCTGCAGAGACAGCAGAGGAGAGGCGACCATGTCGAAGAGGCCCGGCTGGTGGCTGGCGCTTGCGAGCGCCGCCACGTTCGCGCTCGCGATCCTCCCCACCGCCGTGCGTGCCGACGTCGCGCCCGGCGACAAGATCACCGATCAGAACATCGACAAGGTGAAGGACCTGATCTCGCCCGGGATGGAGTGGTGCATCAAGCACGGCTGGCCCATGACCATCGTCGAGACCAAGCGCATCGAGTGGCCGAAGGCGTACAAGGAGGCCACCGAGAAGTACGCGAGCCAGGTGAAGCTCACGCCCGACGGCTTGACCGTCCTCAACTACGTCGCGGGGCTGCCCTTTCCCAACGTCGACGCCAAGGACCCGCAGGTCGCGATGAAGATCATGTGGAACTGGGGCTACAACCACCTGACCACCGACGACGTCGACCTGCGGAACTTCGATGCCGACACGGGCGCCATCGCCGACCACGGGCCGCTCACGGTCGAGCGTCACTTCCTCCTCGACCACTTCCGCCGCCTGTTCTGGACCGGCCGGCTCTACGTGGATCCCAAGCCCGACAAGCCGAACCCCAACGGCTACCGCGCCCAGCAGGGCCTCTACCCGATCCTCGAGCCGTTCGACCTGAAGGGCGTGGGCGCGCTCGGCAACCGCTACATCTCCTCCGAGAAGCAGGACGACTCGTGGCTCTACCTGCCGTCGCTCCGCCGCGTACGCCGGCTCTCCACCGCGCAGCGCTCGGACGCGCTCTTCGGCCAGGACACCGACGTCGACAGCTACTACGGCTACAGCGGTCACATCGCCTGGATGGACTTCAAGTTCCTCGGCGAGCGGGACCTGCTCAGCTGCTACCACGCCGAACACTACCCGGTGAAGTGGCACGAAAAGGTCGACTGGGCCTTCGACGAGAAGTGGGAGAAGCGCAGGGTCTACGTGATCGAGGGCATCTCCAAGCTCCCGCAGTACGCCTACGGCAAGCGCGTGATCTTCATCGACAAGGAGGCGTGGATCATCCCGTACTCCGACATCTACGACCGCTCCGGCGAGCTGTGGAAGATCTGGCTCAACGACGTGAGCTTCCGCCCGAAGGCCTTCGAGGGCGCCAACGTGATCGACTACGGGGAGGACCGCGGCTTCATCCCGGCGATCGTCATGGTGGACCTGCAGCTCGAGCACGCGACCAAGGCCTCGCTGCCGAGCCCGCGCTTCCCGGGCGAGCAGGGCTGGTACTTCAACCAGGCCGAGAAGGCGGGCGTCACCGAGGACTGGTTCAACGTAGCCGCGCTGGTGAACGCCGGGCACTAGCAGGGAGCGGAATCTCGGGGAACGTTCAGACGGGGCCGCCAGGCGAGACGCCGGCGGCCCCGTTCTTTTCCGGCTCAAGGAGGGCCAACCGATGACCACGACCCGGAGGCTCGCAGCCGCGCTCGCCGTGACGGCCACCATGCTCGCGCCGCCGGCGCGCGCCGATGTTGCGGTCGGGGACAAGATCACCGACGCGAACATCGACAAGGTGAAGGACCTCATCTCGCCCGGCCTCGAATGGTGCATCAAGCACGGCTTCCCTATGACCATCGGGGAGACCAAGCGGGTGGAGTGGCCGCGTGCCTACAAGGAGGCCACCGAGAAGTACTCCGCACAGGTGAAGCTGACGGCGGACGGCCGCTCGATGGAGAACTACGTCGCCGGCCAGCCCTTTGCCAAGCTCGACCCGAAGGACCCGCAGTTCGTCACCAAGATCATGTTCAACTACGACTACGGGTACGTGAACGGCCTCGACGATACCGATCTGCGGAACTTCGACGCCGACACGGGCTCGATCGCCGACCACGGGCCGATGACCATCGAGCGTCACTTCCTCCTCGATCACTTCCGGCGGCTCTTCTGGACGGGGCGGCTGTACGTGGACCCCAAGCCCGAGAAGCCGAATCCCAACGGCTACCGGGCCCAGCAGGGCCTCTACCCGGTCCTCGAGCCCTTCGACCTGAAGGGCGTGGGAGCGCTCGGCAACCGCTACATCTCCCCGGACAAGCAGGACGACTCGTGGCTCTACCTGCCGTCACTGCGGCGGGTCCGTCGCCTGTCCACCGCGCAGCGCTCCGACGCGCTCTTCGGCCAGGACACCGACGTCGACAGTTACTACGGCTACGCGGGCCAGGTCGGATGGATGGACTGGAAGTACCTGGGGGAGCGCGACATCCTGGGCATCGTTCACGCGCAGCACTACCCCGTGAAGTGGCACGACAAGGTCGACTGGGCCATGGACGAGGTGTGGGAGAAGCGGCACGTCTACGCACTCGAGGGCATCTCGAAGCTGCCGCAGTACGCCTACGGCAAGCGCGTCCTCTTCATCGACAAGGAGACCTGGGGCATCCCGTACAGCGACATCTACGACCGCTCGGGCGAGCTGTGGAAGATCTGGATCAACGACGTGGGCTTCCGGAAGAAGGCCTTCGACGGCGCCGGTGTGATCGAGTACGAGGACGAGCTGCCCTTCGCGCCCGCGATCGTGATGGTGGACATGCAGCTCGAGCATGCAACCAAGGCGTCGTTGCCGAGCCCGCGCTTTCCGGGCGAGCAAGGCTGGTATTACCACCAAAGCGACAAGGCCGGCGTCACGGACGACTGGTTCACGGTCGCGGCGCTGGTGAACGCGGGCCACTGAGCCCGCCGGAGGACCGACGATGAGGACGAGAACGGGGCTCGCTGCGGCGCTGGCGATCGGGGGCGCGCTCCTCGCCGGCGGGGCGCGCGCCGACGTCGTCCCGGGCGACAAGATCACCGACCAGAACATGGACAAGGTGAAGGACCTGATCTCGCCCGGCATGGAGTGGTGCATCAAGCGCGGCTTCCCGATGACCATCGTCGCGCCGAGGCGCATCGAGTGGCCGCGGGCCTACAAGGAGGCCACCGAGAAGTACTCGGCCCAGGTGAAGCTCGCGCCCGACGGGCTCAGCGTCCAGAACTTCATCGCCGGCCAGCCCTTCCCGGACCTGGACCCGAAGGATCCGCAGATCGCGCTCAAGGTGATGTGGGACTACGAGTACAAGTTCAACCCGACCGACGACCTCGATCTGCGCAACTTCGACGCCGACACGGGCGCGGTCGCCGACCACGGGCCAATGAGCATCGAGCGGCACTTCCTCCTCGATCACCTGCGCTCGCAGTTCTGGACCGGCCGCCTCTACGTCGACCCCAAACCCGACAAGCCGAACCCGAACGGCTACCGGAGCCAGCTCGGGCTCTATCCGGTCCTCGAGCCGTTCGACCTGAAGGGCGTGGGCGCGGTCGGCCAGCGCTACATCGACCCCTCCAAGCAGGACGACTCGTGGCTCTACCTGCCGTCACTGCGGCGGGTCCGTCGCCTGTCCACCGCGCAGCGCTCCGACGCGCTCTTCGGCCAGGACACCGACGTCGACAGCTACTACGGCTACGCCGGCCACGTCGCCTGGATGACCTGGAAGTTCATCGGCGAGCGCGAGCTGCTCGGCACCATGCACGCGCAGCACTACCCCGTGAAGTGGGACGCCAAGACCGACTGGGCCTTCGACGACGTGTGGGAGAAGCGCAAGGTGTGGGTGGTGGAGGGGGTCTCCAAGCTGCCGCAGTACGCCTACGGCAAGCGCGTCATCTTCATCGACAAGGAGGCGTGGGTGGTCCCCTACTCGGACATCTACGACCGCTCGGGCGAGCTGTGGAAGATCTGGATCAACGACTGGAGCTTCAAGAAGAAGGCCTTCGACGGCGCGGGCGTGATCGAGTACCCGGACGAGATGGGCTTCCAGCCCTCCATCGTGATGGTGGACCTGCAGCTCGAGCACGCGACCAAGGCGTCGCTCCCGAGCCCGCGCTTCCCGGGCGAGCAGGGGTGGTACTTCAACCAGGGGGAGAAGGCGGGGATCAGCGACGAGTTCTTCACGGTGGCGGCGCTGGTGAACGCGGGGCATTGACGTGCTGCGGGCGCGGGGGCGCCGGCTCCGCTTCGATTCGGCGCCGTGCGGCGTCCGCACCCTTGCCGCCCGCCACGGGCGGCGCCTCATAGGCGCTCCGCCGGCGCCCCCGCGCCCGCATGAGGCGCCGCGGCGACAGCGCGGCCGGCGCTCAGTGGGGCTTCGGGGAGCGCGGATCGTCGTGGCGGGAGCGGTCGCGGCACTCCTGCTGGCTCGGGCGGCGCACGCGGACGTTGCGCCGGGGGATCGGATCACCGAGGCGAACGTCGAGCAGGTGAAGGAGCTGATCTCGCCGGGGCTCGAGTGGTGCATCCGGCATGGGTTTCCGCTCACCGTCGCCGAGACGAGACGCATCGAGTGGCCACGCGCCTACCGGGACGCGACGGAGCGGTACTCGGGCCAGGTGCGGCTCGGCGCGGACGGGATCACGTTGCGCGACTACGTCGCGGGCCTGCCCTTCCCGTTCATCGACGCGAAGGACCCACAGGTCGCGGTCAAGATCATGTGGAACTACGATCACAACTTCTTCGCGACCGACGACCTCGACGCGCGCAACTTCGACGCCGACACCGGCGCGATCGCGGATCACGGTCCGATGACGGTCGAGCGTCACTTCCTGATCGATCATTTCCGGCGCCTCTACTGGGTCGGGCGCCTCTACGTCGATCCCAAGCCGGAGAAGGTGCCCAACCCGAGCGGCTACGAGCTCCAGCAGGGGCTCTACCCGATCCTCGAGCCCTTCGACGTGAAGGGCGTCGGCTTCGTCAGCTATCGCTACCTCGACGCCGCCAAGCAGGACGACGCCTGGCTCTACCTGCCGGCGTTGCGCCGCGTGCGCCGGCTCTCCACCGCGCAGCGCTCGGATGCGCTCTTCGGCCAGGACACCGACGTGGACAGCTACGGCGGCTACGCCGGCCACATCGCCTGGATGGACTGGCGCTACCTCGGCGAGCGCGACCTCCTCGCGGTGGCGCACGGCCGGCACTTCCCGGTCCAGTGGAACGACAAGGTCGACTGGGCCTTCGACGAGGTGTGGGAGAAGCGCCGCGTGCACGTCGTCGAGGGCGTCTCCAAGCTCTCGCAGTACGCCTTCGGCAAGCGCGTCATCTTCATCGACAAGGAGGCGTGGGGCATCCCGTACTCGGACATGTACGACCGCGGCGGCGAGCTGTGGAAGATCTGGATCAACGACGTGATGATCCGCCAGAAGATTCTCGACGCCCCCGGCGCGGTCGAGTACCCGGACGAGCGCATCTTCGCCCCCGCGATCGTCATGGTGGACATGCAGCTCGAGCATGCGACCAAAGCCTCGCTCCCGAGCCATCGCTTCCCGGGCGAGCAGGGCTGGTACTTCAACCAGGGGGAGAAGGCGGGGATCACGGACGACTGGTTCACGGTCGCGGCGCTGGTGAACGCGGGGCATTAACCTCCGGGGGGCCCGTCCAGTGCTCGCGTGGCTTCGCCGCGCTGCGGTCAAACTTCCGCGCGGCTCCCGCCGCGCGCCCCCAGACCCCCGTCGGCGCGCGCGGGGTGCGCGGCTCCCCTTGTATCACGGGTAGCGCGATCGTAGTACTCGACACGGATCATGCACGGTAGATATTCCCGGTACTATCGGGGGAGGAGCTGAAAAGGGCACGGCATGTTTCGTGATCGCACCAGAGGAGGGCGTCGCATGAGGCGCCGCGGCGGGCGCCGTGTCCCAGCCCGCGGACCCGCCAGACGCGCCAAGCTCTTCGCCAATGGCAGGAGCCAGGCGGTGCGGCTGCCGAAGGAGTTCCGCATGCCCGGGAGCGAGGTACTCATCCGTCAACAGGGCACCCAGCTCGTCCTCCAGCCGCTCGGTGCGGGCGGCCTCCCGATCGGGTTCTGGGACGAGATCGACCGCCTCATGGAGGGCCTCGACTTCCCCGATCCCGAGCCGATCGGCGCGAAGCTGCTGGATCTCCCGGGTGTCTGCTGAGGGTGCGCTACCTCCTCGACGCGAACGTGGTGAGCTACGCGCTCCGCGCCGACCGGCACGTTCGGAGCCGAATCGACCGTCACGCGAACCGAGGTATCGTCGTTTCAGTCGTCACGATTGCGGCGCTGGCGTACGGGAGCCTCAAGCACGCCGATCCAGATGCTCATCGCAGCAAGGCATGGGAGGCGTTCGTCACGGTGTTCGAGGTGCTGGCCTTCGACGAAGAGGCGGCTCGGACGCATGCAGAGGTTCGCTACGCTTTGCGCTCGGCCCCGATCGGTGAGCGCGACCGGCTGATTGCGGCGATTGCGTTGCCCAGAAGCCTCATCCTGGTCACGCACAACGTGCGCGAGTTCCGGCGGGTTCCCGGGCTTCGCGTCGAGGATTGGGTCCGGGGTGATCCCGTCATTCTCCGGACGCCGCTGACGAACGGCCTACCGACGTCAACGGCCGGGCGAGCCGGGAGGCCTACCGCCCTCCTCCCGGGAAGGTTGTCACGGCAGGCGCGATTTAGTACTCGACACGGATCATGCCCGGCGCCCTCTCGCGGTTCCGTATGCTGGACCTGTCCCGCCAGCTGCCCGGGCCGTTCTGCTCCATGCTGCTGGCCGACCTGGGGATGGACGTGCTCGCCGTCTACTCCCCCACCGATCCCATGGGCATGGGCATCCCGCTCCTCGGGCGGAACAAGCGGAGCCTGACGCTCAACCTGAAGGCGCCCGAGGGGCGCGCCATCCTCCACGGCCTGGCGCGCGAGGCGGACGTGGTGCTCGAGGGCTCGCGCCCCGGGGCGGCGGCGCGCCTCGGGGTCGACTACGAGACCCTCGGCCAGCTGAACCCGCGTCTCGTCTACTGCTCGATCTCCGGCTACGGCCAGGACGGGCCCTATCGCGACCGCGTCGGGCACGACGTCAACTACCTGGGCTTCGCGGGCGTGATCGGGCTGACCGGCCCGGCGGGCGGGCCGCCCGTCATCCCTGGCGTGCAGATCGCCGACATCGGCGGCGGCACGCTCATGGCGGCGGTGGGCATCCTGGCCGCCCTCGCGGCGCGCGAGGAGACGGGCAGGGGGCAGTTCGTCGACATCGCGATGCTCGACGGCTCGCTCGCCTGGCAGGTGGTGCACGTCATGCGCTACCTCGCCGAGCGGCAGGAGCCCGCGCGCGGCGACACCATGCTCACCGGGCACCACCCGTGCTACGCCATCTACGAGACCCGGGACGGCCGCCACGTGACGGTGGGCGCCCTCGAGCCCCACTTCTGGCGCACGCTCTGCGAGCGCCTCGGCATGCCGGAGTTCATCGAGAAGCAGTTCGCCGAGGGGGCGGAGCGCGAGGGGATGTTCCGGCGCATCCGCGCCAGGTTCCGCGAGCAGACGATGGCCGAGTGGGTGGCGGAGCTCGCCGACCTCGACATCTGCTTCGGCCCGGTGGCGACGCTCGGCGAGGCGCTCGCCGATCCGCAGCTGCGCCACCGCGGCATGGTGGTCGAGCTGGACGGCGGGCGGCGCACGCTCGGCAATCCGATCAAGCTCTCCGACACGCCGCCCACCATCCGCACGCCGCCCCCGGAGCTCGGCGAGCACACCGACACCGTGTTGGCCGCGCTCGGCTACTCGCGCGCCGACATCGCGGGGCTCCGCGCACGCGGCGTCGTCTGACGCGGAGGAGAATCCCACCGCCATGCCCGGCATCGTGGCCGCTGCCGCCTACGTCCCGCGCTATCGCCTCCCGCGCGAGCTGATCGCCAGGGAGTGGGGCCGACAATCGGCGGGCGGCGAGAAGGCGGTCGCCAACCACGACGAGGACAGCCTCACGCTGGCCGTGAGCGCCGCGCTGGCTCTGGAAGAGCAGGGCGAGCGGCCCGACGGCCTCTTCTTCGCCACCACCACCTCGCCCTACACGGAGAAGCAGGGCGCTGCGACCATCGCCGTGGTCCTCGACTTGCCGAGCGAGACGCGCACCGCCGACTTCGCCGACACGCTGCGCGCCGGCACCTCCGCGCTCCTGGCCGGGCTCGACGCGCTCGCGGGCGGCGCCCGGCGCGTGCTGGTCGCCGCGGGCGACTGCCGGTTGGGCGAGCCCGACTCGATCGCGGAGCAGGGCTACGGCGATGCGGGCGCGGCCGTGCTGCTCGGCGGCGGCGCGGGGCGGGCCGAGGTGATCGCCACGCATTCGATCGCGGACGAGTTCCTGGGCACATGGCGGACGCGGGAGCAGGAGTTTCCGAAGAGCGTCCCGGGCGCGTTCGAGGCCCGGTACGGCTACGGCCGCGTCCTCGGCGAGGCGCTGAAGGGTGTGCTCGCCAGGGCCAAGGTCTCGCCGGAGGCGCTCGCCACCGTCATCCTCCCCACGCCCAGCCCGCGCGCGCCGCAGACGATCGTGCAGGCGCTCGGCCTCGATGCGAAGCGGCAGCTCCAGGACAGCTTCTGGACCACGCTCGGCGACACGGGCGCGGCGCAGCCGCTCCTCATGCTGGCGGCGGCGCTCGAGCGCGCGAAGGCCGGCGACCTGGTCCTGGTCGCCGGCTACGGCGACGGCGCCGACGCGCTCCTCCTGCGCGTGACCGCGCCGGCGGCGGGTGCGGGCCCGACCGTCTCGCAGCAGATCGAGGTGAAGCGCACGCTCCCGTCCTACGGGCGCTACGCGCGCTTGCGGAAGCTCGTCCGCAAGGAGACGGTGGCGAGCGACCCGTCCTCGGCGGTGGTCATGTTCCGCGACCGCAAGGAGCTGCTCCCGCTCTACGGCGGCAAGTGCCCCCGCTGCGGCACGGTGCAGTTCCCGAAGCACCGCGCGTGCATCGAGTGCGCGCACCCGGGCGGGCTCGAGGAGGTGAAGCTCGCGCGGCGCGGGAGGCTCTTCACCTTCACCAACGACTACCTCTTCGAGAGCCCGGACCCGCCCACCGCGCACGCGGTGGTCGACCTGGAGGGCGGCGGCCGGCTCTACTGCCAGCTCACGGACTGCGAGCCCGAGCGGGTCGAGATCGACATGCCGCTCGAGCTGACGTTCCGCCGCATCCACGAGGGCGGCGGCTTCAACAACTACTTCTGGAAGGCGAGGCCGGCACTCGCCGGCAGCTAGAGAATAGAGAAAGGGCCCGGCATGGACTTCGGCTTCAGCGAAGAGCAGGAGATGCTCCGCAAGTCGGCGCGCGACTTCCTCGCCAAGGAATGCCCCATGACCTACGTCCGCCAGATGATGGAGGATGAGCGGGGCTTCCGCGACGAGCCCTGGCAGAAGATGGCTGCGCTCGGCTGGATGGGCCTCATCCTCCCCGAGGAGCACGGTGGCGCGGGCCTCGACTTCGTCGACCTGACCGTCGTCCTCGAGGAGATGGGCCGCGTCGTGCTGCCCGGCCCGTTCTTCTCGACGGTGGTCCTGGGCGGCGTGGCCCTCCTCGAGGGCGGCAGCGCGGCGCAGAAGAAGGAGCTCCTCCCGAAGCTCGCGGCGGGCAAGCTGCGCGTCACGCTGGCGCAGCTCGAGCCCAGCGCGCGCTGGGACGCGGAGGGCGTCACGCTCGAGGCGCGGCCGGCGGGCGGGGGCTACCAGCTCTCCGGGACCAAGCTCTTCGTCCCCGACGCGCACACGGCCGATCTGCTGATCGTCGCCGCCCGCGGGCCGGGCTCGCAGGGCGCCGAGGGCGTCAGCCTCTTCCTCGTCGATGCCAAGGCGCCCGGCGTCACCACCACACTCTTGAAGACCATGGACCAGACCCGCAAGCTCTGCGAGGTGGTGCTGCAGGACGTGGCGGCGGAGGGCGTGCTCGGCCCGCCGGGCCAGGGCTGGAAGCTCCTCGAGCGCGTCGCCGACCGCGGCAAGGTGGGGCTCTGCGCCGAGATGTGCGGCGGGGCGCAGAAGGTCCTCGAGATGTCGGTCGAGTACGCCAAGGTGCGCGAGCAGTTCGGGCGGCCGATCGGCAGCTTCCAGGCCATCCAGCACAAGTGCGCCAACATGCTGGTCGAGGTGGAGAGCTCGAAGTCGGCGACCTACTATGCGGCCTGGGCGGTCGCCAACGACGTGCCGGAGGCTTCTCTTGCCGCGGCGATGGCAAAGGCCTATTGCTCGGATGCCTACCGGCACACCGCCGGCGAGGGCATCCAGATCCACGGCGGCATCGGCTTCACCTGGGAGCACGACATGCACATCTACTTCAAGCGTGCGAAGAGCTCCGAGGTGACCTTCGGCGACGCGACCTGGAACCGCGAGATCGTCGCGCAGCTCATAGGCCTATGACGGAGAGGGAGAAGCCGGGCGAGGCTTTGCCGAGCCCGGCGCGGGGTCCGGGGCGCACGGCGGAGCCGTGCGGGCGTTGGGTCGGAGCGAGCGCAGCGAGCGAGCACCGGACGGGCCTCCGGGATCTCAGGGGGCGGCATCTAGGATGACCTGGGAGATCGACCGGTCCGCCATCGGTGAGTGGGGGCCCGAGACCACCATGCGGGTGGAGCACGGGAAGATCCGCGAGTTCGCGCGCGCCATCAAGGACGGCAATCCCGCCTTCGCCGGCGACGCGCCGCTCGCGCCGCCCACCTTCCTCATGACGATCGCGCACTGGACCGAGGGGGCGACGAGCGGCGGCGTGCGCGCCGTCAAGCTCGACATGCGCCGGCTCCTCCACGGCGAGCAGGAGTTCGAGTACGTGAAGCCCATCCACGCCGGCGACGTGCTCAGGGTGCGCTCGCGCACCCAGGACGTCTTCGAGAAGCAGGGGTCGCGCGGCGGCAAGATGCTGTTCGTCCTGATGGAGAGCGAGTACCGCAACCCGCGCGACGAGGTCGTGGCGTACTCGCGCAACACGCTCATCATGACCGAAGGGACGGTCAAGGCCTAAGGAGGCGCGCATGGAGCGGAGAGTCATCTTTTTCGAGGACGTGCGGGAGGGGGGCGAGGTCCCGCCCTTCGTGGTGGAGCGCCTCACGCGCATGGACCTGGTGCGCTACGCCGGCGCCTCCGGCGACTTCAACCCCATCCACACCGACGAGGAGTTCGCGCGCGCCGCGGGCAACCCGAGCGTCTTCGGCCACGGCATGCTGACCGCGGCCTTCGTCGGCAAGTGCGTGACCGACTACGTCGGCTCCGAGAACCTCCGCCGCTTCAAGGTGCGCTTCGCGACCCGCGTCTGGCCGGGCGACAGCATCACCTGCAAGGGCAAGGTCACCAAGAAGTACGAGCACAACGGCGAGAAGCGCATCGACGGCGAGGTGCTGGCGCTCAACCAGAAGGGCGAGGTGGCGGTGAGCGGCACCTTCAGCGCGGCGCTCCCGACGCGCAATTGACCGGCGCGGTCGCGCTCGTCACCGGGGGCGGGCGCGGCATCGGGCGCGCCATCGCGCTCCGCCTCGCGCGCGCCGGGATGGCGGTCGGCATCGCCGACCTCGATGGGGAGAGTGCCCGCACCGTAGCGAACGAGATCGTGAGCGCCGGGGGGCGGGCACTGGGCGCCACCGCGGACGTGAGCGACCCGGTCGCCGTCGAAGCCGCGGTGCGCGCCGTCGCGGAGGCCGTCGGCCCCGTGGACGTGCTCGTCAACAACGCCGGCTGGGAGCGCCTGGCGCTCTTCGCGGAGAGCGACCCGGCGCTCTGGGACCGCCTGATTGCGGTCAACTTCAAGGGCGCGCTCCACGCGACGCGCGCCGTGGTGGAGGGCATGATCGCGCGCGGGCACGGGCGGATCGTGAGCATCTCCTCCGACGCCGGCCGCGTCGGCAGTACGGGCGAGGCCGTGTACTCCGGCTGCAAGGCGGCGCTCATCGGCTTCTCGAAGGCGCTCGCCCGCGAGCTCGCCCGCCACCGCATCACGGTGAACGTCGTCTGCCCCGGGCCGGCCGACACCCAGCTCCTGCGCGACGTGATGGCGGGCGAGCGCGGCGCGAAGATCCTGGCGGGGATGCAGCGCGCCATCCCGCTCGGGCGGCTGGCGCAGCCGGAGGACGTGGCGGGCGCGGTCGCGTATCTCGTCTCGGACGAGGCGGCCTACGTCACCGGGCAGGTGCTGAGCGTCTCGGGCGGCCTCACGATGGCGGGGTGAGGGCTCGGCGTTGGCTCAGAACAGGCTGGTGACGATCGTCCCGAGGAGCGAGATCGCCGACTGATCCTCCACCGACTGCGTCGCGCGGTTGACGGTGCGGAGCGTGTCCTGGGCCTCGGTGTAGAGCGAGTCGTCGGTGAGCG
>Ga0209808_1000431_pt1 | contig 20621 bp, 19 predicted proteins | sample GraSoiAngelo_157_FD_186171 | JGI IMG/M metagenome (GOLD analysis project Ga0209808, IMG submission 186171) | Grasslands soil microbial communities from the Angelo Coastal Reserve, California, USA - 14_1009_16_20cm (SPAdes) (version 2) | ecosystem: Environmental > Terrestrial > Soil > Grasslands ... | reverse complement strand
TGGTAAGCGTCGCGGTACCGCGTCGCTCCGCCAAGAAGATCCAGAAAATGAAGCAGCGTCGGCCAACAAACCCTGAACTGATCAGCGCCATAGGCTACCTCATGAAGGCGGGAAAACAGTACCAGACTCCGCTCTGGATCACGATCGCCAGCTTCTTGGGCAAATCCCGAAGAACAAGAATAGTCCTGAACCTCGGCCAGGTCTCGAAAAACCTCAAGGGCGGGGAGGTTATCGCTGTCCCAGGCAAGGTCCTCGGCTCAGGCGAGCCGAAAGAGAAACTGACAATAGCCGCCTTCAAATTCTCTCCAAGAGCACTTGTCAAGGTCGAGAAGGCGGGAGGACGATGCATACCCTTCTCCCGGCTCGTCGAGGAGAATCCTCGCGGAACAAACGTTAGACTTCTTCGATAGAAGAACTTGTCCGCGTGGAAACGGACAAGTCAGTTCGCGTTGATAGGCTGATCGAAAATTTCTTCTCTCCACATCCCTAAACGACATATTCACAAAGCCTGGCGCAGGAAATAGTCCAGTGACTCTACGAATCCTAACCGCGGCGAGATTCCAATCTAAACCTCGGCCATTGACCGAGGGAACCGAGTGTGAGCAAAGCTCACGGCTCCTCCTGGCACCATCCATGGAAGAAAACGGTGCGTATATCGTCCAGCTCGAACTCCAGGGTCTTGATCTGCCAATGCCCTCACCTCATCTGGCGAACCTTTGTAGATTTCTAGCCCTCGCATGTCACGATCGGACGAGCCGAGAAGCGGCCCCGCGGCCAGCAGAAGCCCTTCATCGTGCAACTTAGCGAGGTGTGCCATGTGAGCGTCCTGGAGAGCATTCTCTTGCTGTTCACTTAGTTTCGGCGCGTCAGCACGCAAGATCAATAGTCCGATGGTGAACCGATCAAAGTCCATCTTTGGGACTCCAATAGCTTTCGCAGCGCTACTCACGCGTATATGAACACGGAAGGGAGCGGAAGAAGGCCTCGATAAATCTGACGCATCGTGCGAAGCCATGGAGACATTTTGTAGCGGACCCGACTCGTTACCAAGACTAACGGTTTTATGGTTGCGCGGAGTTTAGAGTTGAGGTTCTAATTGCGGGAGGGCTCACGTAGACTCGCTGCAATAATGTTCACTGACATGGTGGACTACACAGCCATGTCAGAAAAGGATGAAGCACTCGCGCTCACCCTGCTCGAAGAACACAGGCAGTTGCTGCATCCGGTCTTTGCGAGACATGGAGGCCGTGAAGTCAAGACCATCGGCGATGGCTTCCTTGTCGAATTTCCAAGTGCTCTTGAAGCGGTACGATGCGCCCTGGAGATCCAGCAGCTCATGTCAAAACGGAATCAGAGCGTTCCTTCCGAGAGAAAGATACTGTTGAGAGTCGCGGTTCACCTCGGAGACGTTGAGCACCGGGACGGAGATATCTATGGAGATGCAGTGAATGTCGCTTCAAGAATCCAGCCTCTTGCAGAACCCGGAGGAATCTGCATAACTCAACAGGTCTTTGATCACGTACACAACAGCGAAGAATTCCGTACAGTGGCTCTTGGACAAAACCAGCTGAAGAATGTGCAGACGCCTACGGAGGTTTACAAAGTTCTGCCGCCGACGGAACGGACCAAAATCACCAAGATTGCAACTCTTGAGCCGAGAAGGGTCGCCGCACTTCCGTTAACGATCCTTAGCTCGGACCAACAGGACGAGTATTTTGCGGACGGCCTGACCGAGGAGATCATCAACACGCTCTCCTCGATTCCTGGACTAAGAGTGATCGCAAGAACATCCGTCATGAAATACAAGCAAGTAAACAAGAGTGTGGGCGAGATCGGACGAGAACTCAAGGTCGGAACTATCCTTGAGGGGAGCGTAAGGAAGGCTGGAGCCAGACTCCGGATCAGCGTACAACTGATCGATGTCGGAAGCGAAGCACCCATCTGGGCACAGAAATACGACAGAGAACTAGAGGACGTTTTCAAGATACAGACTGACATCGCGGAGCGAGTGGCTGAGGCGCTGAAGGTTCAGCTTCTTAGAGAGAACAGAATACTCATCGAGCAGAAGGCTCCCGAGGACATTGGAGCCTATGTCCTCTACCTAAGAGGACGATACTACTGGAGCAAGAGGACTAAGGAAGACCTCGAGAGAGCAATTTCGTATTTTGGAGAAGCAATACAGAAGGACCCTAACTACGCCCTGGCCCACGCAGGCATGGCGGACTGCTATACCCTGATGGGACGCCATCTCTACCTCCCCGTTAAGGAGGCCTTCGAGAAAGCTCGAGACTATGCAAATATGGCATTAGAACTCAACGATAACCTTGCAGAAGCACACACCGCACTCGCCGCCGTTCTGATGATTTACAACTGGGACTGGGACCTGGCAGAAGAACAGTTCAAACACGCGATCCAGTTGAACCCGAACTACGCAAACGCGCACTATTTGCATTCAGTGCTCCTACAAACGATAGGGAGACTACAAGAATCGGTCACAGCGGCCGAGAAAGCACAGGTACTCGACCCTCTCTCTTCTGTAATCGGAATGGGCGTCGTCCAGGCCTACTTCTTCTCAGAACAATACGACAAAGCAATTGATGAATGTAGCAGGTATCTTGAAATGAATCCTAACTTCGTCGTAGCCCAAGACTATCTAGTCCACCTACGGGTGCAAACCGGACTGTTCGAAAAAGCCGGCGAGGAGGCGAGAAGACTGGTTGACATTAGTGAGAGAAAAGCGGAAGCTACAGCACATCTGGCATACGTCTACGCTGCGTCAGGAAAGATCGAGCAAGCTAAGAAACTATTCGAGGCATTGATGGCAGATTCAAAGCTTGGATATTCAAACCCGACCATCTTCATCACAGTCTACTCGATCCTAGGAGACCAAGACAACGCGTTCCTATGGGCCGAAAAAGCTCTCGAAGCCGGCAAGATAGCCTTCCCTTCTCTCAGGTTTAGCCCGGACCTAAAGAGGTTCAGAACCGACCCTAGATACAATTCGCTGCTAGCTAAGGCCGATTTGTAATAGAGTAGTAGACGATTGGTACCTCGAGACTGAGATTCCTATACGGTTAGGATTTGATGATCCTTTGCCGCGACTATTCTTCCATCGAAAGCTGCTGAGGCCTGAGCTAGATAGCGCCTTTCAGCAACCCCGTTCCCTGGGGAGAAATGTGTCAGAACGAGCCTTCTCGACTTGGCAAGCTTTGCCGTGTTTGCCGCGTCTCGCGCGGTAGAGTGTTGGGTTAGAGCTGCCAGCGATTCTTGTCCATCGAGGTAGGTAGAGTCGTGAATCAGCAAGTCGCATCCTTTTGCGAATTCTGAAATTTTCTCGGACTTGGCAGTGTCTCCGATGTAGACGAGGTCGCCCCGATCTGTCTGGAATCGATAGGCCAGATTCTCAGGGTCATGGACTGTCGTGACGGATTTAACGCTGACATCTTCCGGCCTCACGAAAGTAATCTCAAATTTCACCCAGGCATATGGGGTCGACTGGAGATCAAGGATTCGTTCTAGTGCGGCTCCTGCGCTGGAGGAGCTGACTACCCGCAGGGGCTTGGTTCTGCCCTTCATCGCCATGGCCCAGACAAGTCCGGTGAAGTCTCCGATATGGTCCGAGTGAGTATGGGAGATGTAGAGGTCACTGATTGAGTCGAGCTTTTTCCCTGATCTTATCAGGTTCGCGAGAACTCCGAATCCCACATCCAGCAGCTTATCATCGAACAGAATACCGGCGCACATTCTCTCCTTGGTCAGAACCGAGCCGCTGGTGCCAAGGAAGGTGAGCTTCGGCATGTGGGATGTAATCGAGAAGCGAGTATTTGGATTTGTGCTGAATCAATTTTTCTAGATATCAACGGAAATGTCGCGAAGAGGGTTGAAAGAAGCACGCGCTGAGGAATCCGTGGGGCTAACGCTTTAAGTAAGCGGACAAAAACGACTTGCTGTCAGTTGAGATAATCCTTGGATAAGAAAGCCAATCCGCAGACAGCTAAAATGCTGGCAGAGGTTCCACTCTTTGCTGGCTTGAAGGGGAAACAGATCAAGTCGGTTGCAAGCGCGTTCGCCAGAGAGCGGTCCTACGACGCTGGAGAGATTATAGAGAAGGAGGGGGGGTCCGCGGTTGCGTTCTATCTCATAACAGGCGGGTCGGTCGAAGTCCGTAAGGGAGAGAAGCTGGTTACGAAGCTGGGTCGAGGCCAGTTCTTTGGAGAGATGGCTCTGATCGATAAGCAGCCGAGATCCGCCACAGTGGTCTCGGCGGAATCCGGAACTAAGGCGCTGGTGATGCCGCTCTGGAACTTCAAAGCGGCGATTGAAACTGATCCCAAGATCGCCATGGGCGTCATGAAAGAACTCGCAAGGCGCCTGCGCGAGACGACGAACGCTCTCACCGAATAGACGTTCCAGCCCTCTGGCGCGAGATCTGAGTAGCCCCCGCCGCGGTCGAAAAGATCTTCGCGCCGACCATGAAATTTCTTCTTGGAAGAAGAGTTCTTCATGCTTTTTTTGAGTTCAGAATGCGCGCGGGTCAGCCGCCTTCCAAGCTATAGGAACGAGTCCACGCTTAGTCACCCAAGAATCCCCGGTACCCAGCACACTTTTCCCGGACAACTGCCGAGATAAGGGACTCCCCATCAAGAAAGAACAGCCTTCGCATCGACTTTTTTTTCACAAATTCCGACTTGAGAAGCCAAGATGACAAATGTTAAATTGACAACTGGGACCCTTTAGAACTCGGTAAGTATGACCAAAGAAGTTGCATGTTCCCAGTGTGGCTTCCGAGTACGAGCCGATTCCGACGACGAGTTGGTAGAGGACTTCCAGCAGCACAACAAAGCGTTTCATAACATGGACCTAAGCCGGGAGCAAATCCTGGCCAAAGCCAAGACCGTCCAAGTAGCAACCGCCTAAGAAATCTAGAGAAATTCGTCACGAAAACCGCGTTGTCAGGTTACCAGGAGCTACGTTCAACGATGCGGGTCGATCATGGCAGATCATCTCTCCCCAAGCATCTCAGTTGGTCTACAGAGCATAGCGGCAATTCGGGCATTCCCACCTCAAGATTACCCCCTCAGTGTTCGTGATCTTTTCCAAGAAAGCCTTTCGACAATTGGGACAGAGAACTTGCTTGTCTTCGGGCTCCTCACGAGCCATTAGAGCCTTGAGTAGCCGTGGTTTTGAGAACTCTCTCGCCAAGTCAGTGAGAGTGACCCAGCCGAGGAATTTTTCGCCTTCGAAAACACCGAGCCTGGTGATTCGGTTCTCGACCATTGTCTTCGCCGCGGTTTTCGTTGATTCGTCCGGACCTATCCTAAAGAATGGAACCAACATCTCACCTACGCTGACCTCGTCCGGTCTCTCGTTTAGTGGAACAAACTTCCAGAGTAGTGCGCGCTCGGTAATCAAGCCCACAACCTTCTCTCCCTCAACAACTGCTGCGCCGGAAGTTCTCTCACGATTCATTACATTGGCCGCTTCGAGAATACTGTCGGAGGATTTCACTCTGGGAACGCTGGTTGACATTACCTTCCTGACTTTCGCCAGCATAGTCTCTCCCTCGGCGCGGTTAGGATTGCGCTCTAAGCTGGCGGCGGGATTCCGTTTAGCTTCTGCAACATTACTGCGATAGAGCTGAAATCCATTTCGCCCTGGCCTTGGTTCACGCTGGTGGTGAAGAGTCGCTTCGCGAGGCTTCCAGCGAGGAGTGCTACCTTCTGTCGTGTTGCTTGGTTTTCCGCCAGGGTTAGATCCTTCAAGAGCATGTTCACAGTGAAGAGAGGAGTATAGTCTCCTTTTGCGATTAAGGGTCCTTTGACATCTGAGAAATAGTTCTTGTGAGGCGTCTTGTTGAAGGCGTCGACGAAGGCTCTGGGTTCGAAGCCGAGCTTCTGCGAAAGTACGAAGGACTCTGAGAAGGCCAGGCTCATGGTTCCGAGAAAGAGGTTGAGGATGAGCTTCATCTTATGTCCGCTCCCAGGTTTCCCAAGGTAGATTACGGTCGAGCCGAGCTGGTTGAGAAATTCTCGGTTTTTCTCGAACACGTTCTCGTCGCCGCCCACGAGTAGGGATAAGTTTCCTTTAGCGGCCATATCCGGGTTTCCTATGACCGGGGCGTCAACCCTGTGGACGCCTGCCCTCTTGGCTTGTTCTGCCTGTCTGATAGATGCGTCGGGGTCGATGGTGCTCATCTCGATCCAGAGGGATCCATTCTTCATCCCCCGCAGCGCCCCATTGTCTCCCATGACCATACTATCGACCACGTCCTGGTCCGGTAGAGAAGTAATGACAACATCGACAGACTTGCCCAGCTCAATAGGAGAGGGGTGCGCTACCGCTCCCTTCGCAATCAGCCTGCGTAGCCTATCTTTGCTCCTATTATAGACGTGGACCTCGTTTCTCTTTGAGAGAAGATTGGTCGCGAACGCGCTTCCCATCTTGCCAAGACCCAAAACTCCTACCCGCGCCATTTCGGACATTCCTCATCGCGGGAGGATCACGATGTAGAAGATAAGGACAAATTGTCCATCTTGGAGAGCGATTGCATCCATTCCAGCATTAAGCCCTGCTCTTTGGACTTTCAGAAGATCGATTCGTCCCATGGGGCTTTCGGGATCAGGGACATGATGTCAATCGCATTGCCTCTCCGTGCAAGGGAACGTTCGCCAAGACAATCAGGTAACAAACAGGTTTTTGGTTTCCCTTTCTCACTGAACGCGTCAATGAGTCAGATGGAATCAACCGCATCCGCGATTAAGAGAACTGTTCCAGTCTGGTCCCTCCTCCTGGTAGGAGTCCTTGTACTTGGATCGGTGGTCGGAGCGTTCATGGCCGACCCGCAACTCGCCACCGCGCTGAGCTCGAAACCAACGCCCCGTCCGGGAGACTTTACCCTATCCTCTTCCAAGCCTGAATATTGGACAAGGCTCCAGCGGAACTGCCACACTCACAGTAACGAGCATCAATAGCTACAACAATATCACGTGGCTTAGCGTCGCGTTGCCCTCGAATGCGACGAATGCTTTGACAGCGTCGTTGAACCCAGGCATCGTCACTCCCCCAGCGAAAGGGGGAGCCAACTCGACATTAACGGTCGCGGCCTCTTCTAACGCTCCAACTGGCATTTACCCAATCACGGTTACAGGGACTAGTGGCTCCAAGACGCACAGTACCCAGTTGAGTGTCACAGTATTGGCAGGTACAGGCTTCACCCTCACTGCAAATCCATCGTTCATGAACATAGCTCGTGGGGGAGCAAACTCCACAACGATAACAGTGACTAGCTTGAATGGCTTCACCGGGAAGGTCACGATGACTGTAGCCGCGCCCTTTGCCTTCATGGGGGCGGCCGGAGGGTTGAGTCCGTTGATGATTGCTAGTGGAACATCTAACAGTACATTGCTCGGAATCTCGGCCGCGAACACTACGAAAGTCGGCACATACTACTTCAACGTCACCGGGGCTAGTAGCAGCATATCGCGCTCCGTGATGGTGACAGCCAATGTTACCACGGTCATTATTAGCAATGTACGTGAGTCTATGGGGTTGGACAGTTACTCGTTCAGCTCTGGGACCAACGTCACGCTGTATCTCCATAACTTTGGAAGTGTCTCCATCCAACTCGTCACCTACTATGTGAAGGATGCCTCCGGCAACCAGTATGCGTATACCGCATGGCCTGGTCCCACAATAGCGCAGGCGAATGTAGTTCCGACGAACTTTCTGATCGGCTCAAGCTGCAGCAGCTGCACTCTAACAGGAACGGCGTTCACATTCACGCCAGGCTACTCCTACACTATCATAGTAGTGACCGCAAGGAACAACCAGTTCACGTTTTCAATCGCTCGCTGATTTGAACAGGGTCATCATTTAGTCGGACTGGCGATCATTTCGGTCCTAGACCCACGGATCCCTTTCCCCAAACCCTATGTCTCGGAATCCTCCAGAAAAAATATGAGATGAGTATCAACTTTCAGGGAAGACTTCGCCATTCCTGACCCATGGCTCTTGGTGATCCGGCACAAATACTCCTCATATCGATTCTGACCGTTCTGATACCCGTGCTAGCGATCTACTGGGTTGTCAGACTCGCAGTGAGGCATGATCTGAAGAAGAGGGCTCGGTAACAACGAGATCTTAGAAAGGCCTCCAGCTGGTAGACTCCTATGCGGAACAGGGTTTTGCAGTATAGGCGTCGAAGCGTCTTTGGTTGGTGGTATCAGAAAAAGACTTGAGGGTTCCGTTCGGATTGTCATCCTGCACCTATGTCATTCAGCTAGGGCGAGCATAGGGTCGGACGGCTCCTCTTTCATATCCAGTAGAGGCTTGGCGAAGCTGTAGATGACTGTGCATTCTTTCTCGTCAATCTTGAAATTGACGCTACAGATCTTTGACGCCATCACTCGGAGGAGGTCTGCGACATCTCTCGGAACCTGCAAGTAGGTTGAGTCCCGGATCCTCACGGGTTTCACCGATAGTCCCATCGATTTTCTCCAATAATCACTACAGCATTACCGGACTATCGGCATTTTGGGACTAACAGACCACGAATTTGAGGCTCCTTGAATAACGACGGTGTCAGGCTGTGTGTGTCTGTTCTCTCAAATCTCAGCGCCTTCGTTGCTAGCGAAGAGATTTACAGATGGACGATGAATCTATTGAGATCGAGTCCGCGGAACGAAAACTTTGGTGGCTCCCGTACAGATGTTCTTGTGAACTCTCTCGTAGAAGACCCTATCGAAGGTTTCCCCGCACTTTTCACAAGTCGCCTTTCTAGACTGATGAGCCGACTTGAACGGCGACTTTTTCATAGGAGCGTTGCCCATCGGCGGTCACCTAGCCGGTGCGCTAGGACTCCTCTAAATCTTACTCTGACTCATCCTAATTAGTAGAGCCAAGAAAATTCAATATTTGCCCAGAGGAAAACGGCAAGGCTCCGCATTCGTAGGAGCGACCGCCCTCTACCTGGTGCGTGTGTGTGTCTATTTTCCGGGATATTCTAGTTGACCGGTTACGACCGTGATGAGGGTAACAATTGGCCTTTGGATTTGTTGCCTCCTTGACTGTGATGTGGCCTAGAATGAGTGTAGCACGCGGTCAATCTCAGCTGGAGGGTGCAGTTGACCTCGCCCCTGTTCAGCCTGATACTAGCCTAGAGTCCGTGATCTTTGATCTCATTCTCAAATTCCTGCAGACTCCTGGTCAGGTCCTACTCGTTCAGGGACCTCCTGGTTCAGGCAAGACAACCTTTGCGCTTGAGATTCTCAACAGCCTAGAGGAGACCCACAAGATATACGCGTCGAGCAGAGTGGCCCCGGCCAGACTCCGTCAGCATTTTCCCTGGATAGATGAAGTCATCGACACGATGTCCGGCAGAACAGCGAGGGCGAGCTGGATAGATGAACTTCACGATCTCCGCCGGGTCGAACCGGACACTATTTTCAATCAAGTTCTCAGATTGAAGCACTCGAAGCAGAGAGCGGTCTTGGTTGTTGACAGTTGGGAAGGTGCTATCCGAAACACGAACGATGAGGGCCGAAAGATGCTCGAGTCAGCGGTCCTCTCGGAGCTGGATGAGAGCAAAGTTAGCGTTGTGATAGTGGTCGAAGATTCCAAGAAGGCCGGCGACCTCGGCTACCTTGTGGATGGGATCGTAACTCTCGACCAGTCAGAGCTTGACGGGAGAAGGGTCCGAACCATCGCCGTGAACAAACTACGCGGCTTCAGCGTTCCCACAAAACGGGGAATATTCTCGCTCGACAAAGCGAGGTTCACAATACTTCCTAATGGATTGCGACAGCCGGCAATCAACGCGCATCCAAAACCACTAGAGCCTATTCCTCACCCACCCCACGCCTTCTCTCTCGGCAGCAAAGACATGGACCACATGCTTGGCGGCTCTATCCCGAGAGGAGCCTTCCTGCTCGTAGACGTTGACAGCAGCGTCTCACCTCTTGAGATTCGGACTATTCTCAATATGATGCGGGCGAACTTCATCAACCAGAAGGGTCCCTGCGTGATCGTCCCAACCGCCGCATATAGTTCCGATACCGTAGCAGAGTCTCTCAGCAAGTACGTCGGATGGGAAGCCATAGAGGAAAGAGTGAGAATATTGGAGTACAACCAGTCTCTCGCTCCAAAGAAATGGAGACTTGTAATGAAGAGCAATCTCTCGGACGATGTCAAGACCTTCGCTCACGCCTGGGACGAACTGGCAAAGATCTCACCTCACAGAATGCTCGACATCAACGTCGACAAGGCAGTACAAGTCTACGGCCGCGACGAGCTCTCAGTGCCAGGTCTTACTGAACTAGGGGCGAACATGCGAGACACCGAAGGCTTGAACATCGCAATAGCCTCAATCGATTCCAAATTGCGGGACCAGTGGCTGTCTGTCGTCGACTACCACCTCAAAATTAAGAATGCTGACGGTTCACTAGTCATATACGGCGTCAAACCCTTCACACCACTCTATGGGGTCGACCTAAACTTCGACAAAGGATACCCAGTGCTCAATCTAATGCAGATAGTCTGATTCTCAAAACCCATGAACAAGGGTACTGCTTTCTCCTAAAGCGGGACCTGTCGACTCTCATTTCACGTTCGATCAGGCCTCTTTCGGGAAAGCAAAAACTGAGAGATAGGATATTCTGTCGGTAGAACGAGAATTCTGATACTTTTGGACTCGCCTGTTCCCGATGTGCTTCTAAGACCTGGATAGGACGCGTTTGACGGCGTCTCTGTCACGAAGAATGTACGAGGTGGCTTGACGGGTTCTGAGACTGATTCTGCTGATTCCTTCGGTTACGAGACGGATGAGTTTGGTCGGGTGTGTCTCGACGTCGTGCCACTGCCATCCCTGATAACTTCGGGCCTCTCGGCCTGATTCTTCGTGCGTCAAGGCAAGTCTCAGGGTCTTACGATACTCGGGAAATCTCTCGAGGAAGTATGCGAGCCTGTTCTCGGTTGCTTCAAGGGCTTGTACTGTTGCGCCTGTCAAGGATCAGCCTTGCCTGCCCGTAGATAATTGTACCAGATTTGACCGAAAACATTGTGATGCCATATGGGTGGCAGGGCCGGTAACAATTCCTGAAGTCTGAGCACGGTTTTTGGCCGCATACTATGAGTCTGCTCCCTTAGGTTACGGCTGGTTTTTGCTTCCGACTGAAAGCTGTCCTATCACCGACAAGGCATTTCGGGACTCAAGCGAGGCGCTAAAGATAGTCAACATCATCTCAGTTCAATCATTCAAAGGCGGCACCGGAAAGAGCACTATCTCGGCCAACCTCGCCGTTACCCTTGCTCAATTGGGAAAGAGGGTGGGAGTAGTTGATCTAGACCTAGAGGGTCCCGGTCTTCACGTTATCTTCGGAGTCTCTGATGCTGATATTAAGGCGACGATAAACGATGTGCTCCAGCACAAGGTCCCTGTTAGCCAATCTGTTGTGGATCTGACAAGCAAAATCCAGTTGAAGGCTGGTTGCCTAATTTTCTGCCCTGCGGGGCATAAGCTCGACGAGATTCTGTCCATTCTAGATACTGGCTTCAATCTCTACACATTCAAGAGAGTTCTCGAAGACCTTGCAAGAGACTACAACCTCGACTATCTGCTCATCGACAGCCATCCGGGCATCGAGAAGGACACCCTTCTCTCAATGGCACTCTGCGACTATCTAGTCCTGATCTCAAGAGTAGACCAGCAGGACCTCTTCGGCAGCGGAGTCATGACAGAAGTCGCCAGCCAACTGAGAAAACCAGTAGTCCTCATCCTAAACATGGTGCCCAGCTCAGTCAGCGAGAAAGAGGCAGCCAAGATCGCGGAGAGGCTCGCAGAACTCTTCCACCTTCACGTTCTGACGGCTCTTCCGTTCAACTCGGATGTTCTAGAGAACCTCAGCAAAGGAGTCTTCGTTTTAGAGAAGCCGAAAGACCCGCTCACGAAAAGGTTTACTGAGATAGCGATGAAGATGCTTGAAGCGATCGAAACGGGCCCTGCGGATGACCCTTCCGCAACCCAATCGACGTCTCAACCCGTCGCGTAGGAGCGCCCAGTGTCTCAGCTCTCCTCTCGAAGAATAAGTTATTCTTAGTATTTCTTGATTGGTAACGGATCTGGTAACGGTGAATGGTAACAATTGGGACAAGGATATTGCATCGCGCCCTAATTCTTAGATCAGCTAGGGTGTGATTCTGTTTCGGTCTCGAGGGAACATTGTGGCCTCGCGAATGTTCTCTCGTCCGGTGATCTTCATAGTCAGCCTTTCTAGTCCTATGGACCATCCTGCGTGGTAGGGGGCTCCGTAGCGGAACGCATCCACATACGATTTGAAATTGTCCGGGTTGAGTCCCTTGGATTTTAGCCGGCCGATCAACAAGTTCGGCACGTGAATGCGCTGGGTCCCTGAGGATACCTCTAGCCCGTTATAGATCAGGTCGAATGCTCTACACGTCTTCCCATCTGGATTCGGCATGGCATAGAACGCCTTCAACTCCGGAGGCCAGTCAACCATGAAGAAGGCCTTCTTCCCTAGAAGTCCAGCAAGCTTTCGCTCTTGAGTCTTCGAGAAATCCATCCCATATTCTATCTCTTCGCCACTTTTTCGAAGAATGTTCACAGCTTCCGAGTATTGAATTCGCCTTAACGGCAAACTCAGCGGCTCCAGCTCCTGCCCGAGCCGTTTCAACTCCTCGACGCTACTCTCGCGTACAACCTTGACGCAATGAGCCATGAATTCCTCCAACACCTTCATCACATCCGCATCGGTCGCGAATGATTCTTCAATGTCCATCTGCCGCACCTCGTTCAGATGGGTCGGCTGCTCGAACTTTTCAGCCCTGAATATTGGAGAAACGGTGAAGACCTTCTCAAACGATATCGCACACATCTGCTTGTACAGCTGCGGTGACTGAGCAAGATACGCCTCCTTCTCGAAATACTTCAACGAAAACAACTCGGCACCCCCTTCACTCGCCGAGGCTATGATCACAGGCGGCTGAATCTCCACGTAATGGCGAAGAAGAAAGAACTCTCTGAAGGACTGTAGAATCTTCGACTGGATCTTGAAGATGGCATTCGACTCCTCGCTACGAAAATCCAGGACCCGCCAGTTGAGCCTCGTCTCCAACAAAGTATTCTGAACCCCACGAGGGTCCAGGGGCAGAGGAGTCTCCGCCCGGCTTACAACCTCCAGCTCACTCGGAATAACCTCAATCCCCTTCTTCGCAATCTTGCTCGCAACAACCATCCCACGAACGAACAGGACGTCTTCCTGGTGTAGACTCGCGATCTCCTTCAAGACCTCAGCCGGAGCCTTCGACTTGGGAGCCGTCACCTGAACAATACCAGTCATGTCCCGGAGAAGCAGGAATGAGATTCCTCCCAGGACCCGCACGTCGTGGACCCAGCCTGCCAAGACCACTTCCCTGTTCAGGCTCTCTCCAAGCTGAGAGGTGAGATGGGTCCTTTTGAGATGCGCAGAAAGACTCGGCTCAGCAGGGGTTGACATCGGGATTCTTCAGCGCCCTGGGTTAGGTCCAGCTACATATCCTTAAGTGAACGCTAGTCGTAATGGAACTGTTGAATGAGCGGCAGACATTCAAGATCTTTCTAGACATGAACAATTTCATGCTAGACCCGCCACAAAAGGCGGACGAAAGGACGAGATGGAGAAGCTGGCTCGGATCGTTTACGGCACGAAACAAAATCACAGGATCTGCAGAAAGAGAGACCGCTGCTTCCTAAATAATCAGCAGAAAACAAAGTTCGAAAGGCGTCATAAAGAGACAAAGTGACGACCTAACAGCTCGCTGACTCCGTGAGCTGCGCAGAACGATATACGAGTGTAGCCCAAGCCATCCGATGGGCGCTTTCTATTACCTCCTAGAGGGAAGGTATCAAATAGTCACTTTCGAGAAAACCCGCTGTTAGGAGTTCACCGTGAATCGCGTCCCCTTTGTTTCTCCAAGGGACCACACTGTTTCTCTGTTCGTTAGAGCGCCGAGGAGGGGCGCAGTGATAGAAATACCCAACTAGTTGGAGGATGAAAATAAAATTGAGAATTTGGGCTATAGCAATACTACTAGCTTTCCTGATACCTGTTGTAGCGGTTTCCACAGCAGCAGCGACACAAGCTGACCATGATGACCACTTGAATAGAGGGATGGGTATGATCACGTTCACGCAGGGCGCGATAATCTCAGGTCCCACCGGCCTGAGCGACCACACAACGATTGTCACAGTGCATGAGACTCTCAGCTTCACAGGCAGCCTCGCAGGCACAGCATTAACCATCGAGAGAGACGTGATACATACAGTAACAGACGAAGGCAAGACCGTGCCCTTCACGACATTTCACGGGAACGGCACTTTCACCGGCACACTCGACAATAACCAGGTCACGCTCCATATCAGATATGAGGGCGTAAAGAACAGCACCTTCACCAGAGGCAACTTCGTCATCCACGGCGATACAAGCCAGATGAACGACGTCCAGGGTGAGGGACACTTCAGTGGCGCTCTTACGGGTGGCGTCGAGGGCGGCGGCAATTCGACAGTCGGGTACACGATGCACTGGACCGTCTCGACCCATACTGAGGAACCTGAAGCCAGCGATACGGATATGGACACAGACTAGGCCCTGAATTAATCAGGGTCCTATCTTCCCTCTTTTTCCCTAGGGCTCAAAGAATTGACGCCGATAATCATGGTTGTCTTGGACGGAGCGAGCGATCGACCGGCGGGTGGGCAGAGGACTCCGCTCGAAGCTGCCTCCACCCCAAACTTGGACACGCTCGTCCGAAGAGGAGCTCTTGGCTCAATGTACACTGTCGGCAAAGGGATTGCTCCTGAGAGCGACGCTGGGGTTTTCTCACTTCTAGGATATGATCCTTTGCAGATCCATCTCTCAAGAGGAGTAGTTGAGTCGATCGGAGCAGGGGTCGACTTTCATGATGGAGACCTCGCACTACGCGCAGGCTTCGCAACAGTAGACGGCGACAAGCTCGTCGACCGAAGAGCTGGAAGGAACCTATCGACCGAAGAAGCACGAGAACTAGCCACCGCGGTCAATCACGAAGTCCGATTGAAGAACGGAACCCGCTTCCACTTCCAGGCGACCGTAGGACACCGAGCAGTAGTCGTCTTCAAAGCCAACTCGGACAAGTTCTCGTCGGACATCTCCAACTTCGACCCTGCGTACGTCCGGACTGGACAGATTAGTATCGCCCAGCCTGGCGCCCCACAGTATGATATTCCAAAATGCGAACCGCTCGACGATTCAGCTGAAGCAGTAAGATCCGCTGCGCTGGTCAACGAGTTCGGTTTCAAAACCAGACACGCACTAGACTCTCACCCAGTCAACCTGCAGAGAAGAAAGCAGGGCAAGAAACCTGCCAACTTTGTTCTGATGCGGGACGCTGGAACGAGTAAGCCCCGAGTCCAAAGCTTTCTTGAAAAATGGGGCTTCAAGGCCGCCATGATAGCTGACCTTCCAGCAGAGCTAGGAATTGGCAGGCTACTAGGAATGGAGGTGAGAGAGATCTCGCCGGGCACATCGCTCGATGATTATCGGAAGAGAGCGGAACTTGTTTTGAGATTGGCTGGTGAATACGACTTTGTTTACGTCCATCTCAAAGGGCCCGACGAACCGGGCCATGATGGATTGTATGATTTGAAAAAGCAGAGGATCGAAGAGATCGACGGCGGATTCTTCGCGCACCTCCGGATGGCTGCTAAGCTTCAGAGAACGGTCCTTTGCGTCACATGTGACCATTCTACGCCCTGGAGGGACAAGGGACACAGCGACGATCCCGTCCCAGTATTGGTCGCGGGAGGATCCCTAAAGCCAAATGGGTCGGGGCGATTTACAGAAACAAGCTCTGACTCGGGTCACTTCGAAAGGTTGGAACGCGGGAGCCTGCTGCTCCCACGTTTGAAGCAAATAGCCGCCTAGCTCCAAGCGGACCCTGCTCGTTCTTTACATCGTCCTCTCAGATAGATTCATAGAGCATATGATTAGCCATTACCTGAGTTGAAAGAACCAATTTCCAAGAAGAACCTCGACGGTTATGGCGCACCCATAATTCCATGGGAGAAGGTGCAGAAGCGCCTGCAGAAAGGAATCTCTCAAGCTCCGAAAACGGGAGGACCAGATCGGCACACTGCTTGGCTGGCAACCGTCAATCGGGACGGCAGACCCCATGTCATGCCAGTGGGAACCCTCTACGTGGACGATGCCTTTTACTTCACAGCCGGCCCAAAGACCCGTAAAGCCGTGAACATTGCCCGCAATCCTAACTGCGTCATAACGATCGCAACACACGACTTCGACCTCGTATTCGAAGGTCCGGCCACGAAGATAGTAGACCCTGCCCGGCTAAGGCAAATCGCTGAAATGTACACGAAGGAGGGATGGAGCCCGACAGTTGTCAAAGACGGCCTCACAGCCAAGTACAGCGCACCAAGCGCGGGGCCGCCTCCGTGGCACGTGTACGAGGTGAAGCCGGAGACAGTATTCGCCTTAGGCACTTCCGAGCCTTACGGGGCGACCCGATGGAACTTCCGAACCAGCACCCCTTGAAAATAATAGTGAAGCGTCTGTAGACATCAACAATTAAGCCCTTGCCCCCCTCGAAAGAAAACAGTACGTCGCCAGGAAATCCAATAGTGTTTCCGACTTTTTTATTTCTAGGCCAGCAGACAACACATCCCTTCACCGAATCCACTTCGGATCGTCATCCGGGGGTCTCTATTCTTTGGCTAGGCTATTACAGTAGATGGTTTCGAGTTCTATGGGTTTCTTTCCGAGTGGTATCGAGGCTTCCTGAAGTGACGGAGGTGTCGGAGAATGGTATTCCTTGCACTCGTCTGAGTTACGCAGTCTAGCAGCAGATTCCGGTTCTAAGAACCGTTGAGTAGAATGATGTAAAATTTTACACAGTATCTATCTTCGGCCTACATTGGTCCTGTGGCATTATCATGAATCTTGTGACTGTCACATCTGTCGGGCTCGGTGTGAAAGGTGTGTCCACACTAGTAGCCGATGGAGATGCCACAATCGCGGACGTGTCGGTGAGCGTCGCGTTTGAAGCAAAACCTACATCGCAGCCGCGAACATTCCCGTCAGAGTCCAGCTTCATAGCCCAGACTAAGTGTCCACAGCAGTCTGTTGCCTCGTTGCCCACCGCTATCAAGCCACCGTCCATTGTCTCATGAACCTCCTGGAGACCGCTATTCCCAAGGCCGTACATTTTCTGCCAGACGAGGTTGCCGCTAGAATCCAGTTTCAGGAGCCATGGGCCCCAAATTCCTATGAGAGGATTTAGGCTCGCCGGGTTGGATCTGCCGGCCAGTACGAACCCCCCATCTGATATCTGACTTATAGAAGAAGGGTACGCGAAGCCTTCGGCTCCGAAGGACTTTTGCCAGAGAAGCCTACCTTCTGAGTCCAGACGAAGAATCCAGGCCTCTGATGAAGCAAAGAGTATTTGGCCGACACGATTGTCTATTTGGGCCAGTACGACGTAGCCTCCGTCAAGTGTCTGATGGACCTGGTAAGCGGGGCTGTGCCATGAAACCTCGAAGGCTTTCTGCCATGATATGCTCCCGTAAGCATCGAGCTTCGCCACCCATGCCGCGCCTACTCCATCTGCTAGAACCGTGCCAGACATTATGTAGCCGCCATCAGAGGTCTGCTCTACCCAGTAGCCATCCTGACCAGGGAACGCTTTCTGCCAGACAATGCCGCCCAGAGAATCTAGTTTGAGAATCCAAGCGTTGAAAACATGCCCAGACTCGATAGACTGGGTATTGCCCATGGCCACATAGCCGCCGTCTGATGTCTGATGAACCGTAAACAGAGCATCGTAAGGTGCACCGTATAATCGGCTCCACTCCACACCGCCTCGATGATCGAGTTTGAGGAGCCAAGCGCTGTGCCCCCCCCGGCAACATGCCGGGAGCGCACTTCCTACCAGAATGTATCCACCATCATTCGTCGGTATTATCACACCATCCGCATCGATATAGCCAGAAGGAATAAAGCGTCGCTGCCATTCAGGCATTCCAGCAGCGTTCGTCTTCATAACCCAGGCACCAGAACTCTCGCCTGACATTATGAATCCCCCATCGCTCGTCTGGTGGGAGGAATAAGGACCGGCCAATCCATGCACATAGGTCCGGTCCCAGGTAATACCCAACACTCTCTCGGCCTGGGCTGGCCGGACAAATGGCAATCCGGCGAATAGTACGAGAATGAGCAGAGCCGCAGTGCCAGCCCTCGGGCCCAGAACAGCCATTGTCTCTCAACGTACGACCAAGCCGTTCCTTTCAGATAAGCATACCTGGCACGTTTGACGGGATTGCTTTTATGAAAGTAGTTAGTTGTCTTCCAAACGTTAACCCGAATACAACAACATTCCGAACGGTGGAGTCTTGTGGGGGAAATGGCTAATGTGGTCCGTCTTTGAGTGGATCCAGGTAGCCGTTTGCAATATAGTTTCCCGGTGCTGTAGTGTAAATGTCGTGGTGCTGATCACCATCTGATTGTATGTCACCACCGTCTCGAACCTTGTGATCGTGGTAATAGCGTACTCGTGTAATCCTCACCCAACTCCGGCTAGTCTAATGTACGTTTGATCATGATACAGCCTCGCTGCGAGATCAGACTCATAGTGTTATCAGCGTAGCTTGTCTCGGACCTCACTTAAGTAGGGGTCGCCAAGCGACGATGAGTTATGAAGATCAAACTAACAAGTGTATTCGTCAACGATCAAAACAGAGCGCTTGACTTCTATACGAAGACCCTGGGTTTTGTTAAGAAGGCAGATATCGGCGCGGGCAATTACCGATGGTTGACAGTCGTTTCGGCTGAAGAGCCGAATGGGCCTCAGCTGGTTCTCGGGCCAAACGACAACCCCGCCGCCAAATCCTACCAAGAATCAATCCTTAAACAAGGTATTCCAGCATCCATGTTCTTCGTGGATGATATTCAGAAGGAGTATCAGAGACTGAAGAAGCTCGGCGTGAAGTTCAAAATGGAGCCGACAAAGACAACCGGCTCAATAATAGCTCAGCTTGACGATACCGTCGGCAACTTGATACAGATAACCCAGCTTACCTAGAGATTCGAATCGCCGAATAGCTTCACTCGGGACCCAGCTGAGGATGGGCTTCGAGTAGTTTCTCTAAGCTGATCAGTCTATCTTCTTCCCATGGAGAATTCGTGACGGAGTAGTATTGGAACTGGACTACGTTCGGCTTGCTCCAGGCTTCGCCAGAGAGGTACTAGAGATCTACGAGAGCTGGGAGGGAAAGGAGTCCGTCCCGATGAAGGTCAAGGAGTTGATGATGGTGATCGAGATAGAAGTCAACAAGCTATACGATCCCGGCGCCTGGGCACGCATAGCCGCGATGCCGAAGCCCCCGAAACTCAAAGACACGAAGCTGAGCTAAGATTCTCTACTTCTTCCCTAGGTTTTCCTTCCTTCGAAAGAGAACGATCCTCGTTACGAGATCGTAGGGGATTGGCTGGTCAAGTGGAAACTGTGCCGTGCCTCTCGATGTCTTGTACTTCGATAGCTCTTTCTTGAATGCTGAAATTCCGGAAGATGTTGGAAAGAATCCGATGTGTTTCTTGAACGCCGCGAAATATACTAGGTCGCCGTTTAGTTTGAAAGTGGGAATCTGATAGCTTATTGCCTCTTCAGCTTCAGGCACCGCTTTCCGAATCGTCAGTCTCATCTTCTCCAGTATTTTCTGGACGTCGGGAGGAAAGGTCTTGATGTATTCATCTATCGATTCGAAGTGTTTCCTTCCTTGCATTATCTATCCTATCCGTATGCCCAAGACCTGCCCGACCACTGTTCCAATTATGAAGAGGGCGAGGCTCGCAGCCAGAATTATTCCCGCTATCTCAGCGAACTGGCGCATGAAATGCCGCCCGGAGATCACAGTATCGTAGAATGTCATCGCCGCCACCAATACAACCCCGATCACGAGCGAGGTCCCCAATGCGCCTGCCATGTTCGCAGTCAGGAAGTAGGGAAGAGCGAGCAGCACAGCCGTAATCATGTACGAAACACCAGTGTAGATAGCTGACCATTTGGCTGATCCTTCGAAGCCCTGCTTGGCCTGCGCATAAGCGGCAGACGCCATAGCGATAGACGCGGCCAGTCCCGCGATTATTCCGGCAAGTCCAGCTAGCTCTGTTTTTCCGTAGATTCCGAGCGACCCTGCGTGAATTCCAGAAATCTCTACAACTGCGTCTGCTAGTCCGAGGACTATGAATGACATGTACTTGACCCGGTTTTCTTTGATCTCTCCGATCAGGAGATCCTCCTGGCTCTCCTCGCTGTCCATCATCGCCTGAAAGCGAGCCATGTCGGCGGGAGGAATGCTCTCAGCAATCCTCTTGTAGCGCTCGTGAAGCTTACCCTCATGCCTCTCCAACAGTTTCAGAGTGAAAGTCAAGCCGAGAATCAGTCGTAACAGGACAATCACATACATCCGAAGTCTCTTCGAGGAGACGTTTGCGTCGGGGGCGTAGGTCTTCCAGAACTCGTAGTGAGTCTTCTCTCCGTTCCCAATGTTCTCGAGAGCCTTCTTGAAGACCGGGTTCTTC
>Ga0209808_1000430_pt1 | contig 20719 bp, 12 predicted proteins | sample GraSoiAngelo_157_FD_186171 | JGI IMG/M metagenome (GOLD analysis project Ga0209808, IMG submission 186171) | Grasslands soil microbial communities from the Angelo Coastal Reserve, California, USA - 14_1009_16_20cm (SPAdes) (version 2) | ecosystem: Environmental > Terrestrial > Soil > Grasslands ... | reverse complement strand
CCTGTGGTCAATCCTAAACCGACCTGATCGCTCGGAAATTCCCGGTATGCTCGGATTCCCCCGTGGAGACCCTGTCTTTCGACCTGCTTCAGTTCCTCTACCACTTGTCGCTCGCGATCCTTGTGGGTGGGTCGCTGGTACTCGGAACAGCGGTCGCGCCCGCTCTTTTCGCCTCATCCCGCTCCCGAGCCGACGCGGGAACGTTGTTTGGAAGCGTCCTTGCCCGGTTCGACGGGCTCGCCATTTTCTCGGTGATCGTCCTCATGATCACGAGCGTGCTCAAGGCGGTCGGGTTCGAAGTTACCGGCGCGCCGGATGCGCGGTTGGTGCTGCGATGGGTCGCCCTGGGCGTTCTGGCGATCGCGACGCTCTACTCGAGCGCGTGGGCCAATCCCGTCGCCCGGCAGATCCGCGCCGCAACCACCGGCTTCGACGAGCAACCCCAGACCTCGCCCGCGCGGACAGAGTTCGCAAGATTGCACCAGCGATCGCGCCGCGCGATGTCAGTTGCGGTGGTCTTTGGGCTTCTTGCGCTCTTCCTCGGATAGGGCTTCCTCGTTCCCCATCCGGCGCGCGATCTCCGCGAGCAGGTCCGCATCGCTTACGTCGGACATTGCCGCGACGCTCGTCTCTTCGTCATCGGACACGACTTCGTCGTCGGAGCCGGTGTCGTTGCTGATCGCCTCTTCCTGGCACCGGCGGCATACGACGTCGACCCGTCCGACCACCTCCGCCGGCACGTATACCTCGGCAAAGGAAGCACCGCGGACCCAGTTCGTCGTGCTCGTCGCGTCGGTGGCTCCGCATTTGGGCTCGAGCTCGGATGCGCCCTTCAGATGAATGACCCTCGGTTGACCGTTCACCGTGACACCTCCACGCTCGATCGCAATGGCCGCTGAGTATCGCCGACCTCGGTCCCCCCGCGTGCCCGCGGTCGCAAAAGATATGGAGCGTGCCTTCGCGCGCCATCGCGAGCGGATCGCCTCTCGCCACAGCGTGAAGACCGCCGACGCCCTGGTCCGCATGGTCGACGAATTTGGGTTCTGCTTCGCCTTCACCGGCGAGTCCGCCTATCCGATCCCGGCGGCGTTCGACCACCTCGACACTCGCAGCGACGGCCGCAAATGGGAGTGGATGTGGGGATGGAAGGACGAGCTCGCGGAGAAGAAGCGTCTCTACTACGGAAAGCTCCTCGTCAAGAAGCCGACGTTCGTTTCGATGAAGATGCTGCCGATCTTCTACGCGACCTTCGGCCGCGCGGGCGATGCCGACGATCATCTCGAGGACGTTCGCGCCGGTCGCCTGTCGGAGATCGCGCGCCGGATCATCGAATTCCTCGCCGTGAACGGGGAGACGCAGACGAAACGGATGCGCTCGGCGCTCGGGATCACTTCGCAGGAAGGCAAGTCGGATTACGCGAAAGCTATTGAGGAGCTGCAGCGGCTGATGTACGTAGCGCGAGTCCGCGCCGTCGGCGAAGGTCGCGAAGACTACAACTACACCTACGACCTGTTCGTGCATCGCTATCCGGAAACGGTGCGCGCCGCCGAGCGAGCATCATCAGCGGACGCGATGACCACGCTGCTCGCCCATCTTCTCGACCTTTCGGGTGGCGTCACCGAGCGTCAGGTCACAAAGCTCTTCGATTGGAGCGAGGACCGTGTCGCGCATGCGGCACGACGACTCGAGATGAAGAAAGCGCTCGTCCGCGCGGACGGCCTGCTCGTTCTTCCGACGCTACGATAGGCCGGCGCCGTGGATATTCATCAGCTTCGTTCGTGGATCTTTGAGCTCTATGAGCCTCTCGAAAACGAGCGCCAGTACATCGTCTACGACGAGCACCGCGGGAATCTGCTCATCGACGCTCCGCCATTCAGCGAACGCGCACTTCGGCTGGTGCGCGGGGCGGGACCGGCCTCATTGCTCGTGGCGACAAATGCTGCGCGTGCCGCCGATGCCGGCAAATACCGCGAAGCGCTCGGTCTGCAGGTCGCCGCGCATGCCGACGACGCCGACGGGATCCCGGGCGGGCCCGATCTCGTGCTCAGCGATGACGAGCTCGTTCGTCCGGATGCCCGCGCGGTGCGAGTACACGCCAACGGCGAAGGCGCGACGGTCCTCCTTCTGCGCAAAGCCGGAGGGGTGCTGGTCTGCGGCGACCTCGACCTCGCGAGCGACGCCGCGCGAGCGCTTCTCCCGCTGAGCTTTTCGGTCGTCCTGTCCGCGCGGTGGTCGCCGATGTGGAACGCCGGAAAGGACAACCTCCTCGCGCTGCAGGACGAGCTGCCGAAACCGCGAAAGCAGTTCGGCATCCTCCTTCAGGCGCCGTGGGACCGCGCCTATAAGGGACGACTCGACGACAAGCTCGTGCCGCACGATCCCATCGTGCCGCGCGAGGTCACGGCCCCGCGTGAAGCGGCGATGGGTCCCGAAACGCTCGTCGTCGCGAGCGCGGCGCGCGAGCTGGTGGAGCGGCCGCGACGGCCGACCCCCGCCGCCCCAAGCGCGACGGCGACCGCCGCTGCGCAGCAGTCCCCAAAAGCAACGAAGCGGCCCAAGAGCTTTGCCGAAGACTGGAGTGCGCGCGGCAGCCCGCGTCCGCCGACCACCATCGCGAACCCGGAGACCGACATTCAGCCGCCTCCTCCTGTGGTAGCCCCGCACTCGATCGGCGATCGCTATCGCCGGCTGTCGGTCGAAGAGCTCGCCGGCGTGCCGTACGTCGACTACGTCTGGGGTGGCATCGATCTCTCACCGGACGGAAGCGAGGTCGCGTTCTCGTGGAACCGCTCGGGGACGTTCGAGATTTACAGCGTGCCGCTCGACGGCGAGCGCATCTTCCAGCTGACGGACGCGAAGGAGCGATCGGTCTGGCCGCGTTGGTCTCCGGATGCGCGGCAGCTCGCCTTCCTGCGCGATCGCGGTGGGGATGAGCGATTCGATATCTGGCTGGTCGATCGCGACGGTGAGCACGAGCGCAACCTCACGAATGAACCGGGCGTAATGCATCGCGACATCGCGTGGTCTCCAGACGGCACGAAGCTCGTCTACACGGCGAACGCCGGCGGCAACGCCTTCGCTCTCCACGTGGTCGACCTCGCGACCGGCGCGAAGCGCGCGATCACCGACGGGTCCCGGGACGACATGCAGCCGCGATGGTCGCCGGACGGAACGCTGCTGGTGTTCTGGTCGCGCCGCGAGACCACGCGGACGAATGCCGACCTCTTCGTCGTCGCGTCGACTGGCGGCGAGACGACCCGGCTGGAGACACGCGAGGGCAAGGATGGCGAGTCGATCGACCCACAGTGGTCGCCCGACGGCACGCGCATCTCGTTCACCACCGACACGCGCGGACGGCAGGAGATCGCCCTCGCAAGCTACACCGAACGCGAGGTCAGGCGCGTCGAGCACATGACCGACAGCATCCACGACGAGTACGGGGCGGTGTGGCGCCCGGACGGACGCGCGCTCGCGTATCTCCACAACGAGGATGCGGCGGTGTCGCTTCGCCGGGTCTTCGCGGTGTCGCACGCGGACCACGCAGTGTCGGACATCCCCGGTATGCACCTGTCGCCCGATATCGGACCGGACAGCGACGCCACCGCGTTCATGTTCTCGAGCCCGTCGCGTCCGTGGGACGTCTTTGTGACGCGAGAGCGAGCCATCGAGGCGCGCGCCCTCACGCGCTCGCTTCCGGCCACCATCGATCCGGCGACGCTCGTCGAGCCCTCGCACGTCCGGTATCCCGGCGCGGACGGCGAAGACGTTCCCGCCCTCCTCTTCCTTCCGTACGCCGAAGCGTTGCGCGGCGAGAAGATGCCGCCCGCGATCATCAACATCCACGGCGGACCGACGGCGCAGCACCACCGCGAGTGGAACGTAGCCACGCAGGTCTTCGTAAACGCGGGCTTCGTCGTCCTCGAGCCGAACCCGCGGGGTTCGACCGGCTACGGCAAGAAGTGGCGCGAAGCGAACCGCCGCGACTGGGGAGGGAAGGATCTCGAGGACGTCGCGCGCGGCGCGGCATGGCTCGGCGATCAGAAGCTCGCCGACCCGGCGCGGATCGGCGTGTACGGCGGCAGCTATGGCGGCTACCTGACGCTCATGTCGCTCGCGCTCCGGCCCGATCGTTTCGCTGCCGGTGTCTCGGTGGTCGGGGTCGTTTCCTGGAAGACGATGGCGGAGACCACGCGCGGCGACCTGCGCGATTACCTGATCCGCGAGTTCGGCGATCCGGCGACGGACGCCGAGCTTTATCGGGAGCGCTCGCCGCTAACACATGCGTCCAAGATCCGCGCGCCGCTTCTCATCCTCCAGGGCGAGAACGATCCGCGCGTTCCGCGCGGCGAGGCCGAGCAGGTCGTGAAAGCGCTGCGCGACGCCGGCAAGCCACACGAGTACCACGTGTATCCAGGCGAGGGTCATGGCTTCCGCGTGACCGAGAACCGCGTCGACGCTCTGCGTCGCTCTCTCGACTGGTTCGACCGATACCTTCGTCGGTCGTCTTGACCCCGGCGAGCGCTGAGGATTACCTTTACTTCTGAATGAAAGTAGTAAAGGCCAGACCTCGACGTCGAGGGACGACACGGATAAGCCGGAAGAACCAGATAACGCTTCCGGTCGAAGCCTTGAAGAGAGCCGGCCTGGTTCCCGGCATGGTCCTCGCGGTCGATGTCGATGCCAAGCGGCGCCTCGTGCTCGCTCCGCCCGACGATCCGATCGATCGATACGCGGGAATCCTCCGCTACCCGGCTGGTTACCTCCGTAAGCTGCGAGGCGAGTGGCGCGCCTAGTCCTGGACGCAAGCGTCCTGATCGCGTACTTCAACACGGTCGACGCGCACCACGCGTCCGCGGTTGCGCGGCTTCGGCGGGCCTCAGGGGACGAATGCATCGTGATCGCAAGCGTGCTCGCGGAGATCCTGGTCCATCCGTATCGCGTCGGTCCGGAGGCGGTGTCAGAAGTGGAAGCCGCGCTCGCCGCCTTGAGAATGGTCGTTCTCCCTATCGACGCGGGCCTCGCGCGTCGTGCGGCTGAGTTGCGGGCGTCGAACACGCGCTTGCGCCTTGGCGAGGCTCTCGTCATCGCCGCCGGCGACGCGCTGGGTGCGGAGGTGGTGACGGCCGACGCGTCTTGGTCGCGGATCAGCCGTCGCGTCCGCGTTCTCTGATGCCTGACGCCGTCGTCGTCGGAAGCGGGCCGAACGGACTATCTGCGGGGATCGAGCTCGCGCGCAACGGACATTCCGTCACGCTCTACGAAGCGAACACGACGATCGGCGGCGGCTGCCGCTCCGCCGAGCTGACGCTCCCGGGATTCGTGCACGACATCTGCTCGGCATTCCATCCGCTGGGCGCCGCGTCGCCGTTCTTTCGCGGGCTCGACCTATCGCGCGAAGGACTCGAGTGGATCCAGCCTCCCGCCGCCCTCGCGCACCCGCTCGACGACGGCACGGCGGTCCTCCTCGAGCGCTCGATCGACGCGACGGCCGCGAACCTCGGCCCCGACGCGCGGGCGTATCGAAGACTTGTCGCCCCGCTCGTCCCGGAATGGGACCACCTCGCCGCGGACGCTCTTGGACCGCTGATCCGCATCCCGCGACATCCGTTCGTCATGGCGCGGTTCGGATTGCCGGGCGTACTCCCTGCGCGCCTCCTTGCACGCATCGCGTTCAGCGGGGTGCGCGCGCGCGCTCTCTTCGCCGGGCTCGCGGCGCACTCCGTGCTGCCGCTCGATGCTCCGCTCACCGCGTCCTTCGCCCTCATGTTCGCGGTGGCGACGCACGTTGCGAACTGGCCATTGCCGCGTGGCGGATCGCAGCGCATCGCCGACGCTCTCGCCGCACGCCTGCGATCGCTCGGCGGCACGATCAACACTGGCCACCGCGTGTTGAGCCTCGACGAGCTAGGCACAGCGCGCGCGTATCTCTGCGACATCACGCCTCGACAGCTCGATGAGATGGCCGGTCCGCGTCTTTCCGACGGTTATCGCGCCAAGCTCCGTTCGTTTCGCTACGGGCCCGGCGTCTTCAAGCTCGACTACGCGATCGATGGCCCCATCCCCTGGCGTGCGAAGGAATGTCTCCGCGCGGGGACGGTGCACCTCGGCGGCACCCTCGACGAGATCGCCGAGAGCGAGGCCCAGATCGCGCGCGGCGTTCCGGCAGAGCGTCCGTTCATCCTCGTCGGACAGCAGAGCCTCTTTGACCCCTCGCGCGCGCCGGCGGGCAAGCACACCGTCTGGGCGTACTGCCACATCCCGAACGGGTCCACATTCGACATGACCGAACGAATGGAGGCGCAGTTCGAGCGCTTCGCGCCGGGTTTTCGCGAGCGCGTTCTCGCGCGCTCGGTCATGGGCCCGGCCGAGATTCAGAGCCACAACGCGAATTACATCGGAGGCGACATCGGCGGCGGCGCGAACACCCTGTTCCAGTTCATGACGCGCCCGTTCTTCCGCCGCGATCCCTACGCGACCTCCGCGCACGACGTTTACCTCTGCTCATCGTCGACTCCTCCCGGCGGGGGAGTCCACGGGATGTGCGGCTACCACGCGGCACGGAGCGCCATGCGCCACGCCCTGAGGTAGCCGGAAGACCCCCCAGGAGGCCGGTTTTCAAACGGTTTCGGCTCGTACGCTTGGCGTGGTGAAGGACAAAGGGACGGGCGCGGAGAACCTGATCTGGCTGGCAAGCCGGCAAGGCGGCCGCGCCCATCCATCGTCGCTGGCGGCCGACGACATCCTTGCCGGGCTGACCGGACGTATCGCCGAGCTCGAGGCGCGTGTCTCCGCGATATTGGCAGAGGTTGATCCCGAGCCGCCTCGCAATGACTCGGAGTCGGGCCGCGCTCTGGGCGCCCCGAAGGCGGACGTGAGTCGCGGGGCTGACAAAGTGAGCCGCGACGCGCGTGTTGGAGCGGACGATGAGCTGGCGCGCGCGAGCGAGGAGCGCCGCATGCTCGCAAACGAAATGCGGCTGCTGCGCGAAGCATTTAAGGAAGCGCGCGGCAGTCAACTTTCCGCTGGTGCAGGCGCGAACGCGATCGGAGGGCAGATCGCGCCCGACCTCCGGGCCGCTATCGCAGACGAGATGCGGTCGCTGCTCACTGAGCTGCTCGCGGACTTCCGCGCTCGGACCGCGCCTCCTCCGCCAACGGCCGCGGTCGCCGAGACGACCGAGGCCGCCATCGCAACGCCTGAGGTGCCAGAGCAGCTCGTTGAGGATGTCGAGACGGTGGCGCCGGTCGCAGACCGGGCCGCGACCATCGAGGCACCGATCGAAACGGTCGAGTCGGTCATCGAGACCGTCGACGAGTTCGTAAGACCCGCGTTCACCGAACCGATCGTCGAGGAGGACATCGAGGAGCTGCGGCGTCCCGAACCGATCGCGCCCGCCGACGTCCTCGCTGCCGAGCCGGCGCCCGTGGAACCAGCCGTGGGCAGTGTCGAGGAGTCCTTCGCCGCGGAAGCACCCGCATTGATCGAACCGATTCCGTTCAAGGCCGCGCTCCCGGAGGCCGCGCCGCTGCCCGTCGATACGCACTTTTTCGAGCCCATTGACCCCCCAACCCCGATCGTCGACGACTACGAGGAGTTGCGTCGGCAAGCGATCGAGCTCACCGCGGCGCCGGCCGAACCGATCGAGCCGATCGTCGACGAGTACGTCGAGGAATTCCGTCGGCCCGAGGCGCCACCGCCGATCGAAGCAATCGAGCTCACCGCGGCTCCGGCCGAACAGATCGAGCCGTTCGTCGCCGACTATATGGAGGACGTCGTTCGCCACGAGCCGATCGAGCCGATGATCGATCAGCACGTCGTCCCGGCGAATGACGTCACGATGACGCCCCTGGCTCCGACGCCCGCGCCCGACCCACGGCTCGCTGCGCTCTGGGACGCGGCGTCCCTGCCGACGGAGTTGGAGACCGCGCCCGGCTCGCCGGTTGAGCCGGCTGCATTTATCACCGAGGAGTTCATCGGTGAGACGAACTCGCTCGAGATCCCTGAAGCGCCGTACCCTGCGCAGGAGTTCCCGCTAGAGGAGACGATCGAGCTTGCGCCTCCGCCGCCGGTCGAGTTCACGCCGCCGCCGCTTGAATACGCGCCGGAGCCTCCGGCGATCGTCGAGCCCGAACCGGCTCCGACCTTCCCGGAGCTCCGAGTCGCAGATGAGGCCGGCCTCCACCAGATCCAGATCGTGATCTCCCCGATCCACTCGTTCTCTCGGCTCCTCGAGACCGAAGCCCGGATCCGCGCCCTCTCGACCGTCAACGCGCTGCATCTCCGCGACTTCCGCAACGGCGTCGCGACGTTCGCGGTCGCGGTCGGCGAGGCGATCAGCCCCGCCGAGTTCGGGACGGTGATTCAGATGCTGCAGGAGCTTCATCTCCGGCTCGAGGGCACGACCCAAACGACCGTCGAGCTGCGCGCGGAGGACGAGCCAACCGCCTCGTAGGCGGTCGAGCCGGATTCAGCCCGCTGTCAACGCGGACTTGTGGTAGCGGGACCGTCTCAACCGCGACTCCGCGTCGTCCCGCCTGTTCGGCTGGTACGCGACCTCCCCCGTCCGATGGACGCCCTCCCTGACGCTTCCTCGCAGGCTTTGGGTGGGCCCGCTGGCACATATCAGAAAAGGGGAGCGAGGGGCGTGATCCGTGTCCTTGTAGCCGACGACCATCTCGCCGTCCGCGAGGGTGTCCGCACGCTCCTCGCGAACGAACGCGAGATCACGATCGTTGGCGAAGCCGACGACGGGTCGACAGCACTCGCCCTCGCGCGGAGCCTGCGGCCCGATCTCATCGTTCTGGACGACTCGATGCCCGGTATCGGGAGCCTCGACGTTGCGCGCACTCTTCTCGCGGAGCTCCCCGGTACCGCGGTCGTGTTCCTCGCTCGTAACCCCGGGATGCGCGACCTTGCGCTTGCCGCCGGCGCGACGGCGTTCGTCTCGAAGGACGCGCCGTCGGAGGAGCTTCTCCGTGCGCTCCGCGCGAGCACAGCCGCCGTCACCGCTCGTCAGCAGCTGAGCGCGCTCAAGCCCGAAGGCCGCCGCGTCGTCGAGCTCCTCCTCGGCAGTCGCGTCATGACCCAGGAGCAGGTCCAGGAAGCGCTCGCGAAACGCGCCGCCGGGGAATCGCTCGCGACGACGGTCGTGCGTCTCGGCCTTCTCGGACAGCCCGAGCTCGCCGACGTCCTCGCGCGTGCCACCGACACGCCGTTCGTGTCGCTCGCACCCTATCCCGAGATCAGCACACCGATCGATCCCACCGAGGCGCGGCTCTCTTCGCCGCGACTCATCGACCCGGTCGAGCGCGATGCGGCGCGATCGGTGCCCTTCGACGTCGCTCGCGGTCTGGGCGTCGTCATCACCGCGGCCGACCGCGGACACGGTGTCGTCGCGATGGCCGATCCGCTCGACGAGGCGGCGTTCGCCGAAGCGCAGCGTCACTCGCGTTTGCGCCTCACTCGCGTTACCGCGACGGCTGACGACATCAGAGACACGCTCGAGCGGGTTTGGAACGGCGGCGGGAGCCGCGACGTGATCTGGACCGGGAATCTTCTGAGCAAGCTGTACGCGAGCGTCGTCCTCGGGGTGATCATCGTCGGGGGCATCGGCGGGTTCGGCGTGCTGTTCCGCGACGCTCTGGCGCCGCGCTTTGCGTTCTCGCTGTTCGCATTGTTCTGCGGGCTCTTCTTCTTCCTCTACGCGCTCAAGTACTACGTGACGATCGCCAGCGTCATCCTCATCACGCTCTTCGGCGATCCGGCGAAGTTCCAGGGACGACACGCAAACGGGAACGGCAACGGCCACGTGAATGGCAAGGGCCTCAAGGCTGATGGCCAGTCAAGCGGCAATGGGCAATCCTCCGGCCAACACAAAGAGGGCTACCGCACCCTACGCGGCGAGAACCTGAGCGAGGGTGGATCGGTCCAGGTCAACGACCCTTGGCAGCGGATGGGTGAGATCCGTCTGCCCGCCGACAAGCAGCCCTTCGTTTCCGTCCAGCTCGCGCTCTACAACGAGAAGCGTGTCGTCGACCGGCTGCTGGAGGCGTGCACCTCCTTCGACTACGAGAACTACGAAGTCATCGTCGTCGACGACTCCACCGACGAGACCGTCGAGCTCTTGAAGCGCTGGAAGGAGCACCCACGGGTCCGCGTCATTCACCGCTCGAGCCGCAAGGGCTTCAAGGGCGGCGCGCTACAGGAAGCGCTGCGGCGCATGAACCCGCGGACCGAATACGTGATGATCTTCGACGCCGACTTCGTGCCGCCGGCCGACGCGATCTGGCACTTCCTCGACTATTTCGGCCGGCTCGCGAAGGCCAAGAACGGCAATGGCAACGGGCACGCCAAGAATGGCAACGGGCACGGCGCGCCGACCAACGGCGATCGCCTCGCCGTCGTGCAGGGCTACCAGTGGCACATGCTGAACGCCAGCGAGAACTGGATCACCAAGGGCGTGCGCGCCGAATTCGCCGGCTCCTACGTCCTCGAGCGCGCGGGTCAGGAGCTCTTCGGCGCGATGAAGATGATCTCAGGCTCGGTCTACATGATCCGCGCCGACGTGCTGCGCAAGCTCGGCTGGTCCACGTCGATCACCGAGGACTGGGAGCTCACCATCCGGCTCTATCTCGCGGGGTACAAGGTCCTCTACACGCCGTACATCCAGGCACCCGCGGAGTGCGTTTCCAAGGTCAACCGGCTCATCAAGCAGCGCATGCGCTGGGCCGAGGGCCACACCTACAACGTGAAGAAGTACTTCTGGCAGATCCTGCGCTCGCCGAACCTCACGTGGCAGGAGAAGCTCGAGTTCGCCTACTACGCGCCGTACTACCTCCAGTCGGTGCTCTTCACCGTGGCCACGCTCGCCTGGGTCGTTGGCGTGCTCATCCTCGGGCAGAAGCTGCCGATGTGGGGCGAGGTCTTCGGGTGGTCGCTCGTCGTATCGAACGCGCTTGCCCTGCCGCTCATGAACCTCACCGGCGTGCTTCTCGAAGGCTCGCTCAAGCGCGACGCGCTCGGCCTGCTCTCGTTCATCGGCCTTTCCTGGCTACTGGTGCCGTTCCAGGCGTACGCCTCGATCAAGGCGCTCTTCGAGAAAAAGGAAGGCGGCTGGGTCCGCACCCCGAAGTCCGGGCACGTCACCGAGACCCTCGAGCGCTTCCACCTCGCGCGGCTCATGCCCTGGGAGCTCCCAAGGCGCAAGCGCGGGCAGGAGAAAGCGAAAGCGGGTGGGGGACGGTTCGCGGCCGTGGCCGTCGTGGTGCTCGCCGCAGCCGGGATTCTCACCGTCGGCGCGCTCTCAATCCGAGCGGCTGCGACGAGTGGCATCGCGAGCGAAACCGACATTGCTCTCCCGGCCATACTCGGCACGGCCGTACCGCTTGCTATCTTGGCGCTGGGCTGGCTGCGGCTGCGCCGCCGCATGACCGCTGTCGTGCTGGCCTTCACACTCGGGCTCGGCACCAACATCGTCTATCTCGCCAACGCCGTGCCGGCCATCTCGGCAACGGATAACTCGAGCACGTTCACGCTTGCCCGCTCAAGCAGCTACGCGACGCCGAACCTGGACATGAAGCAGAACTACACGCCCCAGGGAGCGGGCGGCATCGCCTTCCGGGACGCACGCGCCACGAACACCAACGCAACGACCTTCATCACGGTTAACTCTCCGATCGGGTCCGCCGCTGGCGACGTCGACATCGCGATCGTCACCTGGATATGCGGTGCGAGCTGCGCGACGATCTCGGTCACGGCGTCCACCGGGTGGACGCAGATCGGATCGCCCGTGACGAACTCGACGATGTACACGAAGATGTTTTACCGGGTCGAGGGGACGGCGCCGCCCGCGAACTTCCAGTTCAACTCGAACGTCTCAGGTGACACGATCATCATGATCTCGGGCTACTCGGGGGTGGACACGATCAACCCCATCGCCGCATCCGGGATCTCGCCCAACGCCGCGTGCACGATCCCCTGCGGGGCGATCTCGCCCACCGTCACGACCTCGGTCGCGAATACCTTCCTCATCACGACCGCATTTGCGCCATGTGGGCAGAGCGGCGTGGCGTGGACCGCGCCGACCGGTATGACGGACCGCGGCACCGTGTCGAGCTCATCGCCCGGCAACATCATGGTGGAGCTCGCCGACGTCGCTGTGGCGAGCGCGGGCGCGACGGGGTCGAAATCCACGACGATGACGTCCGGCGGTACCTGCACGGGGAGCCAGATCAGCACCGGCACGACCGTCGCGCTCCGCAGCGCGCCGACGACCTGTCCCACCATCGCGAGCGGCAGCTGGACCTGCAAGTGGGTATCGGACCAGATGTCGCAGGGTCAGACCGCGAACGGTACGGTCCTCTCGAACCTCTACCTTGACAACTCGGTACTGCCGACCTTCTCGTGCGCCGGCTCAGCGACACAGGGCGCTGGCGCGACCTCGATCGCCCTGAACAAGCCGGCGTGCGTCACTGCAGCGGGCTACATCATGATCGCGGCCGTCGCCGTCCGCGGCGGCAGCACCAATCCCGCCTTCACCCCGCCGGCGAACTGGAACCTCATCGGCGTCCGCATCGACAGCAGCATAGTCACGTCGCTCGCGCTGTACTGGAAGCTCTCCACGGCATCCGAGGCCGCGAGCTACACGTGGTCGTGGGGCGCAACGTCGCAGAAGGCCGTTGGCGCGATCCAGGCCTTCTCTAACGTCGACACGACAACCCCGGTTGACGTCTATAGCGGCGTGCTCGAAAGCGGTGCAAGCACGTCCCACACCACGCCGAACATCACGCCCACCTACGAGAACGAGATGATCGTCACGTCCTTCACCGACGCCACGAACAACAGCGCCGCCGTGCAGTGGACACCGCCGACCGGCTTCACCGAGGACATCGACAGCTGGTCGACGGGCGGCGGCGCCGGGAACAATATCTCGCTCGAGCTGAACCACCTCGCCGTCGTCAACATTCCGGCCCGCGGCACCGGTTCATACCAGGCGACCTCCGCTTCCTCCGCCGTCGGTGGCACGTTCGTCGTCGCGCTGAAGCCCGCGCCGCACACCTGCACGTTCACCGAGACGCTCTATCACACCTTTGCGCCGCAATACGTCACGCCGAACGGTTCCACGTCAGCGTCGGTCAGCAGCGGGACCTCGCTTTCGATCGCGACGCCCACCGGCGTCGCCCAGGACGACGTGATGATCGCCTCGATCGCGTACGCCGGCGGGTCGAATGTGACGTCGATCACCGTCCCAAGCGGATGGACGTTGATCGGAACGGCGACGAACAGCACAACGGTCGTCGGCATGGCCGTGTACCGGAAGACGGCGGGTGCATCGGAGGCTGGTCCGTACGCCTGGAGCTTCACGCCGACGCAGAACGCCTCCGGCATCATCAGCGCGTACCGGAACGTCGACACGACGACGCCGGTCGATGTCCAAGCCTACCTCGCGACCGCGGCGCCGACGTGCCCCTCGCCCTGCACGCACACCACGTCGAGCGTCACACCGACGGGCGTCGACGAGATGATCGTCGCGTCGTTCGTCACCGCGGCGAACGACACGTGGACCCCGCCGGGCGGCATGAATGAGCGCGGCGACACGAAGAACACGGGTGCCACGTTCGTCGCGCTCGAGCAGAACGACGTGCTGCAGCTTGCGACAGGCGCCGTATCGAAGACCGCACTCGCGGTCAGCACGAGCGCGGTGGGCGTCACCCACATCCTTGCGCTCCGCGGCAAGGCCGCGACGACGGCCGGAAGCGTGACCCGGGCAATCTCCAGCCCATCCACCGGCGTCGCGCTCTACACCGACACGGTCGCCGCGAGCATCAACGAGACGTTCAACCTCGGAGATCGCTTCGAGTTCGACGTCACCGTCACGGATACGACGAACTGCAACGCGGCCGTGACCAACGACGCCGAGACCGAAAACTCGAATATCAACGTGGCGACGATCGTGCCCGAGGGCGTCGCCGGGCTTCTACTGCTCGCGCCAGCGTTCCCGTTCGGCGCTCGCTGGTTGAAGCGGAGGCGGCCGTGATGCGCGGTCGGGGCATCGGGTTGCTCGGTCTGGTGACGGCGGTCGCCTTTGCGCTCATCGGTCTCGGGATGCGCTCCATCGGCATCTCCGGATCGAGCCGGCTAATCGCGCCCGTTGCCGCGATTTCTCTATTCATGGTCGGTGTCTGGCTGCCATTGCTCGCTTTGGTCTACGCGGTGTCGCGACGTCGCACGGCCGCTGTGGCGCTCGCGTTCCTCGTCGGCCTATCGACGAACCTCGTATTCCTGAGCCACGCCGTTCCCGCCGCGGCGGTGACCGACAACTCCAACGTGTTCACGTTCGCGCGCACGACCGCGTACGGCTCGCCGATGTTCGACATGAACCAGAACTACACGCCATCCGGAGGCCAGGCCTTCTGCCCCGTCAAGAACGGCACGAACGGCGGTGGCTACAACTGGACCTGCCGCTTCGTCTCGGATCAGTTCTCTGCCGGCCAGAGCTTTGCCTCTGGGTCCGCGACGGCGGACTTGTACCTTGAGAACGACGATCCAACGCCGACCTTCGTCGCTGCGTCGAGCTTCGGAGCGGGATCGGCGTCGAGCATCGCGATCACGAAGCCGACCGGGGTCGCGAGCGGTGACGTGCTCATCGCGATGATCGCAGTCCGCGGAGGCACCGGGAACGGGGCGATCACGATGCCCTCCGGGAGTTGGTCGCTCGTGGAACGCACCGACAGCGTGACTGCGATCACGCTTGCTGTGTACAGCCTCGTCGCGGGCGCATCGGAGCCGGCGAGCTACACATGGTCGTGGTCGACCGGCAACCAGAAGTCCGCCGGCGCCATCCAGGCCTACCGCGGCGTCGACACGGTGACCCCGATCGACGCGCACGCAGGGCAGAGCGAATCCAGCCCGAGCGTCAGCACCCACGTGGCGCCGAGCATCACCGCGACGTACGGCAACGAGATGCGCGTGGTCGTCTTCGCCGACTCATCGAACTTCAGCTGCAGCGGGATGCTCGACTACCAGCTCGATTCGGGCGCGACTTCAACAGGCGGCGGCGCGGGATCGACCGACGCGACGATCAACGGGTTCCACGCGAACCGCTTCCTGCCACCGGGCCCGACCGGCACTTACACCGGCAGCTGCGGCAATAACGACATCGGCGCGACGGAGCACGTTGTCCTCCGATCGGCGGCGGGCGCAGCGCGAACCTGCACGCTCACCACGAGGCTGAAGGTTCTAACGACCATCCAGCCCGGAGCGACGACCACTGCCGTCCTGAACAACGGCCTGTCCTTGTCGATCAACACTCCCGCTGGCGTCGTGCCCGGCGATGTCCTTGTCGCCACCGTAGGGAAGACGGGCAGCGAATTTGTCGGCATCCCGTCGGGGTGGACGAGGATCCAGCACGTCGGCGACTCGTCGACGATGGATTTCGGGGCGTTCTACCACGTCGTCGCGGGTGGGGACCCGTCGTCCTACTCGTTCAGTTGGACCGGGTCGACCAACCGCTATGCCGCAGGCGGCATGACCACCTACAGCAACGTAGACAACGACAACCCGGTCGACCTCAACGGCGTGTACGGAAGCGGCGGCAGCAACGTGACGAGCTTCCCCGCGCCGAGCATCACGACGACCGTCCCGAACGAAATGATCGTGACCTCGTTCGGTGTGGTCGCCAACGCGACGTGGACGCCGCCCGCGGGTATGACCGAGCGGACCGATCAGGCGGCCGGAACCGGCACGACGTTTGTCACGATCGAGCAGGCCGACGTCCTGCAAGCCGGTCCACCGGCCGCGACCGGGACGAAGACGGCAACTTCGAGCGTCGCGGGCGGCGGCGGAGGGATCATCTTCGCGCTTCGGGCCGGTGCGCTGCTCGGCTCGGGCACCGTGCAGGTCATTGGTCCGACGACGGCAACGCTGGCCTCAACCACGTTCGTCACAAGTGCGATCAGCTTCGCCGCCGGAGACCAGCTCGAGCTGGAGGTGCTCGCCCCGAACGATTCGGCGAACTGCGCCACATGGCTCTCGTACGACGGGGGATCGCAGCCGTCGAAGCTCACGATGGCGACGGTGGTACGCGAGGACATCGTGGGTCTGCTCCTCCTTGCACCCGCGCTGCCTTTCGGCGCGCGCTGGTGGAAGCGGAGGCGGCCATGACTACCGCGTACGCCTCACGAGCGCACCTCGCTGGCGCGGCGCGACCGATCGGCACGCTCATTGCGACCGCCTCGATCGCGCTCCTCATCCTGCCGTTCTTCTCGACGTTCGGCGAGCTCCTCACGAAAGCCGCCATGGCCGCGGGATTCGACGCGTGGCTGGGCCAATGGATCGCGCCGGTCGAGGGCAGGCTCGTCCATGGCGCGCTGGCGCTGATCGGGATCCCCTCCGCGTACGGCGGCTCGCTCCTCTATGTGGGAACCGGTGCAGGCAGCCTCGCGCTGTACATCTCGTGGAACTGCGTGGGCTGGCAGACCGTCCTGTTCCTTCTCGTCTCGATGGCGACCGGCCTGCAAGGTGAGTACACGCTCCGCTCGCGGGTCGAGACCGTCGCGCTCGGCGTGCTCGGCATCGCGATGCTGAACATCCTCCGGATTACCGTCGTTGCGGTCGTCGCGTACCTGTTCGGACAGCTGCCCGCTGTCATCGTCCACGACTACGGCAGTGTCATCGCGACCGTCGCGTTCCTCATGGCGTTCTGGGCGTTCGCCTACAACGTGGTCCTCGAGCGGATCGGCGGCGATCCGGAGGAGCGGTCCCCCGAACAGGGGTCGAACGCCCTCTCTAGCGTGGCTACGGTGCCGTCATGAGCACGCTCCCGAACGTCCGGACGGGTCGAGCGGAAGCGCTGGTACGCGCTCCGGCCCGTCCGACCGAGGTCACAAACAAATGCGCGCTCTGCGCGAACGGCAGGGCACGGACCCTGTTCCAGGTGGACGGCACGCTCATCGTCCAGTGCGGCGACTGCGGCCTCGTGCGACAGGAAACGCGACCGCTCGCGGCCGCCGCGATCTACGACTCCGAGTACTACGCCACCGATAACCCCAAGGGTGGGTACGCGAACTACTTCCTCGACTCCGATGTGAACCGTCGCACGTTCCGCGATCGCATTCGCGCGATCGAACGGCGTTACGGTCGTCGCGGCCGCCTCCTCGACGTCGGCTGCGCGCTCGGCGACTTCCTGCTCGAGGCGAAGGCGTCAGGGTGGGACGTCGAGGGTGTCGAGATATCCAGCTTCGCGGCCGAGCAGGCCCGCGCTCGCGGGCTGCGCGTTACCGCAGGACGCCTCGAACAGCTCGATCTCCCTGCCGCGAGCTTCGACGTCATCACGCTCTACGACTCGGTCGAGCACCTTACCGATCCGGTTGCCACGCTCGCTGCGGTGCGCCGCCTGCTCGTCCCTGGCGGCCTCGTTCACCTGGTCACGCCGAACGTCGGCGGACTGCAGGCTCGCGTCCTCGGCGGACTCTGGTACCACTACAAGCCGGGCGAGCACCTCTTCTACTTCGCGCCGCGCACGCTCCGGGCCGCGCTCGAAGCCGCGGGCCTGCGATGGGACGGCTGGCAGCGGTCGGCGTCATATCTGACGTTCACTTATTGCTTCAACCGGATGCGCTACTACGCACCGGCTCCGTTCGCGTTCCTGGAGTGGCTCGGCAGGACGTTCCGGTTCGGGCCGTACGCGTTCAAGGTGCCGGTCGGCGAGATGGAAGCCTGGGCGCGCCACGAGGACCTCTCGGCCTAGGGATCAGTAATCATCATCGTCGTCCGCGGCGGGCGCTTGTCGCGCGCGAGGGACGAAGACGGTCCGGCGTCGCGCGAGCAGCAAGGCGAGAGCGAGTCCAACCCCGGTGAGGACCCATCCCACCCAGCCGATCGTGAGCGTGCTCGAGTACTCGAACACGACCGTCCCCGGGCCGGGCGGCAGCGCGAGCATCAAACCCGGTCCGGCGTAATCGATCCGCAACGCTCGCTCCGTGCCATCGGCAGCCACGAAACGTGCGCTCCACTTGGAGTAGATCGACTCCTTCAACAGGACGGGCGAGCCATCGGTCTCGATCTCGCGTCGCTCCGGATCGACGAACCGCCAGCGCGGCTCGGTCTCTCCGGCGGTCGAAGTCGGGCCGAGGAATGAGAGAACGTAGCGACGCTCCGCTTGATTCGCTTTGGATTGCGCGTGATACAGCAGATTGCCCCCGACGACCACGAGCGCGCCCTTGCTGTGGATCGCGGACACGATCAGGGGATAGTTGGGCGATGTGAGCTCCACCGTCGCTCCGGTCGCGGCAGCAACGGGGACGGTTGCGCCCCAGGGTCCTCCCTCAAACGAGGCGGGCGAGAAATCGCCTTGGGTGATGCGGCCCGCCCGATCCGTCACGCTCCACCGGTCGATGGTCAGGCGCTTGACCTGCCGCACCGGCCAGGGGTCGGGGAGGGTCGTGTCCGGCAGATCGCCGACGTCCCACAGCACGTTCGCCCCGGCGGCCGTAAGCGCTTCGATGTGCCGCGTGGCGGCGGCCGTCTCGCCGAGATGGGCCCCCACCACGATCACAGATGCCGCACGCGCCGCGAGATCGTCAGGAAGGTCCGCAAGCGTGCCGTTCCACCACACCGGCACGCGTGTGCGGGGGCTCGCGCCCTCGTCGAACAAGAGTCGCGCGACACGGTCGTAGTCGGAGCGACTTCCCACCACGATGCCGAGCGGCGCTTTCGTCGTCGCGGCGATCGCTGTTGGCGAGTCCACCTTGTACAGACGGAATGGGGTGTCCTTCGTTTCGGGCACGAGCCGCATGAAGGAGAGGCTCGCGACGTCGGGCTCGCCTTTCTCATCTGACGACGAGAAAGTCATCGTGTCGAGCGCATACCAGTCGAGCACCGCCTGATAGCGCGCGTCGTTGATCGGCGGGTGGTACAGCGTGTCGTAAGCCCAGTAGAGCCAGTCCACGTTGAGCTGGGCGAACGCGTAGTAGTCCCGCAGTTCCGGCTTGCGGTTGAAGTAGTTGAACAAGACCGACTCCGTCGCGCTGAGTGGGGCGATTCGATGTCTCAGGTCGTCGCCATCGACAACGAGGCTGCGGCGAGCCGCCTGCTCGATCGCGCTGGGCAAGCTCGTGTCGTTGACGTAGCCCGCGGCGTACATCGCCGGGACGGCGATCACGGCATTGAACGCGACGACCACGATCGTCCCCACGTACACGACACGCCTGAGCTTCGGCGAAAGCGACGGTGCGAGCGCCGCGAAGCAGAGCCCGCCGACGATCACGAGGAAATACGGCACGGTCGCAGGGTCGATCCCATTGACGTAGTAGTAGCGCGTGGGCACGTGGAAGTTCGGCGCGAACATGTAGGCGATCACGGCGGTCAGGGCGAGGCCGGCACCGAGCGACTTCCAGAAACGCCGTGGGAGCGACAGCAGGACGACGAGCACTGGGATCGAGAACGCCGCGAATCCCGCGAACTGGGGAGCGACGAGCTGGATCGTGTCGGAGTAGCCGAGCTCAGGACGATCCACCCCAAGGATCGTTCCGCCGATGCCGAACGAGAGCGACGATAGGATCGGCTGAGCCGCGAGCAGGAAGGACAATGCGCCGAGCACGACGAGCGGTCGGATGCCGCCGAGCCGCATCTCCGAAAGTTGGACGATCGCGATGTATCCCGCGACGAACGCGCCGGTCACCGGATGGCAGGCGATCGTGAGCGCGATGAATACCGCGGTGAGCGCCCACCAACGGCCGGAGCGACGGTCGAGGGCCATCGCGTGAGCCCACCAGGCAAGCCCGCCGAAGCCCATCGCGACGACCCGCGCGTAGACCCCGCTCGCGAGGACGAAATGCCAGATCGCCATCGACGTCACGACCATGACCGTCGCGAGGAGCGCCGTGCGCCGATCGCCGGTCCGGATCCGGATGTGGCCGTAGAAGCCGAGGCCGAACGCGAGCATCGCGACGAGGGCGAGGAGCTCGAGCGTCCGGACCTCGCCGATCAGGCGGACCACCGGAAGGGACGCGACGTACGGAAGACCAGGGTAGTTGTCGAACGCGGGCATTCCGGCGGCCCAGATGTAGAACCAGTCCTGGTGTGGGAACCAGTCGGAGACGAACTTCAGGCGCGTCAGGTGCTGATATGCATCGACGCCCTTCGGAAATCCGGTCCAGGCGCTCAAGAGCAGGCCGAGGATGAATACGACGACCGCGATGCCCGCGGCCGCCGCGATCTCGCTTCTCCGTCCGGTCATCCGGCGCTCCGGCCGCGACGCATCCCGCGGACGACGAGAACGAGCCCGGTGAGGGTCGCGACGCCCAGACCGGCGAGGAAGTCGAGATGGACCCGACGATCGAGCTCGACGATGTGCGAGCCCGCGGGAAGCGTGAGGCGCAGCATCCCGAGCGCGTCGGGACCTGCGGTCACGCTCTTTCCATCGACAGACGCTTGCCAGCCGCTGTCGTATGACTCGCGCACGATCAGGTCGCCTGCCGCCTGGGTCTCAACACGCCAGTCTCCGAGACCGCTCACTGCGGTGACCGGAGCGGTGCCCCGCGTGACCGCTCCGAGGTAGCTCTCCAGCGCCGGTCGGTCAATGCCGTTCGTCGGCGACGCCAGGTCGGCGGCGGACGATACGACGACCGCCCGTGGATCGCCCGCGGGCGGCACCTCGTAGATCCGGACGCCGCGCTCGTCGAACGCCACAGGGAAGATGCCGTCGAACTTCGCCGGATTG
>Ga0209808_1000427_pt1 | contig 20826 bp, 20 predicted proteins | sample GraSoiAngelo_157_FD_186171 | JGI IMG/M metagenome (GOLD analysis project Ga0209808, IMG submission 186171) | Grasslands soil microbial communities from the Angelo Coastal Reserve, California, USA - 14_1009_16_20cm (SPAdes) (version 2) | ecosystem: Environmental > Terrestrial > Soil > Grasslands ... | reverse complement strand
ATCGGCGCGCACCACGCTCGCGCCCGAGGTGAGGAACTCGCGGAAGCCGTAGGCCGAGACGATCGTGAACAGGGCCGACCCGACCGAGACGAGCAGATGCGTCCGCAGGCCGGCCTCGCGGTCGCGAAGCTCTCGCTCCAGGCCGAGCACGGCTCCCAGCGCGGCCGCGAGCGCGACCCGCCCGAGTACCTCAGGCCAGCCGAGCGTCGGGAGACTAGAGGCGAGCGGCAGCACCGACAGCCTCCTCCTGAGCAGCGGCGATCCGCTCGATCCCGAGCGCCGCGAGCTCGAGCAACTCGTCCAGTTGCTCGCGCGAGAACGGCTCCTGCTCCGCGGTCGCCTGCACCTCGACCAACCGCCCGCCGCCGGTCATCACGACATTCATGTCCACCTCGGCGGTCGAATCCTCGGCGTAGTCGAGATCGAGCAGCGCCTCGCCCTCGACTACGCCCACCGAGACGGCTGCGACCGACTCGCGCAGGGTCTTCGAAAGACCGAACCGGTCGAGCGCGAGCCGCGCCGCGACGTAGGCGCCGCAGATCGCCGCGCAGCGCGTGCCGCCGTCGGCCTGCAGCACGTCGCAGTCGAGCCAGAGTGTCCGCTCGCCGAGCGCCTCGAAGTCGGTGACCGCGCGCACCGCGCGTCCGATCAGGCGCTGGATCTCGACTGTACGGCCGCCCTGTTTGCCCCGCGAGGCCTCGCGCTGCGTGCGCTCGCCCGTCGAGGCGGGCAGGAGCGAATACTCGGCCGTCATCCAGCCTCGCCCTTTGCCGAGCAGCCAGCGCGGCACGCCGTCCTCGATCGAGGCCGTGCAGAGCACCGTCGTCTTCCCCTGCGCGTAGAGCACCGAGCCGTGCGGCTGCTCGAGCCAGTTCGGCTCCAGGCGCAGCGGGCGCACCTCGTCGGGACGCCGGCCGTCTGAACGAGTCATGCCGCCCGCTTCAGCTTCGCGAGCTCGACGTGCTCGACTTCGGCAATCGGCAGCTGCAGGAACCGCTGCCCGAGCGTGCGGAAGACGTCCGGGTCGCCGGTGGTGAGGAACCGGTACGACCCTTCACGCTCTTCCTCGTTCTCGATCCCCTTGCGCGCGAGCGTCTCCGCCACCTCGCGCGCCGTCTCCTCGGCCGAGAAGACCAGCGTGACGCCGCGGCCGAAAACCCGCTGGAAAACCGCGCGGACCAGTGGGTAATGCGTGCAGCCGAGGATGACCGTGTCCACTCCAGCGTCCTTGAGCGGCTGGGCGCACTCCCGCACCGCGGCCGTCAGCTCGGCGCCGAAGGGATCATCGCCCTCGATCAGCGGCACGAGCCGCGGGCAAGCCAAGGCGGTGAAGTCCGCGCCCGCGTCGAGCGCGGCGACGAACTCGCCGTAGCGTCCCGCCTCGACCGTCGCCTCGGTCGCGAGCAGGCCGATCTTGCGGTTGCGGCTCGCCTGGACGGCTGCGTGCGCCTCGGGCTGGATGACGCCGACAACCGGCAGCGAGAGCTCCTCCTGCAGCTGCGGTAAGGCGGCCGAGGTGGCCGTGTTGCAGGCGACGAGCACGAGCTTGACGTCCTGTCGCTCGAGGTAGCGGCCGATCTCGAGGGCAAATCCGCGAACCTCGTCGAGCGGCCGCGGCCCGTAGGGCAGGCGCGCGTGGTCGCCGAGGTAGACGAAGTCCTCGTGCGGCATCGTCACCAGGCACTCATGCAGGACCGTGAGTCCGCCCGTGCCCGAGTCGAAGACGCCGATCGCCCGCCCGTCCATCGCGCGATTGTAGAAGGGCGGGATACACGCGCACCCTTTTTCGCGCTACAACTGTCCCGCGAAATCCGCGTCTGACCAGAACACGCTGGCGAAATCAGAAGGAAGGGGCCATGAGGAGATCCGTTCAGTTGACAGTTTGCGGCTGCGCCGCTGCGCTCGCGCTCGCCTTCACGGCGATGGCGGCCGCTTCGTACCAGCCTGCGATGGCAATTTTCCAGCAGACATACGTGCCCGGCGGCAGCAAGCCGGTAACGATCGTGGTCGGCCAGCAGACAGCCGACGACCCCACCGCGCAGATCGTCATGTACGCCCCGCCGGGTTACACGGCGACGCTGACCCAGGCGCCTGGGACGACGATCGGACAGGTCACCGCGGACGTGAAGATCCTCGATCTCAGCACGAACACCTTTACGCTGAAAGGGCCCGTGAAGGCGGACAATCCGGCGAACTATCCAGCGGCCTCCAATCCCTGCACGCCTGGGGTCGCGCACGAGGCCGTTTGGACGCTGAACGCCGCGGTGGCGGGGCAGCCGGCAAACCCGATTCCGGTCTACGTCGACCACACGACCGGCCCCGACGCCGCATTCAGCGCGGTGAAGCTGACCGTCTGCTTCCGCGATCCGACCCTTGCCGCCGGCAACCCGCGCCGGTCGCCGAACGGGACGAAGTTCCTCGACGCGGCGATCACCACCGTCTCGGGCGTCTTCACGAACCCGCCGAGCGCAGGCACCCGGCTCTGGCGCTCCGTGTTCACGCCGTACACGCCGGGCACAGGCGTCCCGAACGCGGCAGGTACTCGCGAGGCCCAAGGCGTCGTGCCGATGCCATACAACATCTCGCTCAAGCGGATCAAGGCGCGCCGCGGCTATTACCGGATCGCCGGCCGGCTCAACGTTGCCGGCAGTGCGCCGAGCGGCGTCCAACTGGTCCTCTTCGCGGGCGTGAAGGGAAGGAACGGGATCGGCTTCAAGGCCGTCGCGAAGACGAAGACGCGGAAGGGCAAGTACGTCTTCAACCGGAGGCTGCCGAAGAAGGTGACCTATCTCCTCGTGGAGCGGCCTCCGACCGGAGCCGCCTGCGCACTCCCGCTGGCGCCCTGCACCTTGGCGATCGTGAGCAACACGATCAGCAAGGTGATCAAGGTCTCGCCGGCGCGGCGGCGACGTTAGCTCAGTTCGAAGCGTTTTCAGGGACAGTCCCTCCAAGGGACTGTCCCTGCGGTCAGCGCTCGAGTGGCAGCTCCGGGTGGCGCGACCACTCGTGCCACGAGCCGGGGTAGTTGCGCGCGCTGTATCCCGCCGCGCGCAGAGCCAGCGTCGCGCGCGCCGAGCGGGAGCCCGAGTGGCAGTACGCGATCACTGCCGCTCCCTCGGGCGCGCCGACCGCCGCGCGGATCTCCTCCGCGGGCTTGGGTAGGCCGGGGCCGTCGAACAGCGCCTCCTCCTCGATCCGCCGAGCTCCGGGGATGTGGCCTTGGCGGGGATCACACGGATAGCCGCCCTGGCCGTGGAACTCCTCCTCGGTGCGGACGTCGAGCAGCATCAGGTCCTCCTCGCCGAGCCTGCCTTCGAGCTCCGCTCGGGTCGGCAGCGCGTCGAGCCGGGGCTCGAGCTGAGCCTTGACCGGCTCGAGCTCGACCTGGCCCGTTGCGAGCTCGTCCGGCCAGGCGGCGATGCCGCCGAGCAGCACGGCCACGCGCGGATGGCCCGCGAGCTCGGCGAGCTGGGCCGACGGCATCGCGCCGACGCCGTCGCCGCGGTCATAAACGACGAGCCTTTCCTCGCCGGTGACGCCGTGCCGGCGCAGTCGCAGGCCCACCTCTCTGGCGAGCGCTTCGATCACCTCGGAATCGCTCATCGGCGGCGGCGAGCCGAGCACGAGCGGCCGTGAGCCCGGGATGTGCCCGCGCGCGTGCGCGTTCGGGCCGCGGACGTCGCCGAGGAAGAGATCGGCTTCGCCGAGGCGCTCCCGAAGCCAGGCCGCGTCGACCACGGGCGGCAGCTCGCTCACCGGATCGCGAGGACTTCGAGCTCGGCTGCGATAGCGGGACGCTCGCTCAGCCGCTCGAGCCAGGCCGAGAGCGCCTGGTACGGCTCCAGGTCGACCGCGAGGTTCGCGCGTGCGCGCAGGATCCACGGGACGTAGGCGATGTCGGCGAGCCCGTATTCACGGCCGCCCAGGAACGGGTGCGCCTCCAGAGCCGCGTCGAGGTCGCGGAGCCGCTCGTCGAGCTGCGACGGCTCGTCGCGGCGGAGCGCGTAGTAGTCGTCACCGAGACGGACCGCGAACCGGTCGAGCCAGAGCCGGCCGAACGCGCGCTCGGCCGGGTCGGCCGGCCAGAGCGGCGGCTCCGGGAACCGCTCGTCGAGGTACTCCATGATCACGGGCGACTCCGGAAGGACGAAGCCGCCGTCCTCCTCGAGCACCGGCACCCTGCCGCTCGGGTTCTTCGCGTACAGCCAGGCGGGACGATCGGACAGGTCGATCTCGACCGTCTCATAGCCGAGGCCCTTCTCGGCAAGCACGATGCGCACCCTGGCGCAGTACGGGCAGCGGGCTGCGTCGTAGAGGATCATGCGCCCGAGCCTAGTGGACGCGCCCACTAGCGATGCGCGATCTCGCGAGCGCCCGGCTCCGAGGCGGCGCCCTCGTGGCCGTGACCGGCGCCGCTCAGACCCATCAGGCCCGCGACCTGCTCCAGCAGCTCCTGGGGGGAGCCGAGCTCCTCCGGGTTGCCCGCGGTTCGCGCCACGCGGCGGAACTCCCCTGGATCGGCCCCGGTCAGCCGCGCGACCACCGTCGGGTTCGCGCCGAGCGCGATCGCGTCGCCGGGAGGCAGCGGCTTGTAGTACTCGGGTACGGAGAGGTACTCGTCGACGACCGAGCCTCGCTCGAAGACGATGTAGCGGACGACCGCTCCCTCCTCGAGCCCGATTGTGACCGTCACGGCGCCGGTCGCATTCGAGAGCTCGCTGCCGAGCCTGCGCAACGCGCCCGGCTCGCGATCGCAGAGCTCGTCGTACACCGCAGTCCAGCCGTTGCGCGGGCCCGTGACGATGCTGCCGCCCGACCGCCCGAACCGCGGCACGTACTTCCGCACCGCCTGCTCGACGGCGCTCTCGTCATCGCTTTGCACGTGGGCGGAACCGAAGCTCGGACCCCGCGGCGCCCGCTCCGACCGCTGCAGGAGCTGTTCGATCGGCGCGTACAGGCGCAGCGCCTCGGTCCGGAAGCCGAGTCGCTCGTAGGCACTGCGAGCGTCCTCGTTCGTCACCTGCACACCGAGCGTCAAGACCTTCGCGCCCCCTGCGTCGCGCAGACGCATCGCCGCCGCACGGATCAGCTCGCGCGCCGCGCCTTGGCGGCGGGCCTCGGGCGCGACGTAAAGATCACTGAGCTTGCCGATGCCCGGATGGTCCAGCTTCGCCAGCGCAAACCCGACGACCCGGCCGCCATCGTCGTCGGCCACGAGCGCGATGTTCTCGCTGCCGAGGTAGTCGTCGAGCTCGCCAAGCTCGTGATCGATGTCGATCGGGATCCCCGGCAGCGGCGGAATCTCGTTCACGAACTCGGTGTAGAGCTCCCGCAGGCGGTCGCGATCCTGCGCCGTCGCCTCCCGGATCTTCATGCCCGCGGCGCGGTCCGGTAGCCGGTCAGCAGGTAGTGAGCGGTCAGGTTCTGGAACGGGTCGAACCGCTCGCCGAAAGCGCGCACCTCTCCAATCGACAGCTTGCCGCCGCCGAAGTAGAAGGCCGAGACCGCCTTGACGAGGCCGAGATCGCCGGCCGGCCACGCGCGCGGGCGCGCGAGATGGCGGGCGAGGAACCAGTCTGCGGTCCACTCGCCGAGCCCTCGCAGTGACGTAAGCGTCGCCTTCACCTCCTCGTCCGGAAGGTTACGCAGCGCCTCGAGCTCGAGCTCGGCGCGCGCGACGCCGAGCACGTACTCCGCCTTGCGGCGCGAGAACCCGAGCTCGGTCAGCTGCTCCTCGCGAGCCGCCGCCATGCGCTCGCGGCTCGGAAACGCGTAGGCATGGACGCCCCGCTCGCCGAAGCGCTCGACCATTCGGTTCCGGATCGCGAAGGCCGCGAACAGCGAGACCTGCTGCGCGGTGATCGCGCTGACGATCGTCTCGTACGGGTCGGGCGCGAGCGGCGGGCGGAAGCCGGCCAGCCTGGGGACGAGCTCGTGCAGGGCCTCATCGGTGTCCGCCCACTCGTAGAAGGGGTCGAGCTCGAAGTCGGCGCCGATGACCGCTCGCGCGACCGGCTCGGTCTCCTCGTCCAGCGGCTCGACGTCGACTCCGCCGGGCGCGGCTTCGATCCGCAGCTCGCGACTGCCGACCACTCGGTGGACACCGCCCTCGTGCCAGAGGTTCACGAGGTCGGGGCCGAAGGCTCGAAACCGTTCGGTGGAGAGCTCGAAGTCGTACGGCTCGGGCAGGCGAAGCAGAGTCAAGCGAGCGAGCGGACGACGTCGTACAGGGTGTCAAAACGCTCGTAGGAAACACCGTGCTCGTCCAGGTAGCGCGCGAGCCCGTCGCGGGCGAACACCCGGTCGGCGGCCTGAGCCACGCAGCGGTCGGAGTAGCCGTCGCCGACGTAGACGACGTTCCCGTTCGTCGGCAGGTCGGCGCGCTTACAGGGCTCGCCGCAGGTTCCGCAGGCCTCGCCGTTGCGAAATCTCGCCCGCCAGCCGTCCGGATGCCACGCAATCTCGTTGGCGCGCACGTCGAGCTCGAGCCCTTCGCGCTCGAGGATCGGCCCGATCAGCTGCCGAAAGTTGCTGGAGACGATCGTGGGCCGGTGCGCGTCCGCGAGCTCGTGGAAACCCGGCCGCAGCTGGACATGGTCGACCAGCCAGCCGACCACCTCGCCGATCGGCGTCTTGATCGACGCCGCGTCGCGGCGAATCTCCTCGTGCAGCGTGATCTCGCCCCGGTCGAGCGCCGCCGCGGCGTCCAGGTAGACCTGCCAGACGCCAAACTCGCGAAGAGCGAGAATCAGCGTGTCTTCGACGGTCGCGGTCCCGTCCCAGTCGAGGAGGACGGTCGTGCCGGAAGCGTCGCTCAGCCCAGCGCCCCGGCCGAATGGGAGACCACGTACCTGAGCATGCGACGCATGTTCACAGGATCGACGTGGGTCGCGTTGGAGAACTCGTCGGCCGACCCGCCCCAGACCCGGATGTCCTCGCAGTCGACGACGACGAAGTCGAGTCGCTGTTTGAGGCGGTCGAAGTACTCGTGCGCCTCCTTGCGTTTCGGGAAGCCGTATTTCTCCAGCTCCGCCAGCACCTGCGGGTGGATCGGATTGAGGACGATCACCGGGCGGGCGCCGTGCCGGTTCATGAAGGCGATCGTCCGCTCGAAGTATGCGAACCGTGCCGGGTCGACAGTCCCCGGTTGCGGGGGATGGGCGCGAATGCCTGCGATCAATGCCGCCACGCTGCTCGCGACGATTCTGGCCCGCTCTGCCCGCAACTTCGGGCGGTAATGGGCGATCGAGCCGTCGGCGCGATACCGCGAACTGACCCTGCAGGCCAGAGATGGACGACCGCCCTCGCCGCCCAGATACCTGCGGGCGCGCGGGTCGGCGGCTAGGGGGGCCGGCACGCCGCTCGTCGCGACGCCCGCGTCCACGAACATGAGGTAGCGGCGCCCGCTCGTCCTCGGCCAGCGGTCGGCTGCGAATCGCGTCATCACCCAGGCGTCCGCGGCGGTCCCGCCGGTGACCGCGGCGTTGAAGCCGACGCGGCCGGTGAGCGTCTGCAGGAACGCGGGGTCGGCCAAGCGGGCGCGCGAGCTGCCGAGGATCAGAAGCCCCGGGTTCTGCGGCAGGCGCGCGAGTAGCGTCAGCTTCGTCGTCCGGTCGCCGGCATCGGGACAGCCCGCGAGCCGCGTCCCGCTCAGGGAGCCGGCTCCCGCAGAGGCAGCCCCGAGCGCGACGCAGATCGTGGCGAGAACGAAGACGCGCATGCTCAGAACTGGAAGTAGATGAAGGGGTGCGGGCTCGCGATCGTCATGATCGCGATCGCGGCGGCGGTGCCGGTGGCGAGCCCGTAGACGATCCGTGGCCGCGCGCGGATCTGCCAGGTGTTCGGCGCGGCGTGGACGAAGACGAGCAGCGCGCCGAGCAGGATCAGGAAGCGGGCGGGGAGGAAGGTGTGTAGCGCACCGGCGTGGTCGAGGCCGCCGAAGCCGAGCATCGACGAGAGGATCGTGCCGGCCGTCCCGAGGTCCGGGGCCCGGAAGATCACGAACGCCGCGACGACGAAGAGGAACGTGACCGCCCGGTTGAAGAAAACGCTGCTCGGCGTCAAGCCGAGCTTCCCCAGCAGCCCGTGCGTGCCGAGCAGCACCCCGTGGAAGAGCCCCCAGACGACGAACGTCCAGGCGGCGCCGTGCCACAGCCCGGCGAGAAACATCGTCAGGACGAGGTTGATGGTCGTCCGCGCCGGGCCGCGACGCGAGCCGCCGAGCGGGATGAACAGGTAGTCGCGGAACCAGGCGGAGAGGCTCATGTGCCAACGGCGCCAGAAGTCCGAGATGTTCTGCGCCTTGAAAGGCGAGTTGAAGTTCTGGGGGAAGCGGAAGCCGATCAGCCAGGCGAGGCCGACCGCCATGTCCGAGTAGCCCGAAAAGTCGAAGTAGAGCTGCAGCGAATAGCCGAACGCCGCCGCCCAGGAGGTCAGGAAGCCTAGGTCGCCCGAGTGCGCGAATAGCCGGTCGACGTAGGGATTGAGCTGGTCGGCGATCAGCAGCTTCTTCGTCAACCCGCAGGCGAGAAAGAACAGGCCGACGGAAGCCGCCTTCGAGGTCAGGGACGGCCGCGGCCGGCGCAGCTGCTCGGCGAGGTCTGTGAAGCGCACGATCGGCCCGGCGATCAGGTGCGGGAAGAGCGCGACGAAGGTCGTGTACTCGAGAAGGTGCTTCGTCGGTGTCACGCGCCGGCGGAAGACGTCGATCGTGTACGACATCGAGTTGAAGGTGTAGAACGAGATCCCGATCGGCAGCAGGATGTGGAGGTCGGGCAGGTCGACCGGCGCGCCGAGCGCGCGGCCGATCCCGTTCAGCGAGCCGACGAAGAAGCCGGCGTACTTGAAGTAGCCGAGCAGGCTCAGGTTGATGCTCAAGGAGCCGATCAGGAGCAGCCGGCGGCGTCGCTCGTCGTCCGTGTGCTGGAGCGCGAGCGCGGCGACGTAGTCGACCATCGTCGTCGAGAGCATCAGCGGCAGGAAGCGCCAGTCCCACCAGGCGTAGAAAAACCACGAGGAGAGCGTCAGGAACGCGAGGCGCAGGTTCTTCTGCCGGAGCGCCCAGCAACCGACGAGGACGGGCGGCAGGAAGCCGAAGAGGAACAGGTAGCTGTTGAACAACATGGGCTACTTCAGCGCCCCGTCTGAATGTGCGACGACGTAGCGGAGCAGCCGGCGCATGTTCCGGCGGTTGATGTGCGTAGCGTTCGTGAATTGCTGCGGCGAGCCGCTCCAGCGGCGGATGTCCTCGCCGTCGACGACCACGAAGTCGTAGCGGCGGTGCAGCGCGTGCAGGTAGGCGAGCGAGGCCCGGCGTTGCGCGAAGCCGTGCTTCCGCAGCTCGGCGAGGACCTTCGGATGGATCGGGTTGAGGACGATCACCGGGCGGATCCCGTGCGCATTCATGAAGGCGAGCGTCCGCTCGAAGAACCGATAGCGCGCCGGATTCGTGTTCGGTTTTCGCGGCGGGTGGGCTCGCACGGCATCGACAAGGCGCGAGATCGAGTTCTGGAGCGAGGCCGCGTGCTCCGGGAGGTACCTCAGGGTCGGCCGGGCGATCGCGCCGTCGGGGAGGTAGCGCAGCCGCGCCTTGCAGCTGTGGAGGAGGCACTTCTTCAGCACGCGCCACGAGGCGAGGCTCGCCTGCGGGCCGATGTAGGTGCCGACGTCCGCCAGCGTGAAGCTGACTCCCTTGCCCGCGAGGTACCGCTTCCCGCGAGGATCCTCCGCGAGTTGCGGGTTGATCCCCTTCGTCGCGATGCCCGCATCGACGAACCAGATGTAGTGGTGCGGCTTGCGCGGGAAGCGGTCGTTGACGTACCGCGCCGTCACCCATGCATCTGCCGCGGTCCCGCCCGTGACGGCCGCGTTGAAGGCGGTCTCGCCGGTGAGCTGCGTCAGGAACGACGGCTCCCCCTGGCGCGCGCGCGAGCTGCCGAGGATCACGATGTCCGGGCTGCGCTCGAGCTTCCGGATCAGATCGAGCTTGACCGTCCGATCCGCCTCGACCGCCGTCGGCAGCAATCCCGTGCCGGCGATCGCGAACGGATCGACGAGCACGTTCATCAGCAGTGTGGCCACGAGCAGCGCCAGGCACGCCCCCACGGTCGCCAGCGCGAACCTCCCGTAACCGATCGCCTGCACGCTTGCCACACCCGGCTCGAGCGGTCGCTCCAGCTTCTCCGCCTCGGCGCCGGTGCGGCGGCGGAGGATCCCCGGGGTCGCGAGCGATTCGACGCTCTTTCTAATCGTCGCCATGCCGTCCCGCCGTCAGGCGCGCGAGCGCTTCGGTGTCAATTGCGGCAGAACTCACAGCACCCATACTCCCGGCCGGCCGGACGCTTCTCAAAGACAGCACATGAATGGTAAGCCGCTCTCGTGACCTTTAGAAGCCCGCTTTGTCGGCCGCCACGTACAGGCCGCGACCCATTGGACCCTGCGGGTCGTGGTCCGCGTCGAGCCCGGCCGCGCGGAACGCCCCGAGGTACTGCTCGACCGTGAACAAACCGAGCTCGTGCCGCTCGCTGAAGCGGTCGATCCCGTCTGGCGTGCCGACGAGATACTGGAACTCGACGATCGAGACGTCGCCCTCGCGCTCCGGGACGTTCATCCGCGCGATCTTCAGCTCCGGCTCGTCGACGAAGACCGCGCCGACGTGGCGGTCTTTCCATTCGTCCGGCGCCAGCCACGGCTCGAGGACGAGGACTCCGCCCGGCTCGAGGTGTCGCGCCATCGAGGCGATCGCCGAGCGCAGCCGCTCCTCCGTCTTCACGTAACCGATGCTGCTGAACAAGCAGACGACCGCGTCGAAGCGCTTGCCGAGGTCGAATGAGGCCATGTCGCCTTCGTGGAAGGAGACGGCGGGCAGCCGCTGGCGCGCGACCGCGAGCATCTCCGGCTCGAGGTCGAGCCCTTCGACCTCGTATCCCGTCAGGTGCTCGAGGTGCGCGCCGGTCCCGCAGGCGACGTCGAGCAGCGTCCGAGCGCCGGGCCGCCGTTCCTGGATCAGGCGGTCGAGCTCAGCGGCCTCAAGTGGATAGTCCCGGACCGACGCGTAGATCGCGTCGTAGATGCGCGCCGAGCGGCTGAACACCGGCGCATCTTGTCAGCCGCGAAAAGCCGTACTAGATTCGGCGGCACCATACGAAGGAGAGATGCCGGCAACCGCTTCCGGGTCAGCCGGAACATCCAGCCGGGCTAGAAGTGGGACGTTAGGCCGGCGCCGGTGGCGTCGCCGTCAACCGAGGCAGCGGCGCCTTCCTCCGCGTTCTCGTACCAGGAGTAGGCGTACTTGCCGTCGTCTAGGTCCTTCGCGAACTTCGTTAGGCGGAGCGGGTGAAAGGTGTCGCACATGACAGCGAGCTCGTGCGTCTCGCGCACGCCGATCGACTTCTCCGCCAGGCCTGGCTGCGGCCCGTGCGGCAGGCCCGAAGGATGCAGCGTGATCGAGCCCACATTGACGCCCTTGCGCGAGCCGAAGTTGCCCGACACGTAATAGATCATCTCCTCGGACTGCAGGTTCGAATGGTGGTACGGAATCGGCACCGCCAGTTCGTCGAAGTCGAGCTTACGGGGACAGAACGAACAGATCACGAAGTTCCGGCCCTGGAAGGTCTGGTGCGAGGGCGGCGGCTGGTGGATGCGGCCGGTGATCGGCTCGAAGTCGTGGACCGAGAACGTCCAGGGATAGAGGTAGCCGTCCCAGCCGACGACGTCGAAGGGATGGTAGTCGAGCACGTACGTCTGGTACCCGCCGCGGACGCGCACTTTGACCGGGAACTCGCCCTTCTCACGGTGCGTGTGCAGCTCGGTCGGCGGGTGGATGTCGCGGTGGTAGTAGGGCGCACCCTCGAGCAGTTGCCCGTCCTGGTTGCGGTAGCGGCGCGGGATCTCGATCAGGCCCGGCGTCTCGAAGACGAGGTAGCGCTGCTCGCCCTCGGCGCGGAAGCGGTAGGTCGTGCCGCGCGGGATGACGACGTAGTCGCCTTCCTTGTAGGGCACCTCGCCGAAGTTCGTCTCCAGCGTGCCGGAGCCCTCGTGGACGAAGATCACCTCGTCGCCCTCGCCGTTGCGGAAGAAGTAGTCCATTTGTGAGTCGGGGCGACAGAGCGAGATCTCGACGTCGTCGTTCCACATCAGCAGTCGGCGGCCGCTGATCTCGTCGCCGCCGGCATCGACGTCGTAGGTGTTGAACAGCCGGTGCGCGTGGGCCTCGGGCACCCATTCCTCGCGCTCGATCTCGTCGAAGTCGCCGAGCTTCATCACGCGGCACGGCGACTGGAGGTGGTAGAGGATCGACTCGTTCCCGACGAAGCCCTCGAGCCCCATCACCTCCTCGGTCAGGAGCGACCCGTTGTCGCGGAACTGGATGTGCCGCTTGCGGGGGACGTCGCCGAGGCGCTGGTAGAAAGGCATCGCGGGAAACTCTAGCCCGTTGCGAGCTCGGCGAGGCGCTCGCCGATCGCGGGTGCGAACTTGAAGCCGTGGCCCGAGCACGGCGAGCCGACGACGACGCGGCCCCGGCGCTCGAGGACGAACGTCTCGTCCGGGGTCGTCGTGTAGAGGCAGGTCTCCGCGGCCACGGGATCGGGCTCGGCGAGCCGGTAGGCCTCCCGCGTCCAGCTCGCGATCTGCTCGACCAGGCGAGGCTCGGGTTCGCCCGTCTCGTTCGGATCGGCCTGGGGGCCGGCATGGTGTGCGCCGACCTTGAGGCCGTGGACAGGGTCGGCAAGGGAGTACATGTCGTGGGTATGGGTGTCCGGCTTGAACGAGACCAGCGACGGGATCGGCCGCCCGTTCTCGGGTCGGAAGTAGCAGACCGTCTCGCGCGTGACCTTGACGGGCAGCGGGTCGTCGAGGAGCTCGTTCACCCATGAGCCGGCCGTGACGACGACGACATCGGCAGCGAGCTCGTCGGGGTGGACGCGCGTCTCGTAGCGAACGTCGAGTCCGCGGGCGAGCGTCGCGAGCGCCTTGTCCGCGCGCACGATCCCCGCTTCCGGCTGCAGCACGGCGAACGAGCCTTCCGCAACGCGGATCGGGTACCGGCGCTCGGCCTCCTCGCGGTCGAGTCGGTGCCACTCGACCCCGCAGGCCTCGAGCGTCGCCGCCGTGCTCTGGTCGAGCGAGCGGACAATCTCGAGCAGGCCGTTCAGCTCGAGCAGCGTCTCGCCCGTCTCGGTCTCGAGCTGGCGCCAGAGTCCGAGCGCTTCCTGCGCGAGGCGGACGTATTCCTCCTCCGCGTAGGCGAGGCGGAAGATCCGCGAGCGCCCGTGGCTGGAACCGCGCGTGTGTCCAAGCTCGAACTGCTCGTAGACGACGACGTCGTGCCCGCGTCGGCGAAGCGCACGTGCGGTCGCGAGCCCCATCACACCTGCGCCGATGACCGCGATCTCCTGCACCGGCCTATCGTTTACCGAAAGCCCGCCGCCGGAACGGCAAGTAACAGACTGTTACGAAGTTCGACACGGCCCTCGCGGACGAGATCGGAGTGCGGGACGGCTATCCATGCGGTCGCGTGCTCCTGACGGCAAGTAACAGACTGTTACTAATATTCGGCCCTCAGCTGCGCTTCGGCCCGACGCGGTTTCGCAGCACGCCGATTCCCTCGACCTCGAGCTCGACCACGTCGCCGGGCTGCAGCCAGCGGCCGTCGCCGTGCTCGAGGATGCAGCCGCTGCCGACCGTGCCGGAGCCGATCACGTCGCCGGGGACGAGCTTCGTGTTCGCGGCGGCGCGCTCGAGGATCGCCTCCCACGAGTGATACATGTCGCCGAGGTTGCCGCGCGAGCGCTCCTCGCCGTTGACGCGTGCGACCATCTCCAGGCGCAGGTCGCCGAGCTCGTCCGGGGTGACGACGATCGGCCCGAGCGAGGTCGCGAAATCCTTCCCCTTTGCGGGGCCGAGGCCGACTTTCATCTCCTTCCGCTGTAGATCGCGCGCAGACCAGTCGTTCATGACTGTGAAGCCTCCAACGGCGCCGGCCGCCCCGATCACGGCCGCCACCTCGAGCTCGTAGTCGAGCTCCTCGGAGCCGGCCGGGTAGAGGATCTCGTCGTCGGGCCCGTAGATCGCGGCCGGGTTCGAGAAGTAGAAGACGGGCAGCTCGTACCACTCGTCGGGGACGCCGGGGCGGCCCGTGACGCGCGCGGCGTTGCGAATGTGCTCCTCGAAGGCGTAGGCGTCCCGCACCGAAGGCGGACGCGGCACCGGCGCCAGCAGCCGCACGTCCTCGAGCGCGTACTCGTCGTGCTCGCGAGCCGAGCCGCCACCCGTGAAGAACGAGGCCAGCGTCTGCGCGGCGAGATGGACGACGCGGTCGCCCTCGATTGCGCCGACCCAGCCGCGCACCGGGCGCTCCAGCGGTGTGAAGAGACAGAGCTTCACGGTTCTGTGTGCACGATCACCTCGGCGATCTCCGGCCGCTCACGGCGGATCAACTCCTCGACCTCGCTGGCGCGGCGGTGGGCATCTGCGAGGGTCGTCGCCGGATCGAGCCCGAGGGTCACGAAAGCCACTAGGCCGTCGTCGGTCTCGAGGAAGCGAAGCTCGCGCGGCACGGCGCCGGTCGCGGCGCGGACGATCGCCTCGACGAAGCCGGTATCTCGCTCGACCGTCGTCCCTCGCGCGGGCTCGGCGAGTGGCTCGAGATGCGTCTGCACGGACGAGACCTCCGGCACGGATTCGGCGATCGTCTGCTCGACCTCGCTCGCGACCGCGTGCGCGTCCTCGAGCGAGAGGTCTGCGGGCAGCTTCAGGTGCAGCGAGACCTCGGCGCCGGCATCGGTTCGGAGCACCGAGAGATTGTGGATCTCCCGCACCTGCGGCACGCGCTGCGCCGCGGCAAGCGTGCGCTCGCGTAGGGCCGTCTCGTCTTCCTGGGGCTCGACGTGGACGACCACGTCGCTCTCGGGCAGCGCGTCGTGCACCGCCGCCTCGACCGCATCCGCGGCCGCGTGGCCCTGGCCGACCGCGGCGCCGGGCGGGACGCCGATGACGACGTCCGCGAACTGCCTGCCGCCGGCTTGGCGCATCCGCAGGCGGCGAAGCTGCACCGGGGGCTCGAGCGCGCCGATCGCCCGCGAGGCGATCGCGTGCGCCTCGGACGGAACCCGGTCCATCAGCACGTCGACGTTTCGGCGCATCAGCCGCGCAGCCGCGGCGAGCACGAGCACGGCGACAAAGAGCGCGGCGGCGGAGTCGGCTTCCTTCCACCCGGCGCGAACGCCGAGCAGCCCGCCGAGCACCGCAACCGAACCGGCGAGGTCGCTTGCGAAGTGAACAGCGTTTGCCTGCAGCGCGGCCGAGCCATAGCGCCGGCCGACGCGCAGCGACACCAGCATCCGGCTGAAGTCGACGCTGATCACGACCGCGAGAGCAAGCAGCGCATACCACTCCGCGTGCACCGAAGTCGGCGACAGCCCGGTCAGGTGCGAAACGGCCCGCCAGCTGATGAAGACGGCGGCGACGACAAGAATCGCGGCCTCGGCCAGCGCCGCCAGATGCTCCGCCTTCCCGTGACCATAGGCGTGGCTGGGATCGGCGGGCCGCCCCGCGACGCCGACCGCGAAGAACGTGAGGAGCGCCGCGACGAGGTCGATGCCGGAGTGCGCCGCCTCCGAGAGTAGACCGAGGCTGTGCGAAGGGATGCCCGCGGCGACCTTGAGCGCGATCAGCGCGCAGGCTGCAAGCACGGAGACGAGCGCGGTGCGGCGCTGCGGACTCACACGTGAAGCATCACGAAAGACGAGCCGGTCGGTGTCTTACACCGGGCGGAGCGGCCAGATCAGGACGTCCTGGCGCCGCGAGAAGTGGCAGAGCGGCGGCCCGCCAAGCTCGATCCCCGGAGGCGGCATCGTGTTCGTCTCCAGGCGCGCCTCTGCCGACTGGAGCGGCCACGGCGGGTGCTGGATCTCGGCCCGGTGCAGCCGTCCCTGGTCGATCGCGTACAGACAGTAGCGCTCGGTGAGAAACCATTCCAGCGAGTCGGGCTCTGGGTTGAAGACCTCGCCCGCCGCTTGGTACCGGCCCTCGAACCGGCGCTCGGAGTTGTCGTTCCGCTCGCAGGCGCAAACGACCCGGCCCGCGCGCCGCTCGATCGACAGCCGAGCCTGGAAGTACGGCAGCTTGTAAACGCGTCGGGCGCCCTCGACCGCGAGCAAGCTCGAGGTATCGAGGCTGAAGAACCAGATCCCGGGCTTGTCGTCGACGGAGACGTAGGTGCGGACGTTGAGCTCGGGAAAGGTCGACAGGCGAGGCAGCGGCAGCGTCCCGCGCAGGCGGAAGCCCGTGATCACGAACGGCGTCACCCCGAGCCACGCGCTGCCGTCGTACTGCTCGATCTCGAGCCCCTGCGGTACGAGCCGAGCCAGTTCCTCGGCCGCGACCCGGTAGTGCGCGAACAGCAGGTCGTCCCAGGTCTGCGCCATTGCCCACGGCTCTTCGGACGGCGGCCAGGGGCGGTGGGCCGTCTCGCTTTCGACCGCCGCCTGTCGGGCGGGCGCCGAGAACAGATCGAGCAACCCGTTCACGGGCCCAACCTACTGCCGGGAGAGAAACTCGAGGCGATTGCCGGCCGGGTCGAACGAGTAGAACCGCCGGGCACCGGGTAGGCGCTCGTCCCAGCGAACCTCGGCGCCCGCGGCCCCGAGCCGCCGCGCGAGTGCGTCGAGCTCTGCGGCACCGAGCTCGAACGCCGGGTGCGCCTTCGCGGCTGGCACGAACTGCTCGTACTCGGAGACATGGAGCTCCTGCGAGCCGGCGCGGAACCAGACCCCGACCCCGCCCATGCTTTCCGGCCGCTCGATCCGCTCGAGCCCTACGACTTCGGCATAGAAGCGCACGGCCTCCTCGACACCGCCGGAGGGGACGACGACCTGGACGTGGTCGAGCGAGAGGTTCAGAGGTTTCCGCGCAGAGCCTGCTCGCGCTCGATTGATTCGAAGAGGGCCTTGAAGTTGCCCTCGCCGAAGGTCGTCGCGCCGTGCCGCTCGATCACTTCGAAAAAGACCGTCGGCCGGTCCTGAGCCGTCTTCGTAAAGATCTGCAGGAGATAGCCGTCCTCGTCGCGGTCGGCGAGGATCTTCAGGCGCTTCAGGTCGCTGTAATCCTCGGAGATCTCGCCGACGCGGCCTTCGACCTCCTCGTAGTAGGCATCGGGCGTGTCGAGGAAGAGGACGCCGCGCTCCTTCAGCTTGGTGACGGTGCCGACGATGTCCTCGCTCTGCATCGCGATGTGCTGGACGCCCGGCCCGTGGTTGAACTCCAGGTACTCCTCGATCTGGCTCTTACGCTTCCCCTCGGCCGGCTCGTTGATCGGGAACTTGATCTTGCCGCTTCCGTCCGCCATCACCTTCGACATCAAGGCCGAGTACTCCGTCTGGATCTGGTCGTCGCCGAAGTGAACGATGTTGGTCATGCCGAAGACGCGCTCGTAGAAGTCGACCCACGTGTTCATGCGGCCGAGCTCGACGTTGCCGACCACGTGATCGAGCGCCTTCAGCCCGACGCCGGGGCCGACATGGCCGTTCTCCGCCGTCGACCGATAGCCGGGCAGGAACGGGCCCGCGTAGTCCTTCCGGTCGACGAAGGTGTGCACGACGTCCCCGTAGGTCCCGATCGACGCGAGCTCGACGCGCCCGAACTCGTCGTCCACCCAGTGCGGCTCCGCGATGCCGCGGGCGCCGCGCTGAACGGCCGTGCGATACGCGTCGTCGGCGCTCGGCACCTGCAGCGCGATGGTACGCGCGGCGTCCCCGTGACGGCAGGCGAACTGCGTCACCTCGTTGTCGGCGCGTAGGCCGCTCGTCAGGACGAGGCGGATGTCGCCCTGCTCGACGACATAGGAGGCACGGTCGCGAACGCCTGTCTCCGGCCCGGCGTAGGCCGTGCGGGTGAAGCCGAAAGCCTGCTCGTAGAAGTAAGCCGCCTGCTTCGCGTTCCCGACCCAGAGCTCGACGTGATCCCAGCCATCCAGCGGCATGAAGTCGGTCGAGCTCATGGACATACTCTAACGCGCTGCCGCGCGAGTTCCCGGCTGCGGAGAGACCTCGTCGCCGACGGCGATGCCTTCCAGCTCGGTCCGCAGCGGCGCCTCGCGGACCCAGAGCAGCGAGATCACGAACACGGCTGCGCAGAGGAACACCGCCGCGAGGAACGCCGGGTGCAGGGCATTCGCAAGCGCGGCCCGCCCGGCCGGGGGCAGGCGGTGGATCGCGACCCCGCTGGTTTGGAGGCCGCTCGGCAGGTTCTGGTTGACGATCACGCCCAGCAGCGTCACGCCGAGGGTCGCGCCGATCGAGCGAGAGAACTGCGTCAGCGCCGTCGCCGTCCCCATCGCCGCTCGAGGCACGGAGTTCTGGACCGAGAGGACGAAGATCTGCATCATCATCCCGAGCCCGATCCCGGCGATGACCATGGCGCGCGCGGCTTCGCCGTTCGTCGTGTGGACGTCCATGCGCCAGAGCAGGAGCATCCCTGCTCCGAGGATGATCGGACCGATCAGCGTGTTCGGCCGGTAGCGGCCCGTGCGGGAGACGATCTGGCCGGAGATGAAGCTCGTCGTCACCGCGCCCAGGATCAGCGGCGTCAGTACGACGCCCGACGACGTCGCCGAGGTGCCGATCACACCCTGGACGAAGAGCGGCACGAAGCTGATCGTCCCGAACATGGCCGCCCCGACGAGCGCCATGCACGCGACGCTCGAGGAGACGGTCTGGTTGCGCAGCAAGTCGAACGGCAGGATCGGCTCGACGACACGGTGCTCGACGAGCCCGAATGCCACTATCAGGACGACGGCCGCCATCAAGGCGCCGAGCACCTCCGGCGAGCCCCATGGGTATTCGTTGCCGCCCCAGACGAGCCCGAGCAGCAGGGCTGTGGTTCCGGCTGCGAGGATGGCTGCGCCGAGCCAGTCGATCGAGTGCTCCTGCTTGTAGGGCCGGCTCGGCATGGTCACGAGGATCACCGCCAGCGCGAGGCCGCCGACGGGCAGATTGACGTAGAAGATCCAGCGCCAGCTCAGGTTGTCGACGATGAAGCCCCCGATCAGCGGTCCGACGATCGAGGCGCCTGCGAAGACCGAGCCGATCAGCCCCTGGTAGCGGCCGCGGTCTCGGGGCGGGACGATCATCCCCACCATCGCCAGCGTCAGGGGGAAGAGCCCGCCGGCGCCGACGCCCTGCACGGCGCGGAAGACGACGAGCTCCCACATGTTCTGCGCCGCGCCGCAGAGGGCGGAGCCGACGAGGAAGATCACGATCGCGACGATGAAGAGCGGCTTGCGGCCGTGGACGTCGCCCAGCTTGCCGTACAGGGGGACAGTCACGGTCGAGCCGAGCATGTACGCAGTGAAGACCCACGTGTACTGCGTGATCCCACCGAGGTCCGAGACGACCTTCGGCAGCGCGGTAGCGACGATCGTCTGGTCGAGCGCTGCTAAGAGCAGCGCCACCATCAGCCCAGAGTAGATCGCGAGGATCCGCCCGATCGTGAACTGGTAACCCGGCGGCTTGCGGGCAAGACGTTCGTGGAGCGTCATTCTGCTCGCACCTGGTTTCCGTCTCGGTGCGTAGCAGGCGCCGGGCGGAGCGGCGTCGCAAGCGACGCCTTGGCCGGCTGGCGGGCGAGGCGCTCGAGCAGAGTCATGGCGTCGTCTCCTGCGGGACGAGAGCGGGCTGGTCGCGCCGCGAGAGCACGATGCCGGCGGCGATCAGAACGCCTCCGCCAACCTGTAGGGCCGTGATCGACTCGGAGAGGATCAGCAGCGCGAAGACGGCGCCGAGGAACGGCTGCAGGTTCGTGTACAGCGAGGCCCGGGATGGGCCGACCCGGTCGATCGAGTTGAACCAGAGGAGGTTCGTCAGGAAGAGCGGTGCCAGGACGGCGAACACGAATGCAAGCCAGACGAGGCTGGGCAGATCACCGTAGTCCTGCGACGCCAGCTGGGGCGAGCCGACTGCGAGCAGAGGGATGGCGCCCACAGTGAGCCCCCAGGCACTGATCCGCGAGGCCGTGTAGCGCGTCATCAGCGGCGCGATTGCGACTGAATACGCTGCCCAGGTGGCGGTCGCGAAGAGGGCCAGAGCGTAGCCCCAGAGGTCGCCCGAGATGCCGCTTTGGGCGCCGAACGCAACCAGACAGACGCCGGCGAACGAGACAGCCGCGGCGAGCCAGAACCGCGAATGCAGCCGCTCGATCCCTGCTACCGCGGCGAAGATCGCGGTCAGAATCGGCATCGTCCCGAAGATGAGCGCAACGGTCGCGGCCGTCGTCAGCTTCGTGCCGTAGATGAACGCGACCGAGTTGAGGAAGATCCCGACCGTCGCGGCGCCAAGGATGAACGGGATGTCGCGGCGCTGGAGGCGAAACGAGCGCTCTCGCGCCCAGGTGAAGCCGATGAACAGCACGGCGGCGGTCCCGAAGCGGACCGCGCTGTACGCCAGCGGCTTGAACCCATGGTTCAAGACGTACTTCGTGACCGTGAAGTTGAGCGACCAGATCACGACCGTGGCGAGCAGCATCAGGTCTGCGATCTCCGGACGGCGCACCCACTCGACCCTACCGATTAGGCTTTTCGTGATGCCGCAGCCGACCAGGGAGGCCATTGACGCACTCGTCGGGCCGGCGACGCCGCACTTCGCGTACCAGCTGCGCGCGCGGATCGAGGAGCTCGTGATGGACCTGCCCGAGGACGACCCGGTGCGGCAGTACGGCGAGGCGAAGCTGGAGCTGCTCGACCGGCTCGGCCATGCCTCCTCGAAGGCCGACACCGCCGGCCGCGTCCGGCGCGACGTGCCCGGCTGGGACGAGCTGCCGAGCTCCGCGCCC
>Ga0209808_1000425_pt1 | contig 20866 bp, 33 predicted proteins | sample GraSoiAngelo_157_FD_186171 | JGI IMG/M metagenome (GOLD analysis project Ga0209808, IMG submission 186171) | Grasslands soil microbial communities from the Angelo Coastal Reserve, California, USA - 14_1009_16_20cm (SPAdes) (version 2) | ecosystem: Environmental > Terrestrial > Soil > Grasslands ... | reverse complement strand
TTGTTAGGTGGAGTCTCACAGTCGTCCATTCTCATGTTGGCACGCGATTATTAAGTGAAAGGAAAATCCCGATATGAAAATTATCTTTGGTGGGCTGCTAGCATTCGCACTGTTGACGCTCGCGAGTCCGGCTATTCAAGCTGCCGAAAAATCCAGCGATACAAAAACGCCGAAAGCCGGCGAATCGTTTAGCCGAAGCGGAACAGTGATAAAGAACAATGTCGATATCTGCATCGTTACCGGCCTGCGCTGGGCCTTACACCCCGAAAACGGCGAAGATGTGAAGATTTACCCTAAGACCAAACGTGCAACAGACGTGCTCGACGGGGCAGCGAAAAATAAATCGACAGTGCGCGTGAGCGGCACATGGAAACAAACGGCCGACTGCCACTACGTAGAAACCTCAAAGGTTACGGTCGTTAAATGACTTCCGATCCCGCGCTACTCCTGCTCGTGGTTGCGATGGTTCGAAGAAAACCTGTGCGTGAGCACCCGATGTAGCGCGCCTTCCTGAATTCTAAGCAATGTTTTGCAGCCGCTCACACGGCGCGGTGATTCGCGTTTACAGCGCGGCTGGCAACGTGATCGAAACGCACGAGTGCGCGGCCGATTTCAAATAACCGTAATCGTACTCCCCATCGCGACGACGAAATGATATGAACTTGGCCGCCCAATGCAGAAACGCTTGCTTGTGAAAACCCTGCGGCGGCTTGGGGTTGGCGCCGCCTTCCTGCATCGCCACCACGTAAAAATCCTGGTGCACATCAATTCCAAGCTTGATGACTGCTTTGCCGCCACTAAACTGGCAGCGGGTTCCCTCGAGTGAGGACAACTCAGTGTTTGTAATGACACTATTCATAAAGTGCGGGTGAGCTTAAACCACTTGCCCGCACTCTTTATATGTCATCTAAACGCTGAAGCCAACCCAGCCCTTTGTGGTAAGCTTTCGATCGATGTGCACTGCGATTTTCAAAGTGCTGGGTGGCTTATCTCTTTCTACCTGCGAAATCTCAGTTTCGATTTGATCGGATAAGCTCGTTCCTCATAAAATCACGACGTGAAAAACACACGACTCACATCTTGCTTCGTCGCAGTCAGCTTGCTCGGCGCAAACCAATTTACCAAAGCGGCTGATCCGGCTCATCCAGATCAGCCGATCGTCTCGCCCGCAGAGGCGATCTCCAAACTCAAAGAAGGCAATGGCCGTTTCACAGCCGGCAATATGCAACACCCTCACGAGTCGAGCGACGAAAGAGCATTTATGGCGACCAACAGCTATGAAAACTTGGGCATGAATACTGCCGAGGCGGCAAAGCGGCGAGCAGAACTGACGAAGAGTCAGCATCCGTTCGCCGTAATCCTCAGTTGCTCGGACTCGCGTGTGCCGCCCGAGATTGTTTTCGACCAAGGTCTCGGCGATTTATTCGTGGTCCGAGTGGCCGGCAACGTGATCAACAACGAAGGCCTGGGAAGCATCGAATACGGCGTCGATCATTTGGGCGCTCGCCTGATATTGGTGCTTGGCCATCAGAGTTGTGGCGCAGTCAAAGCGGCAAGAGAAACGGTTGCGGCCAAAGCCAAAGCGCCAGGACACATCGAATCGTTCATAACGCCTATCAAGCCCGCGGTAGAGTCGACACTAAATGGTGATCTGGACGCCACGATAAAGGCAAACGTGAAAAACGTTGTGCAAGCGCTACGTTCGTCCACGCCAATTCTCAAGACTAAGGTTGATTCCGGCAACGTGGAGGTAATCGGTGGCTATTACAGCCTCGATACGGGCGCTGTCACTTTTCTCGACGAGAAATAGGCGTCCTCATTCAGAGAGTACCTGGCTTTCGGGAAATCCGAGCAGCGCTCTGGTTTCTTTTGTGGACGCTCGTATCTTATCGTTGCGCTTCATTAAAACGTAGAACGAAGGAGATCATGGCAAAACCCGAACAGACAAACGCAGAAAGCAACATGATGCCCGCCCAGGAAACTCTAAGCAAACTGTGGGAGCAGCATGTGCAGTATGAGTTTTCCACGCGCAACACTGAGGACACACTCGCCACGATGGTTGAAGCTGCTTATGTAAATCACATTCCAGTATTGACTGGCGGTGTCGGCAAAGATGAATTGCGGGAGTTCTATTCGAAACGGTTCATTCCTCAGATGCCGCCCGACACGGAAATGACGCCGGTCTCGCGAACCATCGGTGAGGATCAATTAGTGGACGAAATGGTCTTCAAGTTCACACACACGATCCCGATGGATTGGATGTTGCCGGGGGTCGCTCCAACGGGAAAGCATGTCGAAGTTCCGCTGGTGGCCATCGTTCGATTCAGGGACGGCAAACTGGCTCATGAGCACATTTACTGGGACCAGGCATCGGTGCTGGTTCAGATCGGATTGCTTGACCCGGCCAAGCTGCCGGTAGCAGGCGTTGAAAGCGCGCGCAAGGTTCTCGACCCGAGTTTACCCGCAAACCAACTGATGAAGCGCCCTGATCCAACCGCGCAATCCACAGGGAAAGACACATGAGCATCGTTGGAAAGGTAGAGAGCCTTTGGCGTTACCCTGTGAAGAGCATGCGGGGCGAAGAGTTGGATGAAGCCTTTGCAGGCTTCTCAGGAATTTACGGCGATCGACTCTTTGCCTTCAAAAGTTCGGCGAGTCCCAAGGGATTCCCCTATTTCACAGCGCGCGAGCAAACAAAACTTTTGCAGTATCGTCCGCGCTTTCGTTATCCCGACAAAGCGGCGCGGCCCATCAATCTGAGTGAAGCGGAGAGCATGGGCGCGAATCCCGTCTCGGCCAATCCTTCGGAGTTAGTGGTCGACGTTAAAACTCCGGACGGACGAACACTCGCTATTGATGATCCGGCGCTGACGACGATGGTGCGAGCCGACATCGATGAAAAGCATCAGCTCACGTTGATGCGATCCGAGCGCGCGATGACCGATTGTCGCCCGTTTTCGATGTTTAGTTTGCAATCGGCGCGACAATTGGCTGAAGAGACGGGCACTCCGATGGATAAGCGGCGTTTCCGAGCAAACGTGTATGTGGACCTCACATCCGCTCAAGGCTTCGCCGAGAACGATTTTGTAGGCCGATCGCTGCGGATTGGCCCTAAGGCAGTCGTCACGATTCTGGAACGCGACCCGCGCTGCATGATGATCACACTCGATCCCGATACCGGAGAGAAAACGCCTGCGATACTGAAAAAAGTGGCGCAGGCCCACGATGGCATGGCCGGCGTTTACGGCGCAGTCATTGTGGAAGGCATGCTGCACAAAGGCGATTCGGTAGAACTGCTGGAACCCATCTGACAAATCCTGTAGCCACACCCCTGTGGGGCGTCTGAATTTCCAGATGGGCGACGCGCCCATCGGAGATGTTCTTCGCTGCATTCGATCCAGCAGGTTGCAAACCGCTGGGCGCACAGACTAGATTCTAATTAGCGCGAGTACAGCTCGACTATTAGCTGTTCGTTTACGATCGGTTGCATCTCTTCCCGAGACGGGATGCGTGCGACTTTGCCGCTGAGCGCATCGCGATCGACCGTTAGCCAGTCGGGCACGGGAACAATTTGTGTGAGATCAAGGTTCCGCAGCACGAGCTGGCGGGATTTAGGTTTATCTTTGATCTTGATCTCGTCGCCCGCTTTCACGTTGTAGGAAGCAATATTCACGGTGCGACCGTTGACCAGCACATGGCCGTGCGACACAAGCTGGCGCGCAGCGCTGCGGGTGTTCGCAAGGCCAAGGCGGTAAACCACGTTATCAAGCCGCGTCTCTAGTAACTGCAGCAGCGTTTCACCGGTCACACCGCGCTTGCGCAGTGCGCTCTGGAAAATGCGGCGGAACTGCCGCTCCAGAAGTCCGTATTGATAGCGCAGCTTCTGTTTCTCGCCGAGCGCAATCGCGTAATCGGATTGCTTGCGCCGTGCACCTCGCGGGCCGTGCATGCCGGGCGGATAATTTTTCCGCTCCAATGCCTTGGAGGAACCGAAAATCGGCACACCATAACGGCGACTTACTTTGGTTTTTGGTCCGGTGTATCTGCCCATTTCAGAAAGATGATAGTTGAGAGTTAATAGCTGATAGCGTTATACGCGGCGTTGTTTCGGCGGACGACAACCGTTGTGCGGCACAGGCGTGACGTCGCGAATAAGCGTGAGATCGAGCCCGACTGCCTGCAAAGCGCGCACCGCGGATTCGCGTCCAGCTCCCGGCCCTCTGACCAACACTTCTACTTCTTTCAGCCCGTGGCCCATCGCCTGCCGCGAGGCGTCCTGCGCGACCATTTGCGCTGCATACGCCGTGCTCTTGCGCGAACCTTTGAAGCCTACCTTTCCGGCGCTAGACCACCCGATCACGTTGCCTTTCAAGTCGGTAATGGTCACGATGGTGTTGTTGAAGGTCGCAAGCACATGCGCAATGCCTGAGTGAACGTTTTTGCTGCCTTTGGCTTTGACGATCTTCGGCTTCTCAACTTCGTCCGCCGAAAGCGAAAGGCTTTCCGGAGCTGCTGCAGCGGGGGCTGGCTGTTCTTTCTTTGGCTTTGCGGGTTTTTTGGCCCCGGAAGCTTTCGGGGGTGCATCAGCCTTTGGAGCTGGCGCCTTCTCACTTTCCTTGGTATCAGCCGGCACCGGCGCCGATTTCGGTTCTTCGGCTTTCGGCTCTTCCGGACTTGCGTTGGTTGGACTCTCTGGCTCGGCCATAATTCTAATAAGTCTTAAACTTTGCCGGCTTTCGCCTCTGGATTGCGCACTACGCCAACCGTTTTGCGTGGTCCTTTGCGTGTCCGGGCATTCGTCGAAGTGCGCTGGCCGCGCACGGGCAGGCCTTTCCGGTGACGGATGCCGCGATAAGAATTGATCGCCTGCAGACGTTTCAAGTTGCTTTGTACATCGCGGCGCAGATCGCCTTCAATCTTGATCTTGTTGTTCGTAATGGCGTGAATGATTTCGTTCAACTGTTGCGGCGTAAGATTTTTCGCGCGGATGTTCGGGTCGATGTTGGTCTGCTCGAGAATGCGCCTGGCTGTGCTAAAGCCGATTCCGTAGATGTAAGTGAGCGATGCTTCGATCCGCTTGTCCGCTGGAATTTCAACTCCTAGTAATCTTGGCATAACTAATCACTAATCGCTTCTCACTAATCACCCTTGCCTTTGTTTATGGCGCGGGTTCTTGCAGATCACGCGCACAACGTTCTTGCGCTTCACGATCCTGCAACTGGCACAAAGTCTTTTTACTGATGGTCGTACTTTCATAATCCGCGAAATGGAAAACGCGGGGCAGCCGCGTCATCATTTTTGGCGATAAGTTATTCGCCCTTTCGACAAATCGTAAGGTGAAATCTCTAGCATAACTTTGTCGCCTGGCAAGATCCGAATGAAATGCAGACGCATTTTCCCGGAGATATGCGCCAGAACACGATGGCCGTTCGCCAGCTCAACCCGAAACATGGTATTAGGCAGCAACTCGACCACCCTGCCTTCTACTTCAATTGCGTCTTTGCGCGCCATGTCAGAATTTCCGGGTCATCCTTTGTGATCAGGACGGTGTGCTCAAAGTGCGCCGAGGGCATTCCATCCGCTGTGCGCACCGTCCAGCCGTCGTCGAGCAATCTTACGTCGGAAGTGCCGATGTTAATCATCGGCTCAATTGCCAGCGTCATGCCCGCTTTTAGTTTTGGCCCGCTGCCGCGTTTACCGTAATTGGGAATTTGTGGTTCCTCGTGCATTTTACGTCCCACCCCGTGTCCAACAAATTCGCGCACGACTGAAAAACCAAAACGACGCGCTTCATCCTCGATTTCGGCGCAAATGTCGCCTACCCGCCGGCCTTCGCGGGCGACGCCGATTGCGCGCGCGAGCGCGTTTTCGGTAATGCGCAGCAATTGATCCGTGCGTTCATCAATGATCCCAACAGCCACGGTCGTGGCGTTATCGCCTACCCAGCCATCCTGAATGATGCCGATGTCCAGTTTCACAATGTCGCCATATTGAATGCGTCGTTGGCTGCCGATGCCGTGAACCACTTCGTCGTTGAGCGAGATGCAGATGTTGCCCGGGAAAACGCGGTGCCCCAACCGGTAGCCAAGAAACGCACTCTTCACGCGGGCTTCGCTCATGAAGTCCGCTGCCCCTTCGTCCACCTCCCTGGTGGTAATACCGGGACGAATCAAATCGCTAACCCTGTCGAGAATGTCGCTCGCGGTGCGACATGCCTGCCGCATCTTCTCGATTTCCCGGGCGCTTTTGATCGGAATCATCGCTTGTCTTCAATCAATCGCGAGATGTCGCTAAAGACCGCCTCCCGATCACGATTACCGTCGATCCGATGCAAGATCGACATTTTTTCATAAAAGGACGCCAGCGGTTCGGTCTTGGTGCGGAATTCTTGCAAGCGGGTTTGCAACACGCTCAGATCATCATCGTTGCGACGCTCTAATCGACCATCGCAATAGGGACATACAGGACGGTTGGCAAACTGCGCGCTCGATGAGCTTGTAGTAAAACCACATTCGCCGCACTGAAGCCGGCCGGCGATGCGGTCAAGCACCGTCTGCTCTGACACCTCGAGCCAGATCACTAAATCTAAGGCGGAGCGTAATCTTGCCAAAATCGACATCAAGCTCTCAGCCTGCGGCAGTGTCCGAGGGAAACCATCGAAGACGAACCCGTGGCCACCATGCAAGCGCAACCAGTCCTCAATCAGTTCAATGATAATTTTGTCCGAGACGAGCCCGCCGCTTCGGAGAACTTCGGCAGTCTCTTGCCCCAAAGGCGTTCCAAGATCGCGTTCACGGCGCAAGATCGCGCCCGTCGAAGTGACAGGAATACCGAACTGGCGCGTAATCATTTCCGCCTGGGTCCCTTTGCCAGAACCGGGCGCGCCAAGAAGAACGAGCCGCCTTTTCACCTATCGCCCGTAAAGAAAAAAGGCGACCCCGGCGATCACGATCACCGCGATCCCCACATAAAGCCACATCAGTGTGCCGCCGGCTGCCGCTTCGCCGCGAACGTAAGTGGCACGATCGAACGCTCGCCCCCGGATTCGCCCCTTACGCAAAAAGCCGTCGTAATGCCGTTGAATCAGGTGCGTTTCCACCTGGCGCATCGTGTCAAGCATGACGCCCACAATGATTAACAAGCTGGTGCCGCCGAAAAATTGCGCTGTAATGATAGGCACATTTAACCACTGACTGAGAAGGCTTGGCAAAACCGCTATCAAGGTCAGGAAAATCGCCCCAGCAAACGTGAGTCGCGTCATCGTGAAATCAAGAAAGTCGGCAGTCGGCTTCCCTGGCCGCACTCCCGGAATATAACCGCCGTATTTTTTCAGATCGTCCGCGATTTGAGTCGGTTGAAACTGCGTGGCAACCCAGAAGTAACTGAAAAAGAAAATCATTGCTGCAAGAACGACATAATGGGGCCAACCGGTGGAAAGCGCGCTGGCTATGCGATTCGCGATGGGACTGTTCTTAAAACCGTAGCTGACGATAGTGGCCGGGAACAGAAGCAATGCCCAGGCGAAGATGATCGGCATCACCCCCGCGTAGTTCACTTTCAACGGCATGTACTGTGTCTGGCCGCCGTACATTTTCCGGCCGACCACCCGCTTCGCATATTGCACAGTGATCTTGCGCACCCCTTGCGTGATGGCAATCACCGCAGCGATCACAATGATCAAAAGCAACACAAGCAATACGAGCACCATCGGATTTACCTGGCTCGAACCTGTTTGCCCCGAAGGCACAAACGTCTTCCACGCCTGTGCGAGCGCAGCAGGCAGGCGCGCAACAATGCCAATCGTAATAATGAGCGATATCCCGTTGCCAATCCCGCGTTCGGTAATTTGATCGCCCAGCCACATCAGCAACAGCGTGCCGGTCGTCAGGGAGATCACAGTTACGATTCGAAATCTCCAGCCAATGTCATCTACTAGTGGAATTCCGAGTTTCTGAATGGTGTCCGTGATCCCGGGAAGCATCGTGTGATACGATTCGGGGTGCTGAAACGACAGTGCCAGCAGATAGCCTTGAAAAATGCAGAGCCCAACCGTCGTGTAACGGGTCAGCTGCATGATCTTTTGCCGGCCACCATCTTCACGGGCGAGCCTGCCAAGCTGCGGAATCACCGCGGTGAGCAACTGCATCATGATCGACGCGCTGATGTACGGCATGATGCCCAATGAGAAGACCGCGCAGTTTTCAAGTGCGCCGCCACTGAACAAGTTAAAAAGCGCTGCCAGACCGCCTCCAGTCCGCTGGCTCAGCGAGAGGCGAAACCATTCCTGCAAGACGCCCTGGTTGACCCCCGGAGTCGTGATCGCAGCTCCCAAACGCACAATTACCACCACCGCCAGCGTAAACAAAATGCGCCGGCGCAACTCCGGTATCTTAACTGTGTTGAGAAACGCCGAGACCATCCGCTAAATCTGGAATATTGCCTGCCGAGACGCTAGCTCTCCTGAGAAGTTTTCTTCTTTGCCCCCGACTTCACTTTGGCCGGCAGCCGCCTCGACGATTTTTTCTTCTCTGCGGCCTGCAAACCAGGTTCGACAGATCCTTCGCTCGCCGAGGTTCCAGTCTTCTCGGCGGCACGGATTAGACCTTTCGATGCTCCTCCCTCACGTAGCGTAATCGTTCCCCCAGCCTTCTCGATTTTTTCCCGCGCTGCCGCACTGACTTTATCGGCTTCCACCGTCAGGCCATGCTTCAATTCGCCGTCACCAAGAATTTTTATTCCCACGAAATGACCGCGAACCAGATTCAATTCACGCAGCACTTGTTCAGTTACCACGCTTCCGGCCTTAAATGCGCTGAGGTCGTCGAGGTTCACAATCGCATAACGCTTGTGAAAGGCCGCATTGTTGAATCCGCGCTTCGGCAATCGCCGAATCAGCGGCATCTGCCCGCCTTCAAACCCGAGTCGAATGCTCCCACCCGAACGCGCCTTTTGCCCTTTATGACCCTTGCCGCTCGTCTTACCGTGCCCTGAGCTTTCACCGCAACCCAGGCGTTTGACGCGATGTCGCGATCCCGGCCGCGACCGCAAATTATGCAGACGCATCATGTTGCTCTCCCTTTCCATCGCTTAAGTGAATTCCGCGCGTTTTAAAGATTTCCTCCCGCCGGCGAAGCGATCGCAGCGCGGCGATCGTCGCCTTAACTACGTTAGCGTGATTACTTGATCCGAGCGACTTGGCCAGCACGTCGCGAATACCGGCCGCCTCAGCAACTGCCCGCACGCCTCCCCCGGCGATAACGCCAGTCCCAGGCGATGCGGGACGCAACAGCACTCGTGCTCCATCGTATTCACCGATCACTTCGTGCGGTATCGTGTTTTCGTTCAATGAAACTTTTTCCATCGCTTTGCGCGCTGCTTCGGAGGCCTTTCTAATAGCCTCTGAGACTTCATTCGCTTTGCCAAATCCGCATCCCACTCGCCCATCGTGATCTCCCGCCACGATCAAAGCGCTGAAACTAAAACGCCGACCTCCCTTCACGACCTTCGCGCAGCGGTTGATAAATACGACTTTCTCCGTGGTATCACCCTTTGCTGCCGGAGCTTTATCTGGTCTGCGCGAGTCTGGTCGCCTGCCTGAAGTTGTGTAAGCCATGAATTAAAATTTTAAGCCGCCTGCGCGCGCTGCCTCCGCCAATGCCTTCACTTTTCCGTGATAAAAGAACCCGCCGCGATCAAAAACGACGCGCTCGAGTTTTTTCGCCAGGGAACGTTCTGCGATTGTTTTGCCGATCAATTCTGCCGCTGCCTGATTCGCAGCTGTTTTATCTTTGCCATGCAACGATGGCTCCGTGGTTGACGCCGCGGCCAGTGTCCGTCCGGCATCGTCATCGATCACTTGCGCGTAAACATGTTTCCCAGAGAAATGAACTGCCAGCCGCGGACGTTGCGCCGTGCCTGCAACTTTTTTCCTGATCCTTTGATGAACGCGCTGGCGCGCTGCCTTACGAGTCGTCGCCATACCTATTGAACGGTCTTGCCCACTTTGCGACGAATCTGCTCTCCCGCGTAGCGAACGCCTTTGGCCTTGTAAGGTTCAGGAGGATAAAAGCGACGAATGTCCGCCGCCACTTGGCCGACCAGTTTCTTATCGGCGCCCTGAATTGCGATCTTCGTGTTGTCCGTGACTGTGATTTTAATGTCCTTCGGAATTGAAAATTGAATCGGATGCGAGAAACCGAGGCTTAAGTTGAGGGTCGATCCCTGCACGGCAGCCCTGAAACCGACTCCTTCAATCTCGAGTTGTTTGGTAAAACCTTCGCTCACTCCCTGCACCATGTTGTGCACGAGGCTGCGCGAGAGCCCGTGTAACGCTTTCACGTTGCGCGTTTCCGCTCCGCGCACCACCGACACCCGATTCTCCTCGACACTCGCGCGGATGTCGCGCGGCAGTTTCCAGTGGAGTTTTCCCTTTGGCCCTTCCACCAAGACCGCTCCGTCACCGCCGATGCTCACCTTGACCTTGTCGGGAATCTCGACCGCTTTGTTTCCGATTCGTGACATAAAATTTACCAAACGTAGGCCAGCAGTTCACCGCCCATCTTTTGCTTTCTCGCTTCGCGTCCCGACAAGATGCCGCGCGAAGTGGAGAGAATCGCCACGCCCATCCCACCAAGAACTCGCGGGATTTCATCTGCCCCAACGTAACGCCGTAATCCCGGGCGGCTCACCCGCTTTAGTCCTGCAATGGCGCTCGATCGATTCACGAGTTTGTTGATGATCTTGATGCGCGGATGCGCAGCACTCGTGTCGACCGAGTAATCGGTGATGTAACCTTCATCTTTCAGAATGCGCGCGATCTCAGCCTTGATTTTCGAGTACGGAACGAGCACCTCCGGTCTCTGCGCGCGCGTGCCATTGCGGATACGCGCCAAGAAATCGGCAATCGGATCAGTAACAGTGCTCATCAAAAAAATCAGGCGGGTTGTACGGCGGGCTTTCTTGCCCGGTCGCTAAACGGCATGCCCATTTCGCTCAACAGCGATTTGGCTTCCTCATCCGTTCGTGCCGTGGTGACGATTGTAACATCAAATCCGATGTTGCGCTTGATTTTATCAAGCTCGATTTCGGGAAAGATCGATTGATCCGAAATTCCGAGAGTATAGTTGCCGTGGTTGTCAAAACAACGCGGTGAGACGCCGCGGAAGTCGCGAATGCGCGGCAACGCGGCCTTGATGAAGCGCTCCAAAAATTCGTACATGCGTTCTCCGCGCAGGGTCACCTTCGCGCCTATGGCTTGACCTTTTCGCAATTTGAAATTCGAAATGCTTTTCTTGGCCAGGGTCTCTACCGCGCGCTGGCCCGTAATCAGCGCGATCTCGGCTTTCGCTTCTTCCAGCGCCTGCTTTACGTCCGATTGGGAGCCGATCGAAGTGTTAATGACCACTTTCTCGACCTTCGGAATTTGGTGAACGTTTTTGTAGCCGTGCAGCTTTTGCAGCGCAGGCATCACACGCTCTTTGTAAAAGCGATGAAATTCGTTTTCCATTTTAGCAACCTATCATTCTGAGCGAGGCGAAGAATCTCACAATCGACGCCTGGGGTTACTTGCGAGTTCCCTCGCTACGCTCGGCATGACCCCGTTTTGTTCCTTTTTTCGCTTCCGCGTCTTTCACCGGTTTCGCATCGCGCTCGATCAATTTTACATTGGAAATATGAATTGGTCCCTCCCGTTCGGCGATTTTGCCGCTCGGATTGTCCTGGGATTTCCGAAGGTGCTTCTTGATAATGCGTACGCCTTCAACCAAGACACGCTGTTTTATGGGAAACACCGCCAGGATCCGCCCTGAAGAGCCGCGGAAATTCCCGGACATGACCTCGACCTGATCGCCTTTTTTAACGTGACACTTGATTCGATTCATAACACTTCCGGTGCCAGCGACACAATTTTCATGAAATTGCGCTCGCGCAATTCGCGGGCGACCGGCCCGAAAATGCGCGTGCCACGAGGATTCAAATCTTTGTCGATAATCACAATCGCGTTGTTATCGAAGCGAAGCACAGAACCATCCTCGCGCCGGATGGGCTGTTTCGTTCGGACGAGAACAGCACGCACCACCTCGCCCTTCTTTACTGTTCCAGTCGCGCTGGCTTCCTTCACGTTCGCAGTAATCACATCGCCGATGCCGGCATAGCGGGTTTGCTTGCCGATCACGCCAATCATGGTCGCCATGCGCGCGCCGCTGTTGTCCGCCACATCTAGTCGTGATCGAAGTTGTACCATCGAAATCTTCCTATTAGTCCTGCTGTTGCATTTACTTCTGGATGACCTCCACAACACGCCATCGCTTCAGCTTGCTCAGTGGCCGCGTCTCCATGATGCGAACGGTATCGCCGGTTTTTGCCTGGTTCTGCTCATCGTGCGCGTAAAACTTTTTCATCTGCTTGACAATCTTTCCAAACTTGGGGTGCGGCACGCGCGTGACGGTCCGCACCACAATTGTTTTGTTCATGCTGCTGGAAATCACTTGGCCGGTGCGTGTCTTGCGTGAACCACGAGTCACGGGCGCGGGCTGCTCTGAAGGAGCTAACGAAGCTTCTTGCTCGACCATAATTTATTTTTTCTCCTCGTGTTTAGCCCGCTGAGTCAGGAGTGTTTCGAGCCTGGCAATATCGCGCTGCAGCAAGCGCAATCTGCTTGGCTGTTCGAGCTGGCCACTCTGCTGTTGCAAACGCAGGTGCAGGCTTTCCTGGCGCAAGTCGCGTCTCTTGGTCAACAACTCGTCTGTGCTTAGTTCCGTGATCTCTTTCATTTTCATCGTTCTTTAAGCGGCCCTGACGTGATGACGTGTGAGAAACTTCGTGCGCACCGGCAACTTGTCTGCTGCAAGGCGCAGAGACTCCCGCGCGACCGATTCCGGCACGCCATCCAGCTCGAACAAAATGTTGCCAGGCCTTACCGTGGCGACCCAGTCCTCAGGTTGGCCTTTCCCCTTGCCCATGCGCGTTTCCGGCGGGCGGGAGGTTACCGACTTATCAGGGAAAATGCGGATCCACAGCTTGCCTTTGCGCTTCATGTTGCGGGTGAGCGCGACGCGCGCGGCCTCCAATTGCGTGTTAGTAATCCAGGCACGCTCGAGTGTCTGCAATCCGAACTCGCCAAAATCGATTTTGAGATTGCGCGAAGCAGTCCCTTTCCGGCTTCCCCGCTGGGACTTTCGATACTTCACACGTTTTGGCATCAATGCCATAGATTATCTCCTTTAGACTTGGACCGGCTCGGCTGGCGGTGGTGGTGGTGGTGGCGGCGCAGCTGGCTGAGGCGCTGGTTCTTCCTTCTTACAAATCCAACATTTCACACCAATCTTGCCATAGACTGTGTTTGCTTCTGCGAAGCCGTAATCGACCGACGTGCGCAAGGTGTGAAGTGGAACTTTTCCCTCCCGATACCATTCCGAGCGGGAAATCTCCGCGCCATTGAGCCGGCCCGAACACCGCAGACGAATTCCTTCCCCGCCAAAATCCATCGCAGTCTGCACCGCTTTTTTCATCGCGCGGCGATAGGCAATCCGCCGCTCGATCTGGAGCGCCACATTTTCGGCGACGAGCTGTGCGTCGAGTTCCGGCGTTTTGATTTCCTGGATATCGATCTTCACCTGTTTGCCCTCGGCCATCTTGGAAATTTCTTCGGTCATCTTCTCGATCTCTGCGCCCTTTCGTCCGATCACAATCCCGGGACGCGCGGTGTGGATGGTCACCCGAATGGAATTCCACGCGCGCTCAATCACAATTTTCGAAACGGCCGCGAACTGCAGCTTCTTCTTCACATAATTTCGAATCTTCAGGTCGCTGTGCAAAAATGACGGGAATTCCTGCGACGAAGCGTACCAGCGCGAACGCCAGTCACGATTCACGCTCAGGCGAAAGCCAATTGGATTAACCTTTTGTCCCATAAAAAATTATTTTTTCGCTTTGGTGCTCGGCTTCGGCTTCGCAGGTTTTTTATCGGACCCACTCGCCGCGCTTTTACTTCCCTCGCTCTTCATATCCTTCTTTGCCACTTTCTTTTCCTGTTCCCGTTTTGCTTTTCGCTTTTCTCGAGTTTCAGTCTGAATCTCGTCGGATAGGACGATGCGAATGTGACTGGTGCGTTTTTGGATACGGCTCGCGCTGCCGCGGGCGCGCGCCATGATACGCTTTAGCGTTGGCCCCTCACCGACAGTCGCCTCCTTCACCACCAGCCCATCTGGTTTCAAATTGGCGTTGTTTTCTGCATTGGCGATGGCGCTCTTCAACGTCTTGCCAACGAGAAACGCCGCCTTCTTCGGCGTGAAAGTCAACAGATCGAGCGCTACCGAAACCGGCAGACCCTGGATCTCACGCGTAACTTCGCGCACCTTAAACGGCGAAATCCGCGCATACTTATATATCGATTTGACTTCCATTATCTTAAACTAACATCGGGGTGCGCATCCACCTGGAGGCGGTCCCCTACTTTTATTTTTTCCTTCTCAGCATCCATTTCCTGAATCACCGCACCGCAAATCTTATGTCTCACATCGACTACTCTCAAGGTTGCGATCCTTTGATCGCCTCGCATCACGCGCATCGGCATCCCAATTTTTACTCCTTGTTTTTCGCCAAGGTTGCCGACTACAAACGACCACTCGTCCTTCACGCTGATCACGCTTCCATCCATCAAGCTGGGCTCAGGCATGTCTGGAGCGCTGGAGGATTGTGTGATCAACGTATCTGTGCTGCGCAGCTGCGCCTCTACATCCATGCGCGTCTTCGCATCGCCGGCCTGCGACGTTTTCAAATAACACAATACCGCTTCATTGAGGCGCAACATCTGATCGCGATACTCGTCGCGCTCTTTTTGCGCCAATTGAAGATCGCTAACGGCCGCCAGCAAACGCTGCTCCAGCTTCGCCCGATCCTTGTTTGCCGAAGCCAATCCCAGCGCTTCCATTCGTAATTCCAAATCGGAATACTTGCGCCGAAGCTCTTCCGCTGCCGCATTCGATTCCGCGAGGCTGCTCGTCAACGCCTTGAGCGATTCCTGCGCAATGGACAATTGTTTTCGCAATTGTTCGTTTTGCTCCAGCAGTGGCTCAGCCGTCGCCGTGTGCGCCGCGGTATCAATTTTGGATTCTGACAAAGAACTGTTCCCTGCATCGCTGCCGTAGCAGACCAACGCCGTCCCAAATGCCAATTGCCAAATGCCAATTGCCAATTTCGGCAACGGCAAATTGCAAATCGCAAATCGCAAACTCACTTATTTCGTCACCTTCGCCGTATGCGAACCGTGTTTCTTAAACACACGCGTGGGCGAAAATTCGCCGAGCTTGTGACCGACCATGTTCTCGGTCACGAAAACGGAATGAAACGTCTTTCCGTTATGCACCAAAAACGTGTGGCCGACAAAATCCGGCGTCACCATCGAGCGCCGCGACCAGGTTTTGATCGGTTTCTTGGCGCCCGAGCTGTTCATCTTGTCGATCTTCTCCAGAAGATACGACTCGACGAAGGGTCCTTTCTTTAACGATCTAGCCATAAAAATCAAATTCTATTTGGTAATCTGGAAGCCAGGAAGCCAGGAATAATTTTGAAGTTCTGTCTCAATTTCTTGGTTTCCTGGTTTCCAGGTTAGACTTTTTTCTTCGCCCTTCTTCTCTCCAAAATGAAACGATCGCTCGGTTTATGTTTACTGCGTGTTTTAAATCCTTTCGCCAGTTGCCCCCATGGACTGACTGGATGATGGCGTCCGCCGCCGCCTTTTGATTTCCCCTGGCCGCCGCCCATTGGATGATCGATAGGGTTCATCGCCATACCGCGCACATGCGGCCGGCGCCCCTGCCAGCGAGTGCGTCCTGCTTTTCCACTCGACACATTGATGTGATCGACGTTTCCCACCTGGCCAATCGTGGCGAAGCAGTTTTCGTGAATCCGTCGAATTTCCCCGGAAGGCATTTTCACCAGGGCGTAACCGGCCTCGATGTTGGTCAAGGTCGCCTGTTGACCAGCGCTGCGCGCAACCTGTCCGCCGCGGCCCGGAGTCAATTCAATATTGTGAATGTTCGTGCCGAGGGGAATGGCGCGAAGCGGCAGCGCATTTCCCAACTCAGGCGCGGCATCGTCCCCAGCAGCAACCATCGATCCGGTTCGAAGTCCGTTCGGCGCGAGAATGTAACTCAGTTCGCCATCGGTATATTTAATGAGAGCTATGCGGGCAGAGCGGTTCGGGTCGTACTCAATCCCGACAACCTCCGCTGCGACACCGCGCTTGCGCCGCTTAAAATCGACCTTGCGATATTTCTGCTTATGGCCGCCGCCGATGTGCCGTGACGTCAGCCGGCCGCGGTTGTTCCGGCCACCGCTTCTTTTCTTCGGCTCAAGAAGGCTTCTTTCAGGGCGCCACTTCGTGATTTCGTCGAAGGCAGGTAGCGACTTGAAACGCAGCGTCGGCGTTAATGGGCGAAATTCTTTTAGAGCCATAACAATCAAAAATCCGAAATCCGAATGTTCGAAACGTGCGGGACGTTTCGCACGATCTGCTTTGCATTTTGGATTTTGTTCATTCGAGCTTGTTTTGGATTTCGATATTCGACATTCGGATTTCTCATCGTTAGACGAGATCGATCTTCTCGCCTTCTTTCAAGGTTACGATGGCTTTCTTCCACCGCGGCCGTCGTCCCAGAGGTCCCCGCACACGTCTCTCCTTGCCGGCGTAATTACAAGTGTTCACGTCCACGACTTTCTTTTGAAAGAGGCGCTCAACTGCGTCCTTGATTTGAACCTTGTTTGCCTTCGGACTGACGCGGAAGACATACTTGTTGTGCTTCTCGCTCATCAAGGTTGACTTCTCAGTCAACGAAGCGGTGTGAATGATCTCGTGCGGCTCGTTCATTTCGTCCTCTCCGCCAATTGTTCCAGCGCCTTGTGCGTGATGAGAATCTTCTCGAAGGCGAGCAACTGCTCTGTGTTTACATCGGAAGCGGTCGCCAGCGTCACCGGTTTGACGTTGCGTCCCGATTTTAAGGTGTTCTGATCAAACACATCCGAAATCAATAAAACTTTCCGAGCGTCCGTTTCCTTCTTCAGCAGCGTCACAAACGACTTTGTTTTGAGCTCCGGAATGACAAATTTGTCGATCGTCAAAACGTCGCCGGCATTGATTCGCTCGCTCAATGCCTTGCGAAACGCGAGACGCCGCACCGATTTTGAAATCTTTTTGGAATAATCGCGCGGCTTTGGTCCGAACACGACGCCACCACCGCGCCAGATCGGCGACGATTTGTAACCGGCGCGTGCGCGCCCGGTCCCCTTCTGGCGCCAGGGCTTTGCGCCAGAAAGGTCCACTTCTGCTTTGGTCTTGGTATTGGCGGACCCGGAACGCCGCGCCGCGCGCATAGCAACGACGACATCGTGCACAGCTTGTGTACCGCGACCATCTTCGATGATGTCGATCTTCGCTTCTTTCGCTGCGGCTTTGGTTAAAACTTTTGCGCTCATTTTTTCTGCGCCAACTCAGCTATGGTCTTCGGCTTCTTCGCCTTCTCTTCTTCCTCATGCTTTCGGTGCTCAGCATGTAGCGCCACTAGACGTTCGGGATGTTTAACGGCCGACCGAACGAGCACATAACTGCCGTTCGCGCCAGGTACGGCGCCGCTCACGAGAATAATTTTTTCAGCCTCGCGGACTTGCATCACTTGGAGATTTTGCACCGTCACGCGCTCGTCACCGAGATGACCTGGCATTCCCTGGTTTTTCCAAATCCGGCCGGGAGTAGAACGATTGCCGACTGCGCCGATGCGGCGGTGCGTTTTCGAACCGTGCGCCGCGCCTTGTCCATGAAAGTTGTGTCTTTTCATCACGCCTTGAAACCCTTTTCCTTTCGATCTGCCAATCACATCGACGTAATCGCCTGCCTGAAATTGCGTCACGCTTAGATTAATCTCGCCTTCCGGAAGATCGCTCCTTAGGCGAAATTCCCGCATAAACCTCTGCGGTGCGACCCCGGCCTTCTTAAATTCGCCGAGCAACGACTTGGTAACACGCGATTCCTTTTGCGCGCCGAACCCAACCTGCACCGCCGAATAACCTTCGTTTTCTTCGGTCAACCGGCGCAGCAAAACGTTATCGCCGGCCGCTATCACGGTCACGGGACACAATCGGCCTTTGGCGTCGTAAACGCTGGTCATACCGATTTTTTGTCCAATAAGTCCGATGATCATGACCGTGCGATTGCAAATGTTTCAGAAGTGCCTCCGCTTAAATCTTAATCGTAATGTCAACGCCCGCAGGCAAATTCAGTTTCTTTAATTCATCCACCGTCTTCGCCGTGGGCTCGATGATGTCCAGCAGCCGTTTATGGGTGCGAATTTCAAATTGTTCCATCGACTTTTTGTCCACGTGCGGAGAACGATTCACAGTGAACTTTTCGATCAATGTCGGCAGCGGAATTGGCCCAGCCACGCGCGCGCCGGTGCGTTTGGCAGTCTCTACGATCTCCACTGCGGATTGATCCAGCATGCGATGATCGAATGCCTTCAGGCGAATCCGAATGCGCTGGCCATTGCTCATTTGGCCTCTTTCTGATCGAGAATGGCCGCAACGAGGTTGGCCGGCACCGGTTGAAAATGGGAAGGTTCCATCGAGTAACTGGAGCGGCCTTTGGAAAGTGAACGGATGGCAGTCGCGTAACCGAACAACTCCGCGAGCGGAACTTCAGCGTGAATGATCGCTAGGCCACTGCGGGATTCGATGCTGTTGATGGTGCCACGACGCCGGCTGAGATCGCCGCAGATGTCGCCCTGATACTCTTCCGGCGTGATGTTTTCGACTTTCATGATCGGCTCGAGCAAAATCGGCTTGCCCTGCTTGAACCCGTCTTTCATGGCGAAGATGGCCGCCATCTTAAACGCGAGTTCGCTGGAATCGACTTCGTGGAACGAGCCGTAAACGATGTCCACTTCAACATCAACGACGGGATAACCGCCGAGTACGCCATTGAGCACCGCTTCTTGGATGCCTTTTTTGACGGCAGGAATGTATTCGCGCGGAATGATACCGCCGACGATTTTGTTCTCGACGACCAGACCTTTGCTGCGCTCGGCTGGACGCACGTCCACCTCCACGTGCCCATACTGACCGCGGCCGCCTGATTGTTTAATCAACTTGCCGACACCATGCGCACCGGTGGTGATCGTTTCACGATAAGCGATTTGTGGCTTGCCCGCGTTGGCGTCCACCTTGAACTCGCGGAACATCCGGTCGCGAATGATTTCCAAATGCAGCTCGCCCATCCCGGCGATGATCGTTTGGCCGGTATCTTCGTGCGTATAAACGCGGAAGGTCGGATCCTCTTCCGATAGTCGCTGGAGTGCAGTTGCCATTTTTTCCTGATCTAATTTTGTCTTCGGCTCAATGGCCATTGAAATCACTGGATCAGGGAAGGACGGCGGTTCGAGAAGGATTGGGTGGTCCTCATCGCAGAGCGTGTCGCCAGTAGTGATATTTTTAATACCGACGATCGCGGCAATGTCGCCGGAGTAACACGTCTCGACGTCTTCGCGTTTGTCTGCTTGAATTTGGATCAACCGCGAAATCCGCTCGCGTTTGTTCGTGCGCGGATTGTAAACCGTGTCGCCCTTGCTCAGCGTGCCGGAATAAACGCGGAAGAAAACCAGCTTCCCAACGAACGGATCGCTCCAAAGTTTGAACGCCAGCGAACAAAACAGGCCGTTGTCATCCGTCGGCACTTCTATTGGCTCGCCTGTATCAGGGTCCTGACCTTTGGCCGGCGGAATATCGAGCGGGCTCGGGAGATAATCGACCACCGCATCGACCAAATACTGAATGCCGATGTTCTTCAACGCGGAGCCGCCGATGACCGGGACGAATTTGTTGGCGATCGTTTGCCGCCGAATGGCAGCTTTCAACAATTCCGGTGTGACCTCGCGCTCTTCGAGAACCGCTTCCGCGATCTCGTCATCGATATTGGAAACCTCATGGATCAAATCATTGCGCGCTTTCTCGACAGCATCGACATATTCGTTCGGGACATCGGTGACTTCATACGTCGATCCAAGCTGATCATCCTCGGAATAAATGATCGCCTTCTTGTTGATAACATCGAGCTGTCCGCGTAGCTGGCCCTCCCTGCCCAGCGGCAGCAAAACTGGCCATGCGTTGGCGCCGAGTTTCTTGTGGATGCTCTCCACCGACATTTCGAAGTCCGCACCGACACGGTCCATCTTGTTGATGAACGCCAGGCGCGGCACGTTGTACTTCGTGGCCTGACGCCAGACCGTTTCCGATTGCGGCTGCACTCCGGCTACACCGTCGAAAACCGCGATTGCGCCATCGAGGACACGCAATGAGCGCTCCACCTCCGCTGTAAAATCAACGTGTCCCGGCGTATCGATAATGTTGATCCGCTGCTTGACGCCTTCGAAAATTTTGTAAACGCCTTCTTCCTTTTTCTGCGACCAACTGCACGTCGTCGCGGCGGAAGTGATCGTAATTCCACGCTCCCGCTCCTGCTCCATCCAATCGGTGACGGTGGTACCTTCGTGCACCTCGCCCATCTTGTGAATCATGCCCGTGTAAAACAGCACGCGCTCGGTGATCGTCGTCTTGCCGGCATCGATGTGCGCTGCGATCCCGATGTTCCGCGTTCGTTCCAGCGGAAACTTGCGATTCGGCGAGTTCGGATTCTTTGCCGCTGCCTTTTTCTGTTCCATCGTCGCCGTCGCCATAATCGTCACCATCTAAAATGCGCAAACGCGCGATTCGCCTGCGCCATTTTATGTGTATCTTCGCGTTTCTTGATCGCGTTCCCCTGTCCTACCGCGGCGTCCTTGATCTCCTGGGCCAGTGCGTCCGCCATTGGGACTCCCTTGCG
>Ga0209808_1000422_pt1 | contig 20912 bp, 20 predicted proteins | sample GraSoiAngelo_157_FD_186171 | JGI IMG/M metagenome (GOLD analysis project Ga0209808, IMG submission 186171) | Grasslands soil microbial communities from the Angelo Coastal Reserve, California, USA - 14_1009_16_20cm (SPAdes) (version 2) | ecosystem: Environmental > Terrestrial > Soil > Grasslands ... | reverse complement strand
ATTTTCGTAATCCGCTCGAGCTGCTGGTGGCGACGATTCTCTCGGCGCAATGCACGGACAAACGCGTCAACATGGTCACGCCGGCGGTGTTCAAGAAATATCGAACCGCGAAAGACTACGCGAATGCGCCGCAGGCCGAATTCGAGAATGCAATCAGATCGACAGGGTTTTATCGCAGCAAGACGAAAAGCATTCGCGGCGCAATGCGCGCGATCGCAGAGGAACATGGCGGCAAAGTCCCGGATACCATGGAGGAATTAAACGCTTTGCCGGGTGTTGGCCGCAAAACGGCGAACGTCGTTCTCGGCAACGCGTTTCACAAAGACGAGGGGATCGTGGTGGACACGCACGTGATCCGTCTATCACAGCGTCTCGGCCTGACGAAGCATAAAGACGCAGAAAAAATCGAGCGCGATCTAATGAAGCTGGTGCCCCGCGAGCATTGGACGGACTGGAGTCACTGGCTCATCTGGCACGGACGCCGCCGCTGTTACGCGCGCAAGCCAGATTGCTCGAACTGCGAAGTTTTTCGATTGTGCCCAAGCGGCAGGATTTTTTTGCGGAGGGGCGAAGCGAAGTCAGAGTGATTTGCCTTGTGTAGCGGCAGGCACGCGATGTTGCTCGCGAACACCGCGCTGATTGCCGTCGTGCTCGGCCTTTTTGCGCAGCCGTTGAAATTGCTTGGAGCTTTCTCAGCTCGTCATCGGAAAGATCTTCAAGATCGAGAAGTTCATTGCGCGCTCCTGACGGCGCGAATGAGCTCATCCAACTTCAACTGCACGGCCGGTAAGTACCCAGACCAAAATGACCAGCACAGCCCAGACAAAAGCCCACGCGCTGCCGAGAACGAACGAGGATTGGCGGGCGAAGATGCGAAAAGCGTATTCGATCACCGCAAAAAAGTTTCGCTGGGCGATGTGTTTGCGTAGTTTCTTAATCTTGGTCTCGACGGCCATCTATCTAATTTCGTAAACGCCTTTGGATTTGCGCGCGCTCCATTTTGATCTCGATGGCGCCTGGGAGGGCGAGCCGGTGCATTTGCCTGCCCTGAATGCGCGCAAGTGGGGGCCGCAATTGCGCTTCTCCGCGCCGCCGCGTTTGATCGAAAAATTTTATGGCGAACACGAGACGAATCTCACCGTGCCGTTCCTGCTTTACGGGTCGGGCGACTTTCACTATTTAACCGCGCTTCGATTACGCCGCGTCGCTGGACCGGTCGTGCTGGTTTCGTTCGACAATCATCCGGACTGGGACGTGCGCCCGCCGAAATGGGGATGCGGTGGTTGGGTCAATCGCGCGCTGGAACTTCCGCATGTGCGCCGCGTGAGCGTTTGGGGCTGCGGGAATTTTGAATGCTGGTGGCCGCACCAAATTTTTGGCAATCGCCGCGCGGAACGCGCCGGTATTCTTGAAGTGCATCCGTGGGCAGACGATCGGCCAGCGAAAGATCGGCAACGAGAAGGCGCCATCCTTCGGGAAAATTGGCGCGAGCGTTTTGAGCAATTTTCCAAAAGCCTCGCTAACGAAAATATCTACGTCACCATCGATCTTGATTGCCTGCGCATCGAAGAGGCGGTGACAAATTGGGAGAGTGGCCGGTTCTCGGTTGTCGATCTTCAGTGGGCGCTCGGAAAGCTGCGCGAATCCTGCCGGATCATAGGTGGCGATATTTGCGGCGCGTATTCGCCGCCGAAATATACGCGGCGCAAACAGCGTTTCGCCGCGGAATTCGATCACCCGAAAATTCGATTACCCGATGAAGTAAAGATTCGCGCAATCAATTTTGCGGCTCTGGAAAAACTCTGGCTGTTGTTGGCCTGAACTCATCCCAAATTGCGATTACTGTAACTCTCCCTTCGACACGATTTTTCTATGGAACTTCATCAGTTGCGTTATTTCGTCGCGGTGGCGGACGAGGGAAATTTTTCCCGCGCGGCGACGAAGGTGCGAGTGGCACAGCCTTCGCTTAGTCAGCAGATCCGAAAATTGGAAGCGGAGATCGGCCAGCCGTTGTTCGACCGTCTGCCGCGTTCGGTCGTTATCACCGAAGCTGGGCGTTGTTTGCTCGATTACGCGCGACAAATTTTGGCGTCGATCGGCGATGCACGCCGTTGCGTGGACGAGCTCAAGGGCAAAATTGCCGGCGATGTGGCTGTAGGCGCAATTCCCACAATCGCGCCATATGTCCTCCCGGAACTGGTCGTGACATTCCAAAACCATTATCCAGACGTGACACTGCACATCGTGGAGGACGCAACCGAGCGAATCGTTCGGCGCATCGAAACCGGTGAGCTGGACGTGGCCTTGGCCTCTACTTGTCAAAAAAGTCCGACTCTCCGCATCGAGCATCTCGGCAACGAACCGTTGCTTGCGCTCGTACCGGAAGGACATCCTCTGGCAAAGCAGACCGTGATCACGTTCGACGATCTTAAATCGCAACGTTTTCTGCTCCTGCACGAGATGCATTGCCTCTCGCAACAGGTGCATCACCTGCTCGAGTCGCGTCGTTTGCATCCGGAGGTCGCGCTGGCTGGAAGCCAACTCAGCACGATTGCTAACATGGTCGCAGCCGGAATCGGCGTTTCAATTGTCCCGCAAATGATGGTGAAACATCACGCCACGCCCGGATGCGTCAGTCTGCCGTTCGCTCCACCGGTCCCCGAGCGGGAACTCAATGTTCTTTACAACCCGCTCCGGTTTCAGAGCAAGGCGGCCGCAGCGTTCCGTCAGGAAGCTTCATCTGCCTTGTCTCCCCAGGATGCGCCAATCGCGAGCGACGCGAAGCGCTAGGATTTTATCTCATCGTCTCCAGTGCCCTCGCCACCAGCGATAGCATCGGCCAGACGCCGAGGAGCAGGATTGCTCCAAAGAGGGCGAACTCCGGAAAATAATGCGGATGCGCCCTGTGCACATATCGTTCCTCCAGGAAGCGCGAAATGCGCTGTCCTATCGGCATTGTAGTTTTCATATAATCAACTGGCCACAAGCAGGCCGCTGATTGAAATACTTTATGCGTCTAGTCGCGATAGGATTCGGCTATAGCAGGGAGAAAACAAGGATTGCAGATTGCGGAAAGCGAAACCGATTATTTCGTTTTGCGCCAGATGACGTCCTCGTTGTTACGACGATCGATCAATGCGTCCACTTTGCCGGTAGCAGCATAATGAAACAGAATTCTGCCTTCGACACCTTTGCGGAAGAAAATCTCTGATGCTTCCGGGAGCAGTTGCTCCTTTTTGCCGTTTCGTTCGACAAATAGATTGTCGCCTTTGGCAATGACAGATCTCGTTTGGCCAGGTCCCAGTTCGTACGTGCCGATGTAGTCGGCGAACTTTTTTGGATCGGCTTTTCCCACGGCGGGGTCTTCGTAATAGCGATGCGCCTGGCTGGCGATGATCTGCCAATTGCCGTTGCGCTGCAGCCAGGTGTCAGTGATGTGATAACGCGCCTTCAGGTTTTGGCCGAAGATCGTCTCCGTCTCGTCAGCGTCGTAACTGAGTATGGCGGTGTTGCCGATAATTCGGCTCTGGGCGTTCTCGATTTTAATCGCTCCGGAATACCCGGCCGGCATCGGGTTGATGTCGGCGATCAGTTTTGGTTTATCGAAAATGCGCCCTTTCTCGTCGGCAAAGATGCAGTCTTCGGCGAAGTATTTTTTCCACGGCGCCTGATTGCCGGGGACGATGGCGTCGTAGAGTTCCTGACTGCGACGGACGAGTTCGTCCTGAGTGATGGGAACATCCGTGGCGCAGGCGATGGTTACGGCGGAGAAAAATGTAATGGGCACGAGTTTCATAACATCAACGATGAAAGAAGAACACGGAAGGAATGAAGCAGGAAGCAAGAATTACGTACGGAAGAAAAACATACTTCTTAATCCATCTGCCTTTTCGCTCACACAATTGCTTCAGCGAGCAACTCGGCCATATGTTTTGGGCGCGCGTTGCTTAGATCAGTGATTTGATGGCGGCAACTTGTGCCTGAGGCGACGATTTCTGTCTCAGGCGGCTGATTGTCGATTGCGTTGAGCAAGCGCTGGGCGACCTGGACGGAAAGGTCGTATTTCTCTGCGAGTGCGCCAAATGCGCCTGCCATTCCGCAACACGCAGTGTCGAGTACGGTGGCTTTCCTGCCCGGCAAGCGTTCCGCCAGTCTGCGCATGAAAGTCGCATCCATGATCGACTTTGCGTGGCAATGCGGATGAATCGCAATGGTTGCCGGACGTTCGACGAATTGAAGTGCATCTGGTTCTTGCGCGAGCAGATCGTCAATAAATTTTTCGAACAGGAAACAGCGCTTCGCTACGCCGTCTGCGCCTTCGATATTTAGCTCGCGATAATCCTCCACGAACATCGACCAGCAAGAGGGCTCGAGGAATAAGATCGGCGGCGCCGATTGTTGAGACGTGAGAGGCGAGAGGTGAGAAGTGGAAGAATTTAGAAGCGCAATGTTGTGTTTGCCGAGTTTCGCGGCGGCATCGAGATTTCCGACGCTGAATGCTGGTCGTCCGCAGCAGCGCCGATTTTTCACGAACGCAACCTCGAACCCCAGTGCTTCGAGAACTTTTACTGCGGCGATGCCAATGTGCGGTTCGTGATAGCGCACAAAGGTGTCGTCCCAAAGGATCACGGGACCACGCTTCTGTAGGGCGTTTCTGTGAATCCCGAACGCTTTCGGGACTGACACAGACGCCCTACAATGTCGCGCAAACCAGCGATCAAATCGTTCGCGTGCGTAATGTTGCAATGAGCGCTTCGCGGATATTCCAAGCGCTGTCTCCATTAACGCGCGCAACGGCTTGACATCGAGAATCGGATTTGCCAGCGCCCGCACCGCGCAACCGATTCGTCCGAGCACATCGACGTTGCTAAAGATTCGCTCGCGTAACGGTAGGCCATCGCGCCGCCACCGCGCGTGAAGCATCTGTGCTTTCAAGAGAGCGAGATTGACGTTCGACGGGCATTCGGGCGTGCAACCTTTGCAGGAAAGACAATTGCTCAGCGCGGCGTCCAGTTCTTCGGATTTCAAGGCATCGCGTCCGTTGACGTGCAGCTCAAGGGCTGCGCGAATGATGTTGGCGCGGCCGCGCGTGGACATGACCTCCTCGCCAGTGGCCATGAAGGTTGGGCACATGATGCCGGTCTGTTTGAGGCAGCCGCCGCAGCCGTTGCATTGCTCGAGGTTGCCGATGAAGGAGCGGTCCTTGAACGCGAATGCGAGCACCGGTTGAAATGGAAGCTCGAGCGAGCGCGTGAAGTTTTCGCGCAAATGGTTGTCGATCTTGTGGCGACCGTCGCTGAAAAATTTCCCAGGATTAAAAACGTTCTTCGGATCGAATGTGCGCTTAATCTCGCGCAAGACTTCAAAGAGCTCGTCGCCGAGTTGGTCGCGCATGTATTCGGTGCGCGCGATGCCGACACCGTGCTCGGCGGAGAGCGAACCTTTGAATTGCCGCACCAGCGCCGAGGTTTGATCAGCGACTTGCCGGAATTTTTTCAGATCGGACACCCTATGCAGATCGAGCACAGGCCGGACATGCAACAATCCGCTGGCAGCATGGCCGTAGTAACTCGCCTCCAGCCCGAGCGGTTCCATGATCGACTGCAGTCCGCGCACGTATTCGGGCAGTTGCGCCGGGCGCACCGCAGCGTCTTCAATGAATGCGACCGGCTTTGCTGGCCCAATGCAGCCGGTCAAAAGCGAGAGACCAGATTTGCGCACCGACCAGACCAGATTCATCTGCGCCGGGTCGCTCAGAATTTTCGTGCGCAGCCCGATCTTTCTCGATTCCAAGATCGACAACCGCTCTGCAATCTCGTCGTAGAACTCGACGATCAAAATCGCTTCGCACGGTTTTGAATCCAATTCGAGCAAATCACGCGCCGCCTGAAAATGGAGTTGGCCTTTGGTTTGATCGAGCAAAGGCCGATCGATGTGTTCAATCGCCGTAGGCTTGAGATCGAGAAGCTCGACGGTGGCCTGCATCGCTTCTCCAACTGATGCGAAGAAGATCAGTCCCAATCCTTTTTCGCGCGGGAGCGGAGAGATCTTGAGTTCGGCGGAGAAAATCGCGGCGAGCGTGCCTTCGCTGCCGGCGAGAATATTGGTGAGATCATTCGGCGCGCGCAGGAACCCCTCGATGCCGTAACCCGGCCAGCGTTTGATCAAGCCCGGCGGCCAGCGCTCGGTCATCTCTGACTTCGCTGCGCGAACGAAATCCTCAATCTTCGCGCGCTCGCTGCGCAATGATGCATGCGTCTGGCCGATCTTTTCGACCCGACCATCGGCCATCACGATTTCGAGCGACCGAACGTGATCGGCTGTCGTTCCGTAGATAGGACAACGCGCGCCTGAGGAATTGTTGGCAATCATTCCGCCCAGCGTTGCGCGCGAGCTGGTGGCGACGTCCGGGCCAAAGCAAAATCCGTGCGGCCTCAGAAAATCGTTGAGCTGGTCGAGCACCACGCCCGCTTCGACACGCACGCTGCGCTTTTCCAGATCGAGATCGGTGATCTGGCGGTTATAGCGCGAAAAATCAACGATCAATCCTTCGCCAATCGCACTTCCAACCAGACTCGTGCCGGCGCCACGCGGCGTGACCGAAAAACCCGCGTCAGCCGCTGCGCGGATAACGAGGCTAGCCTGCTGCGCGCTTTTCGGAAATGCGACGCCTACCGGCTCGATTTGATAAATGGACGCGTCAGTCGCGTATAGTTGACGCGTCAGATTATCAAAGCGCGCGTCGCACCCCGTTTGCTTGATTTTCCTTTCCTGCGCGGAAGTCATTTTGTCATTCTGAGCGAAGCGAAGAATCTCGAGCTTGAGGAAATAATCAGAGATGTTTCGCTCCGCTCAACATGACAGTTACAGCCAAGTAGTTCCGCTACAACAAATCCAGCTGTGCGGTTTCCGGCATTGCCTCCGCAAAACGAACGCCGACGCCGATGAGGCGCACGGGTTTTCCAGTGCGGGCAAAAGCTTCCGCAAGCAGCGAGCGAAAATCTTGCAAAGTAAGCGCGAGACCCGCGCGCTCGGCAGTCGTCCGTGTGAAATCGTTGAATTTCAGTTTCACGAAAATTTTTGTGATCTCACGCGTCGATTCTTTTTGCGCGAGATCGGCCATCAAGTCCTGGAAGAGTTCTTCCAGTTTTTCTTCGCATTGCTCGAGCGTGGTCAGATCGGCAGCGAAGGTTTCCTCAGTGCTAAGAGATTTGCGCGGACGATCCGGTTCGACTGACCGATGATCGATGCCGCGGCAAAGATCGTAAAGCTCGAGACCGAACTTGCCGAAAACATCGACAAGCTTCGGACGCGAAAAGCGCTGAAGTTTGCCGCATGTTTTAACGCCGAGTTCTTCCAGTTTCCGCTCACTCTTCTCGCCGATTCCCCAGATTTTGCGCACCGGCAAATCTTTCATGAACTCGGACACGTCTTCAGACCTCACTTCGAATTGGCCGTTCGGCTTTTTTATTTCGCTGGCGATCTTAGCGATGAGTTTGTTCGGACCAACTCCCGCCGATGATGTCAGCTTCGCTTCGTGAAAAATCGTGTTGCGGATCGCTTGCGCCAACGGCCCCGGCGCGCTCGGGTGCGCAGTGACATCAAGGTACGCTTCATCGAGCGAGAGCGGTTCAATCAACGACGTGAACCGATGCAGGATTCCACGAATGACTGCGGCTTCGCGCCGATAAACATCGAAGCGCGTAGGCAGCACGATCAAATTCGGGCAGCGTTGCAGCGCCATGAAAGTTGGCATCGCCGAGCGCACACCGAACTTGCGCGCTTCGTAATTGCAGGTCGTCAACACACCGCGCCGGTCGCGCGCGCCACCCACGCCCACCGGTTTCCCGCGCAGCGACGGGCGATCACGCACTTCGATCGCCGCATAAAAGCAATCCATGTCGAGGTGAATGATTGCTCGCGGCTTCTGTTCGATTTGCACGAAGAAATCTCGCACAACACAAGAAGCAGACCATCTGGCGTTTTCTCTTTCCCATCGCAAAATTCAGGCTTTGCAAATCGCTCGTCCGTTTAGATATTAAACCGTAACTTTTTCTGAAATGGACGCTTCCACTTCTGTCGAAACTCACCAAGACCCACACGCACACGCCGCCGAGCATGAACATCACGAGCTCGGGTTTTGGCGAAAATACATTTTTTCCACCGACCATAAGGTGATTGGGATTCAGTACGGAATCACCGGGCTGCTTTTTCTGCTCCTCGGTTTTTCCTTGATGATGCTCATGCGGTGGCAACTGGCGTATCCCGGTCAGGCGCTGCCGGTGATTGGTAAATGGCTCCCGCACATCTTTGGGGCGGGCACAATGCCGGACGGGAAAATGACGCCGGATTTTTACAACTCGCTAGGCGCGATGCACGGCACGATCATGATTTTTCTCGGGGTCGTGCCGTTGGCGTTCGCCGCGTTTGGCAATTTCGTTGTGCCGCTCCAAATCGGCGCGCCGGACATGACCTTCCCAAAGGTAAACATGGCGAGCTATTGGGCACTTTTTGTCGGAGGCAGCATCATGCTGACAAGTTTCTTCGTTCCCGGCGGCGCGGCCAAGAGCGGCTGGACTTCCTACGTGCCGCTGGCGGCATTCTCCGATGCTGGCCCCGGGCATAATCCGGTGTTTAACGGTCAGACGCTCTGGCTGATCGGTTTTATTTTTCTAATCACGTCGTCGTTGCTTGGCGCCGTCAATTTCATCACCACCATCATCCAACTGCGCGCTAAAGGCCTGACCTGGATGCGGCTGCCATTCTTCGTGTGGTCACAATTTGTGACCGCGTTTCTGCTGCTGCTGGCGTTCCCGCCACTCGAGGCTGCGATCATCATGCAATTGATGGACCGAGTTGCGCACACGAGCTTTTTCCTTCCGGCTGGGCTTGTAGTGAATGGCGCGCCGGTGTCAATCAGCGGCGGGGGGAGTCCGCTTTTGTGGCAGCATTTGTTCTGGTTCCTCGGGCATCCCGAGGTTTACGTGCTGATCCTGCCTGCCTTTGGGATCGTCGCCGAAATCTTGGCGAACAATTCACGCAAGCCGCTTTGGGGTTACAAATCATTGGTCTTTTCTGTGCTCGTGATCGGCTTTTTGTCGTTCATTGTCTGGGCGCATCACATGTGGATGACGGGCATGGGCACAGCAGTCAGCGCGTTTTTTCAGACGACCACATTGCTGATCTCGATCCCGTCGGTGATCATCTTGAGCGCGTTCTTCATTTCACTTTGGGGCGGCTCTATTCGGTTCACGGTGCCGATGCTTTTCGCGACTGCGTTTCTGCCGATGTTTGGAATCGGCGGACTTACAGGTATTCCGCTGGCTTTTAATTCAGCCGATCTTTATCTGCACGATACCTACTATGTCATCGCGCATTTCCACTACATCGTTGCGCCAGGCACAATCTTCGGGCTTTTCGCCGGCGTTTATTACTGGTTCCCGAAAGCGACCGGCCGAAAAATGAATGATTTCTGGGGCAAGGTGCATTTCTGGCCGACGCTCATCTGCATGAACGTAATTTTTCTTCCGATGTTCTTGCAGGGCATGGCCGGGATGCATCGGCGCTGGTATGACGGCGGGCAGGGATGGAACGTTTCGAATGAACACACGATTTGGGGGCTAACCGGATTTCAATGGAACGCACCGATCTCATGGGCGGCCTGGATAATGGGTCTCGCCCAAATCCCGTTCATCATTAATTTCTTCTGGAGCATCAAGCACGGCGAAAAAGTAAACGACAATCCATGGGAAGCGACCACGTTGGAATGGACTGCGCCTTCGCCGCCGCCGCACGGAAACTTCGTCCACACTCCGGTTGCTTATCGTGGTCCTTACGAATACAGCCTTCCCGGTCGCGAGCGCGATTACACGATGCAAAACGAACCGGTGGAACCAGCCGAGCGAACTCGCCGCAAACCTCCCGCCGAGCTTGTTCCTGCGTAGCTGGTTTAATGGCGATCTGCTGAGCCGTGGAAATTCCATACACAATTTCGACTCGTCCCGACACCGGTCTTTGGAACGCTAAGATCGGGATCTGGCTTTTCCTTGCGTCCGAAGTCATGCTCTTCGGCGCACTTTTCTCCGCCTACATTTTTCTGCGCATTGATGCAGCGCCGGGGACATGGCCGCACGGGCTGCTGAACGTTCCCGTCGGTACGGGGAATACTGCTATTCTCATCGTATCGTCGGTTACGGTCGTCCTGGCTTGGGCGGCGCTGAAGATGAGAAGATATCGCGTCTACTGGTGGTACATGCTGGCCACCATTTCGTGCGGCGTGATTTTTTTAACGGTCAAACTCGCTTATGAATGGCCGCAGAAGTTCGAGCACTTCGGTGCTTACATTAAGCCGGACGCGCTGGGGAAGTACGAAAAGTATTTGGGGAACGAGCGGCGCGCCGAAAAAGGGATGGAACCGCGAATCGAAATCACCGGCCACTTGCACAGCCAGAACGCAAAGGAATACGAAGTTGCACTCGATCCGGTGAATGCCGACCCAGACAATCCAGTGATGGATCGGCCGCACTTTTTGCCGCTGCCCGTCACAGACAAGATCGCGACGATCGAGAAAGAAGACGTCGAGCGGGCGACGATGTTTTTGCCGACGCACAGCGCATATTTCGCCAGTTATTTCACGATCACTGGTTTGCACGGACTGCACGTGCTGGGCGGCGTGCTGGTGTTCATTTACATGTGGCTGCCAGTCAGCAAAAGGCTTTACCAGCGCAACCCGGAACACTTGGCGAATCGCGTCGAGGTCAGCGGCCTTTTCTGGCACTTTGTCGATCTGATCTGGATATTTGTGTTCCCGCTTTTTTATTTGCTCTAAGCCATGAACAATCCGCCTGACGTCACCCAAGATCCCAAAGAGTACGAGGAATACGCCCACGGCGTGCAGAAGCACGTCAGAGGTTATTTGATGGTAGGCGCGCTTCTGCTCACGTTCACCGCGGTCACGGTTGCTCTGTCGTATGTCGATTTCGGAACGCGCAAAGCCAACATCGGCATCGCCATGCTGGTGGCGACGTTGAAAGCGGGCGCCGTCGCCGCGGTTTTCATGCATTTGGCCGCGGAAAAACGTCTGATTTACCGCATCCTGATTTTCACAGGCTTTTTTGTGCTCGGCCTCTTCTGGCTTATATTATTGGCGTGGTACGACTACCCGATCTTTCGGTAAATGTCGCTTAAGGCTTTCCATATTGTTTTCATCATTTTCTCGACGCTGCTTGCGATCGGGACCAGCGCCTGGTGCGTTTGGGTCGATCTCGTTGAAGGCGCACCGATTTATCTTGCTGGCGCAATCGCGTCGTTCGCGACCGCAGTTGCGCTGATCATTTACGGCATCTGGTTCTACAAAAAAATGAAGCGGCTTCGTATCATCACATGAAGAAGTTTTGGTCGATCCTATCGTTGTCGGCGTTGGTTTCGGCGCATCAGGCGTTGGCGTGCCCGTTTTGCTACGGCGCAAAGGACGGAAAATCCACCGAGCACATGGCGATTGCGATCTGGTTTCTCTTTGGCGCTGTGATGTCCGTGATTGGTGGGATCGGCGCATTTAGTTTTCACTTGTGGCGCCATGGGCGCATGCCGACGGAACCTCACCAGGAACTTACCGAGGAAGATCTGAGCAAATATGAATAGCCTCGCGCTGATCAATGAATTCCTCGGACAGCCGCCGAATGCCTCGTCGCATGGATATCAGATCGACCATATCCTCGAGTTTTGTCACTGGTTCATGGGCGCGCTCTTTGTTGGCTGGTCGGCATTTTTTATTTTCGTGCTGATTCGGTTCCGGAAACGTCGCCACCCTCAAGCGGATCACCTGGGCGTGAGGAGCGGCATTTCATCGCATCTGGAATTCTCCGTCGTCTTAATCGAAGCGGTGCTCCTGCTCGGCTTCGCTATTCCGCTTTGGGCGAAACGCGTGAATCAGTTTCCGCCAGGCAAAGAGGCGCTCGTCGTGCACGTGGTCGCGCAACAGTTCAGTTTCAACTATCACCTGCCCGGGCCAGACGGACAATTTGGCCGTCGCGATGTTGGTTTCGTCAGCAACTCAAATCCGCTTGGTCTTGATCCGAATGATCCGGCTGGCAAAGACGATATTGTGACGACTGGCGAACTGCACGTGCCGGTGAATCGCCCGGTGATTGCCGAATTGTCGTCGAAGGACGTGATCCACGATTTCTTTTTGCCTAGCATGCGAATCGCCGGCGACGCAATTCCTGGTTCGCTTATTCCGATTTGGTTTACACCAATCAAGACTGGGACCGACGAAATTATTTGTGGCCAGCTGTGCGGTCTCGGCCACTACGGAATGAAAGGCACGCTTGTCGTGGATACGCCGCAGGATTTTCAAGCGTGGCTGAAAGAACGCACCGAACTCGCTGGTGGCGCGCAAGGCGCTGCTCCGTCGCCATCTCCAGGTGCACCGCAGCAGCCGCAGCAACAAAACAAACCACCTGCGCCCGCGGCCTCGCCAAGTCCCAGCGGCGAATAGGTGGCACTTCTGTAGCGGCGCTCTGTCAGCGCCGGATTGTCAATGCGACAGTCGACGCTAGCAAACTCGGCAGTCATAGACCGCCGCTCCAGCAATTGGCTCAATGGTTTCGCGTGGCTCACATGCGTCGCGACGCTCTTACTCATTTGCAGCGGCGGAATGGTCACCAGCAAAAATGTCGGGCTCGCCGTCCCCGATTGGCCGACCACGTTCGGCTACAACATGTTTTTGTTTCCAGTCTCGAAATGGGTCGGCGGAATTTTATTCGAGCACACGCATCGCTTGATGGGCTCGCTCGTTGGATTTCTGACCATCATTCTCGCTGTCTGGCTTTGGCTCAGCGAACATCGACGATGGGTGCGCAACTTGGGCGTAATCGCGCTGGTCGGCGTGATCTTACAGGGAATTCTTGGCGGCCTTCGCGTCACCATGATGAAAGATGAAATCGGAATCTTTCATGCCTGTGTTGCGCAGGCCTTTCTCGGGCTGCTCGTAGTGATTGCGCTAGTGACGACAAATTTCTGGCAGGCGATGGATTGTAGGGCGTCTGTGTCAGACGCCAATCTCAGAGTGGTCCAATTGGCGATGGCAATCACAATTGTGATTTACGTACAGCTCGCGCTTGGCGCAACGATGCGCCATCAACATCGCGACCTGTCGATTCTCGATTTTCCGACAGCCAACGGCGCGTGGATCCCGGACACAAGCGCGGCTTCTCTCGCAAAGCTCAACGCGTGGCGCGACGCCCGCGGCTTATCGGACGTGACCGCATTCCAAATCTGGCTGCAAATGGCGCACAGATTTCTCGCGTTCATCATCGCGATCGCTGTGATCGCGTTTGCTCTTCGCGTTTGGAGAGATGCGCCGCGTTTCGCAGCGCTGAAGCGATTGTCGATCCTTTGGGTTGCGTTGGTCATTTGCCAGATCGCGCTCGGCGCCTGGGTGATCTGGAGCAACAAAGCAGCCGATGTCGCCACGGCGCATGTCGCGCTCGGCGCGATCATGCTATCTTTTGGTGTGAGCATTTCTGCGATTCGCTGGCGAATGTTGGCGGTATCGCTGCACGGCACTCCCGGAGTTCGCGCCCTACCAATCTCCGCATGAAAACGGTCGCGATTGAAAATGCCAACGTGGCGCCGCCGCGGAATCGTGTCGTTGCCGATCTGGCAGAACTCGTCAAAGCGCGTCTGACGCTGCTGGTGCTGCTTACGACTGCCGTTGGTTTTTACCTGGGATCTGAGTCGCCGATCAATTACGTCGCACTGTTTCACGCTGTATTCGGAACGGCGGCGGCGGCAGCGGGCGCAGCCGCTCTCAATCAATGGTGGGAACGCAGAGCCGACGCGCTCATGCGCCGTACAAAAATGCGCCCGATCCCGGCAGGGCGAATGCCGCCGCTGCAAGCGCTGGCGCTCGGGATCGTTCTATCCGTTTTTGGCGTCGCGTATCTGGCGATTGTCTGCAATGCGCTGAGCGCGGCGCTAACGGCAATAACAGTCGCGATTTACATTTTTGCTTACACACCTCTGAAGCGCGCCAGCACTGCAAACACTGCGGTGGGCGCAGTCCCAGGCGCAATTCCGCCGCTGATCGGGTGGGCGGCCGCGCGCGGAAACATCGGCGCCGGAGCGTGGGCTCTCTTTGCGATCGTTTTTCTGTGGCAACTGCCGCATTTCTTCGCCATCGCGTGGATGTACCGGGAAGACTATTCGCGCGCAGGCTTTCGCATGATCTCAAGCGATGATCGCAGCGGCGAACGCAGCGCCAGCCAGAGCGTGTTTTTCTGCATCCTGCTATTGGTAATTGCGGGGCTGCCCGCGTTTCTTGGAATCGTGACTTTTGTCTATCTGGCAATCGAACTTTTGCTCGGGGGTTTATTCGTCGCAGTTGCAATGCGCTTCCTGCGGATGCGGACGCCGAGCGCAGCGCGTTTGCTGTTCCTTGCGTCGATCATTTATCTTCCACTGTTACTGGGAGCTTTGGTTCTAACGAAATCATGAGCGCGACTTCTGCGACAATGCATCGGGCGGCGTCCGGCAGCGGCATCATCTGGAAAGTGACGCTGATTCTCATCCCGCTCGTGACGCTGGCGTTGTTGCTATGGCTGCGGAACCTAGAAGTGAATGCGCTTCGGCAGCGCACTGTTTCTTCTTACGGGACAGTGCCTTCGTTTCAGTTCACTAATCAGAACGGACAACTATTCGGTTCACCGCAATTAGCCGGCAAGGTTTGGATCGCCGATTTCGTTTACACAACGTGTCCCGGGCCGTGCCCGATGATCAGCAGCCGGATGAGCGAATTGCAAAAGCCGTTGGAGAAAACCGACGTGCATCTGGTCTCGTTCAGTGTCGATCCGGACAAGGATACACCGGAGGTTTTGCGCCGCTACGCAGAGAGATTGCAGGCCGAGCCGGGCCGCTGGGATTTTCTCACCGGACCAAAATCTGCGATCTACAAGCTTTCGCATGACGGCTTCAAACTAGCGGTGTCTGATGGCAGCGATGCAAAGGGGATTCCCGTGCACAGCACGCGGATAGTGCTCGTGGATCGACATGGCCAAATCCGCGGCTATTACGACACGACCGAAGCAGATGCAATGACAAAATTGGTCGCCGATACGAATCATTTGTTACGCGAGCAATCAAAGTGGCTATAGCCGTCCCGCTGTGCGCGACGACCGCTTCGCGCAGCAAAGCGGCTACAGGATCAGCCGACGGGCTCGGGACCGGCGCTGGGCCCCTCGTCACAGACCATTCGTAGATACTGGCCGTATTCGTTCTTCGGCAATCGATCGATGATCTTGGCGAGATCGGATTGGGTGATGAAACCCATGCGAAGCGCGACCTCCTCCAGGCACGCGATTTTCAAGCCCTGCCGATGCTCGATCGTGGCGATGTAATTGCTGGCCTCGAGCAAAGCAGTGGTAGTGCCAGTGTCGAGCCACGCCATGCCGCGGCTGAGCAGTTTCACGTGCAGCTCGTTGCGCTGAAGATAAAGTAAATTCAGGTCGGTGATCTCGAGCTCCCCACGCGCCGAAGGGCGCAAAGTGCGACAAAGATCGACAACTTGATCGTCGTAAACATAAAGCCCTGGCACGGCAAAATGGCTCTTCGGTTGCTTCGGTTTTTCTTCGAGGCTGATTGCTTTGCCATCGGCGTCGAATTCGACAACGCCATAACGTTCCGGGTCGCGCACTTGATAGCCAAAAATGCACGCGCCGCGTTCGATGGCGAGCGCGTCCCGGTAGAAATCGAGTTTTCCATAAAAAATGTTATCGCCAAGAATGAGAGATGCGCCCGCGTTACGGATAAATTTTGCGCCGATCAAAAAAGCTTGGGCGATCCCTTCCGGCTTCGGCTGCTCGGCGTACTCGATGCGAATACCGAGTTGTGCACCGTTGCCCAAATAATCTTCGAGCATCGGCAAATCTTTCGGCGTGGAAATGATCAGAACCTCGCGGAGACCGCCGAGCATAAGGATCGCGAGCGGGTAGCAAATCATCGGCTTGTCGTAAATTGGCAGCAGTTGTTTGCAGACGATTTTCGTCAGCGGAAACAGGCGCGTCCCCGCGCCACCGGCGAGAAGAATGGCTTTCTTGTTCATGAAGGGATTCTCCCGATCTCCCGCGCCGATTTAATTCCAAGTTTTTTACCGAGCCGCAACCACGGCGATTCACGCCACGCTCTTCGCAGTGCAGTGAGCTCTGCCTTTGTCCCCGTGAGCTCGCCTTGGAGCCGAGAATACTTTTCCGCCAGCCGAGTCCCAAGTTGCTTTTCGCCGGCGTCGAGATTTACCAGGGCCTTATTTGGAAACTCGCTCGCTTCGGGAAACTCCATCACGGCATCAATGTCTGCCTTCATCTGCTCGGGAGAGCATTCGCGAAGCGAATAAGCGATGAGTGATACGAAGACATCGGCGCGAAAGCTCGACACATTGCCCCAGGCGGCACGATGATAAGCAGCAAGCGCGCGCCGCAACTTGGGCGAACCGGCAAGCTCAGGCGCGAGCACAGCCAAAAGGTCAACATTCATCTCGAGCAGTTCGCGCACGAGTTTTTCCGGCGCGACTGAGATCGTGTTCTGGGAATGCACGCGATACGAGAATAACTCGTCATCAAGCACCGCGAGGCGGTTACGCAATGCGCAATGGAGCACAAAAAAGTAGTCGTGAGCGTAGCGATAGTGACGAAACGGATGGTCCAGAAAGTACGCTCTGCGGCCGGTGAGATTGCTGGTCGAGCTAATAAAATTGGCGACGCCGAGCTGCTCGACGAGGTCCAGTTGGGACCCGCGGACCGACCAGGCTGCCGCGAACCATTTGGCGCGCGGGTCAGAGAATGCGATCTCGGTGCCGGTGCTATCGATTAGCCTCAACCGGGTCGCGACCACATCGATCGAAGGCATCTCGTCCAGCAAGGCCGCACATTTGGAAATCCGCTCGCGAGCGAAAACGTCGTCGGAGTTGAGGATCGCAACATAATCGCACCCAACAGCTTTCTCGATCCCGCGATTGAGGGCGGCGTGCGCGCCCGCATTGGGCTGTGTGTACAATTCGATACGCGGCTCCGCGAACGCGCGCACGATTTCGGCTGAATCGTCAGTCGAGCCGTCATCGACGATCACAATCTTATCGACAGCCCGTGTCTGGGCGAGAATCGACCGGATAGCGTCACCAATATATGCCGCGTGATTGTAAAGTGGAATGACGACGGCAATTTGTTTCATCGGCTCCACGTCTCGAGCTGATTACGCCATTGCTGAAGAGATTGCTCGTTGATGTGTGCCCCGCTTGGGCCAAATAATCTGCGCCAGCCCGGTGGCTTCGGTTCCGCCAAGAAGCGCCCGTCAAAGCCGGCTCGGATTTTCGCGTTCGAAACACGGCCACCGGCGCAGCTCGCAAGCAACCGTTCCAATGGAATCCGTCACGTCCACGCTACGGACTCACGCGCCGCGCTGATTGTGATTTTCGCGAGACGCTGCAAAATCCACGCGCACAGCAGGGCGCGTGAGTCCGTAGCGTGGACGTGACGGATTCCATTGCGCGCGAGCTTCGGCACGAGGTAAAGCGCGCAGCGCGCAGCTTCGAGATAATCAGCCGTGTTGCACTCGGGCGGAAGTTCGCGCCGCCAGCTCTCGATTTCATGCGCGCGCGAGCGCTGCGCCTGCCATTCGGCTTCGATTACGATCGCATCCGGCAAGAATTCCAGCGCGTGCACGAGGCACTCAGATCTTTTGGCGGGCGCAATTGACCGTGAGCGCCAGACCTGAACCGGTGCGCCCGCGAGGGCCATTAGCTCGCGATCAAGCCCCGGCAATTTTGGATTCGGCCATTCCCAGACGAGATGGAGGCAATGCTCCAAGTGCCCACTCGCACTCTGAAGCGGAAGGCGCGGCACTCCGGCAGCTTCGACAAGCTCCAAGAGTTGTGCGGCGGTTTCATCGACGTCGAATCTTTCTTCGACGTTGCGCCTGCCTGCCGCACCGAGTCGCGTTCGCAGGTGCGGATCGCGTAACAGCGACTCGAGCGCATTGGCGAGCCCCTCGACATGGCCTGGAGCGACGAGCAGCCCGCTCTCGCCATCGCGAACGATTTCCGGAACGGCAGCAAGTCGCGTCGAGACTATCGGCCGCGCGGTAGCCATGGCTTCGAGGATAACTGTCGGTAAAATGTCGCTCGCACCTTCGCGATCGACGATACTTGCGAGAGCAAACACATCGCAATCGGCCAGGCGGCGCACGACCTCTTCCTGTAGTAGTGCTCCCGGCAACAGAACGACGCCGTCGAGGCCTGCGGCAGCGATCGCGTTTTGAAGCGTGTTCCGCAACGGTCCGTCACCGATGATTTCGCATTCAAATTGGAGGCCGCGCTTCTTTAGTTCAGCACACGCGGCGATCAGGTCGCGAAAGCCTTTAAACTCGACCAACCGGCCGATACTCACGATGCGCGGCCGCAATGCAGGCGACCTTGGTGGGCTAGCCTGGAACTTTTGCAGATCAATGCCGTTATAGATCCGGTAAATTTTTTTAGCGGCCTCGGGACACTTTTGGACGAGCAACTCGCGACTGTAGTCGCTCACTGCGACAACGAACGCAGCTTCGCGGCACATTTCGCGCAGCAGTTCGTCGCTGCCAACATCAAGCATGAAGTCCTGCGCGTGCGCCGTGAAGCTGAATCCGATTTTGCTGATCTCCTTGATGAAGAGCGCGGTGTGGGTCGCGTTCCTAGCGAAATGCACATGAAAATGCGCCACGCCACTGCGGGCGAAGTGGTCGGCGAAAAAAAGCGCGTTGCGCGCGCGTCGCTCGGCCTTGAAGTCAGGGCCGTATCGCGCCTCGTGCTCTGCGACGAGAGCGGCAGGCCAAGTGTCGTCGCGGCGTGCGAGCTGCGCCATCGTTCGGACGACTCTCGGCGGCGGCGCGTAGCGAACTTCCGCTTGCAAATTCGACCCGTGCCCGTGGCGAAGGCTCGTGAATGGCGGATTGATCGAGCCGATTTCCAAGTCCACACCGCACCGCTCCAACGCCAGCATCTCAGCGTCGCAAAATGTCTGCGAGATTATGGGATACCGGGAATAGAGATAGCCAAGCCGCATCGGCATCAATGATTACGCGCGGCGCGCAAAAATAGCAATGGCAGGGCGCGTCGCTCCCGTCTGCGCCGAGGCTACGGCGGGCAGGCCGTGTGCGCCGCATGCCGTCGCGTATTCCCTACGAAAACTGGACGTCCTTACCCGGGTCCATCTCGAAATCCAGCGCCAGGAAATCCTCCGTGTTCGGCTTAATGATCTCTTCCGTGAACTTCACGAAAACTGGGTCTTCGCGAAAAATGGCGTACTTGTCCATCGACTCAAAATCGATGGCAATGAAGAACGGCCAGTCCATTTCGGGATCGATCCGTTTCCCGCATTTGATGCTCAGGACCTCCGGAATTTTCAAAAGCTGCATCCGCGCATTCATCATCATCGCTTCCACGCGGGCCGGCGTGACCTCGGACTTGAGCTTGTAGAGAACGACATGATGAACCATGAGGGTAAAGCTAATAGGCGGTTCCAAGGTGCCGTGCAAGCCCGAATCCACAACCGGGCGAAGCGGATTGACAACGTCTCAATCACTCCATATCGGTTTGTCCCGGTATATGCTTAATTAAGGCCATCATGCATGCGTTGGGCCAAAACGACTGGCATTGCAGGCTCTGCGGCCAGCCTCTTGCAACCGAATCTCCTCACCGACCGGAGAGCGACGTAATTTTTTCGGTCGTAATACCCGCACACAATGAGACCGACCAAATAGCTCAAAATCTGTTTCTCATACACGCGGAAGCATCAAAGACAGGATTGCCGATGGAGATGATCGCCATTGATGACGGCTCGACAGACAGCACGTGGCAAGCCTTGGAAAAGGTGGCTGAGCAAATGCCGGAACTAAAGGCGCTCCGGTTTAGCCGGAATTTTGGAAAGGAAGCAGCAATCTGCGCCGGACTGGCGTACTCATCCGGCCAAGCATGCATCGTAATAGACTCCGATCTGCAGCACCCCCCCGAGTTAATTCCTGAAATGGTTCGGCTCTGGAGGCAAGAGCATTGGGAGATCGTGGAAGGGATAAAGAAAACGCGAGGCTCGGAGTCGCTGATCAATCGAATCGGTGCCCGTTTCTTTTATCGCACCTTGAGCGGTCTTTCAGGTTACAACCTGTACGGGTCGTCAGACTTCAAGCTCCTGGACCGGAAAGTCATTGACGCATGGCTGGATATGCGTGAGCGGAACACTTTCTTTCGAGGCATGATTAGCTGGCTTGGATATCGTCGAAATCAGATAACGTTTTCCGTACCAAGGCGCCGGTTGACGCAGTCACGCTGGTCTTTTCTGGGTCTTTTCCGGTTAGCTGTCATCGCCATCACAGCCTTCTCCTCGCTGCCGCTGCAAGCAGTGACAATCCTTGGAGGGCTTTTCCTTCTGTGTGCGATGCTGTTCTCAGGCTACGCGCTGGTAATGTATTTTATCGGACTGGCGTTTCCTGGGTTTACCACCGTCATCATACTCGAGTTGCTGATAGGCGGGGTGTTAATGATTAGCCTGGGTGTCATTGGCACGTATATCGCTCAAATCTACCAGGAAGTTAAATATCGCCCGCGCTACGTCGTTGCAGAAACTCTCAGCAGCCACGGGGATGAGAAACTCTTGCGCGCTCCGGAAAACATGCAAACAGAGGCGACTTCCACCTTGGCCAGCTGATCGTCAGTTTGCGAGGTACTCCGCGCACATTGGAAACGCCTTGATAAGTGAGATGGAGCTACCGAACGAACATCCGCTAAAACGGCGGGAAGGCGACGCTATCCACATTAGTGGAGACTATCAGGCCCGAGCTTTGAAGTCGGACCGCGCGGCTCAACGCTTCTGGCACGAAGCAAAATTCAGGTT
>Ga0209808_1000419_pt1 | contig 20946 bp, 23 predicted proteins | sample GraSoiAngelo_157_FD_186171 | JGI IMG/M metagenome (GOLD analysis project Ga0209808, IMG submission 186171) | Grasslands soil microbial communities from the Angelo Coastal Reserve, California, USA - 14_1009_16_20cm (SPAdes) (version 2) | ecosystem: Environmental > Terrestrial > Soil > Grasslands ... | reverse complement strand
GACGCCGACATGAACCCGGCGACCCCCCCGGTCCACACCTACCACCTCGGGTTGTGGTTCAACTCGCCGAATGACGCGGCGGCGGCAGGATGTCCAAACACGGTGACGCCGTTCAATGGCGACCACACCGCCGGCATTCAGGTCCTGAACACCAGCAACTTCGCGGACGACCAGGGGCCCTTGCGGCAACTCGTCCCCTGACCGGTCGGGCCGCGACCTCGTCCCGCTCCCCCGAACGGCGCAGGGGGCGGCCGGTTTGGCCGCCCCCTGCGAGAGACCGTACGACTCACGATCGGCCGACGATCCGTATCGTGGGTGTGGAAGAAGTGGAGCGCCCCCGGCCCCAGGAAGAGTTCACCCGACCCATCCGCATCCGTCCCGGCGTCTAAGGCGTAGGTAGGGCAGAGCAGTACAACCAGCCGAGCCAACCCACCACGGAGGGACGGACCATGGCGTTGAACGTGACCCTACTCGATCTGGTGAACGCGGTCTCCGACCAGGCGCGGAGCGAGGCCGAGGTGATCGCGGCGGTGGTCTACCTGGTCAATTCGGGACGGGTCCGCCTGTGCGGCACGTTCAAGGGGATGCGCTTCGACCTGCGCACCATCGGCGTCGGCCTGGCGGCTGTCTGAGGAACGTCATGCAGGCGGTCGTTCGGACGCGGCGCGTCTTCGTTTCCGGCCAGCTCGTCGAGTACTGGGAGAACGGGGACGTCCCGTTCGGGTGGGAGAACGAAGACCTCCAGGCCTACGTGGACGGGGGCAGGTGGGTGCTGCTCTTCAACGCCCTGGTGCTCACGGGGCCCCGTCCACGGGCCGAGCACGTGCACTGATGCGGCGCTGGCGGACGCTCCGGGGCGAGCTCTCGGCGCTCGGCACCCTGGCCCTCTCGATGCCCCTCGGCAGGCTCCTCCCCCGCGAGCGCTTCGATCCGGCGGCGCCACACCCCACGCCCGTCGTGTTCGTCCACGGCTTCCTCGGCGACCCGTCGAACTTCCTCGTCCTGCGCCGCTTCCTTTCCCGCCGCGGCCTCCGGAGTTTCGCGAGCTTCTCCTACTCGCCGCGCCTCGACTACCAGCGGCTCGCGCCGCGGCTCGGGCGGATGATCGAGCGCGTCTGCCACGAGGCGGGCGCTCCCCGCGTGGACGTCGTCGGCCACAGCCTGGGCGGCCTGGTCGCCCGCTCCCTGGTCGAGCTCGGCGACGGGAGCCGCGTGCGGCGGCTGGTCACGCTCGCCTCACCCTACTACTGGGAACGGAGACCGGCGCGGGAGCTCGCCATCCTCGGCGCGCACGACCCGTTGGTCCCCCCTCCCGCCGTCCCGCGGGGCCGTGTCGTGGTCGTCGAGGACTGCGGGCACTGGAACCTCCTCTATCACCCCGCGGCGCTACGCGCGGTCGCGCGCTTCCTCGCCGGTGCCGCGGAGGCCGCGTGCTCCTCACCGGCCGCTCGCGAGGCGGCGTAGGAGCGCGGCGCAAGGGCTCGGATTCCGGTCGTCCTCCCGCGTTCGTCGTGAGGGCGCCCGGGACGATGCCATGCGGGACCGCATGGCCGAAAAAGATGGACGTCCTGCTGCAAACGCGGTAGCGCTCGCCAGGGGACGCCCACGGGCCGGCCCTCGAACGACGAAGAAGGAGACGACAGATGAAGACCCTCGCCGCGTTGCTCGTGCTCGCCACACTGCCCCCGCTCGCCCGGGCCGAGGAGGTCTGGCGCTGGAGGGACGCCAACGGCACGCTCTGCTACTCGAACCAGGCGGCGATCGCGCCGCGGGACGCCGTGCCGGTCAAGACGCGCCTGATCGTGGAAGCCAAGAGGCTTCCCGGCGCCCCCGACCTCGTCATGGATGACGGGATGGTGATCGACGCCCGCGACGTGCGTCCGGAGGCTCGGCCGCCGCGCAAGAAGCTGCACCGCATCTACACCGAGGAGCGGCTTCTCTACGGCTGCTACGCGAGCAGCGTTCTCTTCTCCGGCGGGTGGTCGCACCCCGACGACATCACCGTGATCGGCAACTGCCTTCCCTACCTGCTCGGCCCGGAGGCGTGGCTCAACGCGGCGCGCGCCGAGCTCGCGCTGCGCCAGAACGGGATCGACTGGCGGCAGGTGGTTCACATGTATGTCGCGCAGCGAGAGCCGTGGCTACCGCGGCGAGTGACCGGCGTGAGCGACGAGGACTGATTCGGAGCGGTCGCACCTTTGAGGGACGAGCCGGGCTCGGGCTAGTATCCGCGGCGGTGCGGGAGACCAGCGGCGGGCCGGACCTCGACCTCAAGTCCTGGCGAAACGTCCAGGACCCGTTCCCCCTCTATGCCTGGCTCCGGGACCACGACCCGATCCACTGGAGCGAGAGCCTCAACGCCTGGGTGGTCACACGCTACGAGGACGTCGTCGAGATCTTCGACCGCCCCGCGACGTTCTCCGCCGATCGCTTCCGCAAGATCGACGAGCGGTACGCGAGCCGGCGCCCGGCGGTGCGGGCGGTCGCCGAGGTGCTGGGACACTGGCTCGTGTTCCGGGACCCTCCCGACCACGACCGCCTGCGGGGGCTGCTGCAGAGCTCCTTCACGCCGCGGCAGCTCGCGTCGAGTCGCGACCGCATCCAGCGGACCGTCGACGCGCTCCTCGACCGCGTCGTCGCGCGCGGCGCGATGGACTTCATCCGGGAGCTCGCCTTCCCCCTGCCCGCGATCGTCATCGCCGGCCTCATGGGCGCGCCGGCGGAGGACCTCGAGCCGATCAAGACGTGGTCCGATCGGCTGGCGGCGTACCTCGGCGGCGCGGTCGACGCGCGCGACAACTTCGCCGAGGCGAGCGCCGGGGTGGCCGGCCTGGTCGATTACTTCCGCGCGCTCCTCCGAGAGCGCGAGCGCCGTCCGCGGGACGACCTGACGAGCCTCATGGTGCGCGCGAAGCACGAGGGCGACCGCCTGACGCGCGACGAGGTCGTGGCGAACTGCATCCTCCTCCTGTTCGCGGGGCACGAGACGACGACGAACCTCCTCGGGAACGGCCTCTTCCATCTCCTCCGCCACCCCGCCGAGGCAGCGCTCCTGCGCGCCGACCCCTCGCTCCTCCACGGCGCCGTGGAGGAGCTCTTGCGCTACGACGGCCCCGTGCCCGCCACCGTGAAGGTCGCGACGGAGGACGTCCCCTGGCGCGGCCGGACGATTCGCCGCGGCGACATGGTCGTCCCCTTCATGGCGTCGGCCAACCGCGACCCGCGGCAGTTTCCCGATCCCGACGCGCTCGACGTGCGCCGGCAGCCCGAGCGCCACCTGGCCTTCGCCTGGGGGATCCACTTCTGCCTCGGCGCGTGGCTCGCGCGCCTGGAGGCGCGCGTCGTGCTCGACACCGTGTTCCGGCGGTTGCCGGACCTCGCGCTCGCGCCCGGGGAGCCGCGCTGGAAGCCGATGATCTTCCTCCGCGGGCTCGAGTCGCTGCCGCTCGTGTGGGAGTCCACATGAAGGCCGCCGTGATGCGCGCCATCGGTGAGCCGCTCCGCATCGAGGACATCCGGATCGACACGCCGGGGCCGCGCGAAGTGGTCGTCCGCACCGCCGCCACCGGGGTCTGCCACAGCGACCTCCACGTCCTCGAGGGATCGCTCCCGAACCCGCTCCCGACCGTCCTTGGGCACGAGCCGGCGGGCGTCGTCGAGGACGTGGGCGGCGCGGTGCGCCACGTGGTGCCCGGCGACCACGTGATCGGCTGCCTCTCGGTCTTCTGTGGCACGTGCGAGTACTGCGTCGCCGGGCGCCCGAACCTCTGCGAGGGCCAGGCGACCACGCGCGGCCCGGACGAGCCGCCCCGGCTCGCGAAGGACGGCGAGCCGATCGCGCAGTTCGTGCATCTCAGCGCCTTCGCCGAGCGCATGCTGGTGCACGAGAACGCGCTGGTACGCATCCGTCCCGACGTCCCGCTCGACCGGGTGGCGCTGATCGGCTGCGCCGTCACGACCGGGCTCGGCGCCGTCTTCAACACGGCGCGGGTGCGCGCGGGGCGGAGCGTGGCCGTCATCGGCTGCGGCGGCATCGGGCTCTCGGTCGTCCAGGGCGCTCGCATCGCGGGGGCCGGGCGCATCGTCGCCGTCGACACCCAGGCCTGGAAGCTCGCGCTCGCGCGCCGCCTCGGCGCGACCGACGTGGTGAACGCCGCGGAGGGGAACCCGGTCCCGCCCGTCGTGGAGACGACCTCGGGCGGGGTCGACTACGCCTTCGAGGCGATCGGGACCCCGGCGACGGTCCGCCAGGCGGTGCGCATGACGCGCAAGGGCGGCACGATCGTCATGATCGGCGTCGTGCCGGCGGGCACGAGCGTCGAGCTGCCGGGCGCGGACATCGTGCTGCGCGAGAAGACGATCCTCGGCTGCATGATGGGCTCGAACCGCTTCCGCATCGACATGCCCCGCTACGTCGAGCTGTATCGGGGCGGGCTGCTCCACCTCGACGAGATGATCTCGGCTCGCCTGCCGCTCGAGCGCGTGAACGACGCCTTCGAGGCGATGCGGCGCGGGACGGCGGCGCGCAGCGTGATCGTGTTCGAGTAGGCGGAGCGGTCAGCCGCGCGTCGCTGGCGGTCGCGATGCCGAGCCCCTCGCGACCGTTGCAGATCCCTACAGCGATTTGAGGAATGCGATCAGGGCGTTCTGGTCGCCCGGCGGGAGCGCCTTGAAGCGGTCGCGCGCGCCCGCGGCCTCGCCCCCGTGGGCCGCGATCGCCAGCTGGAGCGTGGCCGCCCGGCCGTCGTGCAGGTAGTTGTCGGCGTGCCGCAGATCGATCAGCGGCTCGGTGCGGAACTCGGACGGGGTCGCGAGGCCGAGGCAGATGTCGGCCATGTCGGGGCCCATGTCGTGGAGCAGGAGGTCGGTGTAGGCGGCGAACTCCTTGTTCCGGAGGGCGGGCACCGGGCTCTCGCCCGTGCGCAGCGTCGGCACGTGGCAGGCGGCGCACCCGATCTGGGAGAACAGCTCGCGGCCCCGGCGCCCCTCCCTGCCGAGCTTCGCGGGGGTGGGAAGCGCCAGGAAGCGCACGAAGGCGTTCGTGAGATCGAGCGCGTGCTGGTCGATCTCGGGGTCCGCGACGGGATCCACGCCGGCGGGAATCGGCTGGCCGCCGATCGTCTCTTCGGCGCGCACCGCCGGGTTGGTGATTCCCATCTCGGCGCTGAACGCGCCGGCGTTGAACTCGTCGAGCGTGGGCACGAGCGCCTTGCGCCCGAAGCGCCCCAGCCGGCCGTCCACGAAGCGGTTGGGCCGCCCCGAGATGCCGTCGTGGTTCTTGTCGTCGGGGTCGGCGTAGGCGAGAATGACGGACTCGGGCACCGCGTCGAGCAGGCCGCGGGCGAAGATCTCGGCCGTGGTCCGCTTCGCGCGTGCCGTGGCCGACGGCGGGAACGGCTCCTGGTCGATTCCCAGCGCCTGCTTGAGCGCGGGCGTCGTGTGCTGCTGGACCACGAACCCGCCCTCCTCGACGAGCGGGTCGCAGACGCCGCCTTTCTTTAACGCGGTGGCGTGCACCTCCACTTCATCGCCGCGGCCTCCCGCCGTGGGCTTCTCGTGGCACTCGCCGCAGGCGGTCGAGTTGAAGAGGGGGCCGAGCCCCTTCTCCGGCGTGAACACCCTGTCGAACACGACCTTGCCGCGTGCGAAGCGGCGGCGCTCGCGGCGCGTGAGCCCGCGCAGCGGGTCGCCGGGCTTGAGCGCCCGCTCGCAGGCAGGCGCGAGCAGCGCGAGCGCGAGGAGCGCCCATCCGCGCGCCCGCGTCACGGGGCGCGCCTTTTCAGCTCGATGCGCTCGGCAACGATGCCGTCGGCGGTGAGCCGGCAATCGGCGCGCATGACGTCGCCGGGCCGGACGTCATCCGGCGCGATCGGCCCGCCCTCGCCGGAGATGTGAGTCGTCGGCTGCATCCGCAGGTGCACGAGGCGGAGCGCGTACCCGACGCCCGTCACGAGCTCCACCGAGCCGGCGTGCACGGCGTGGACCGTGCCCCGATAGGTGTGCGGCAGCTCTTCTTGCGCGGACAGAGCCGCGGGCAGAAGGAGCAGCATGGCGACGAGCGCAACTGTCCGGTTCAGGCGCTGCATGCGAGCTTCCCGCGTTCGGGACTTCAGCTCGCATGGTAGGGGGCGGGGCGCCGGCGAGTCAAATCGCGCCTGCTGCGGAATCCTCGATGGCGCTTGCCATGCCGTCGAAGAACCGCCACCAGAGCTCGAGCGAGCGCGCGACCGCCCGCCGCACGTCGGCCTGGAGCTCCGGGGTGGTCGCCAGACGGACGACGATGTGGTCGCCGATGGCGCTGTGCTCGCGGTCCGCCTGCTCGTGCACGTCCCAGAAGGCGACCTGGGCGCGCGTGCACCCGTAGTGCTGCTCGAGCGCGCGCGCGAAGGGGCCGAACGCGCCCGGCACCTGTCCCTCCGCGGCGAGGTTCGTCGCCGCGGCGCCTTCGATGAACGGGTGCTCCCGGGTCGACCGCAAGAACCAGTCGATGAGGGCTGCGGTCGCCGGGAGCGGCGCGCCGCCCTCCATCGCGTCGCGCGGGACGCCGACACCCTCCCCGAAGCGGATGAAGAGCTCGGGATGCGAGACGTTGCAGCCGGAGATGCGGCCGGTCTCCTCCTCGTAGAGGCTCTCCGCGAGCTCGATCCGCTCCCGGGTGTCCGGACAGCTCGCATGCAGCGCGCTCACGGCGCGCGGGAACTCGCGCACCTGGAGGAAGAACTGCACGGCGAACGGGCGGAGGGCGGAGCGCGGGAGCCGTCCCTCCGCGATGCGGCGCCAGAGTGGATGGCGGCCGAAGGCGCGGCCCGCGTCGATCATCGCCCGTAGACCCTCGACGAACGCGGCGCCGCCCGGCATCGGCCCCGTCTACTCCGCCGCGCGGGGCTCCTTCAAGCGGCGGACCCCCCATCGGCCGGATCGCTCACGGCATGGGCTTCGCCCCGCGCGCGTCGATCAGGTAGTCCTTGATGTCGGAGGTCGAGCCGCATGAGGTGCCGCAGTGCTCGGCCCAGTTGCTCGCGAACAACATCCGCCGCCCGTCCAGTGACGGGGCCACGTGCGACTCGCACCGGTAGCACCCCTCGAAGACGCTGTGCTTGTGGGCGAAGCGCTGGACCGCCTTGCTCCCGTCCAGCTTCACGGCGATCACCTCGTCGCTGAACCGCTTGCCGTCCTCCTGGAAGTAGTCGACGTACGCCCAGCCCGGGCGACCTATGCTGCGCGTGGAGATGTGGTGCGCGTAGGCCTCGTTGCTCGGATCGGTGAGCCCGGTGATCTTGCCGTCCCGCAGGCGCACCATCATGACGTGCGAGATCACCGTCCCGGCGATCGTCTGTCCGGTCAGGTGACACTCGTCCTGGCCGACGAGCACGTCCTCGTGGTTGTCGAACGGGTTGAGCGCGAAGTCGGCGTGGCCGAGGCTGTAGGTGAAGCCGGCCTCCGCCGTGCCGTGGCAGCGGTAGGAGCTCGTCGGCATCGCGTGCGGCGTGAGCGCGAGCGTCACGGGGTCGATGTCGAACACCCGTTCGTTGTCCCCGCCGTACGAGACGACTCCGTACTTGCCCGAGGCCGACACCGAGACCCAGTCGATCGTGCAGCTCGCGAGTCCACAGCTGGAGATGTCGAGCGCCGGGCCCATCCGCTTGTTGGGATAGGGCGCGAACGGCGGCCGCGGGTCCATGTCGACCACGTAGATCTTGCTCGAGTTGCCGATCATGACGAAGCGCCCGTCGTTCGACGGGTTGCCCTCGCCGGAGCCGATGCCGTAGTCGGCCGCGATCGGCAGCGTCCACGAGCGCTTCTTCGTGCAGGACACGACGTCGAACCACATGAGCTCGGTGCCGCCGGAATTGACGTTGATCTGCTCGTGGGCGTGGGCACGGCTCGGGTGCCAGCGGTAGTCCCACAGGTCGTAGTTGCCACACGGGCCGGACTTCGGCTGGTAGGTGGTGCCGTCGAGGATGAGCGGCGAGGGGGACCCGCCCGACCGGTTCTCGATGCTGATCATGGTCTCGTCCGCGTTCCAGGGCTGCTGCTTGGAATAGACGTGGCGGGCATCCGAGCCCCACGTGCCGCTCACGGGAGTCGTCGGCAGGCCGGGATTGTTGGTGATCCGCATGATCGGCACCCCGAAGGGCGGCGGGCGCACCGGCACCAGATACGCGGGCTTGGGCGTCCCGGGCTCGGTGAAGGCCGCCGTCGGATCCGCCGGGATGGCGGACAGGAAGCTGTCGGGCGTCGACGAGGCCGGAACCGTCACGACCGACGCCGCGACGCCCTGCGGAGCAGAGGGCTGGCTCCTCGCCTCCGGGGCGAGCAACAGGGAAAGGACGATCAGGCCGGGTCGCAGCAGGCGCGTCATCACAGCCGGAGCGCGACAGGGGCTCTTGCTACCAGATTCCATGTTCGATGCCAGCTTCCCCTCCGCTACGGGCGGCAACGGCTCACGCCCGCGCGCTCCGCGCACGCGAGGTGCTGATCGCGCGCGCACGCGGTCCCGAGCCACAGGACGTAGGTGAGGCCGGGCTGCCGGGCGGCGTCGGCGATCTCGGGCGCCACGGCGGTGAGCCGCAGCTCGACCCGGTCGCCGGAGCCCGTGACGGGCCCTGACACCTTCAGCATCACGATTTTTCAAGGCAACGACGACATCGGCTACTTGGCCGCAGGACCACTGATCGGCGGCAATATCCAGATCCACTAGCCTTCGATCAGACGTTAAGCGTCAACGACACCGCGGTGATCCTGAGTGAGCTGCGCGGACCCGCTCGATCACCTCGAGGTCACCTGCGTCGCTCGGCTCCGGAAAACCGCCTACCTCTTCCGTCCACTTCAGGCCTTTGTGGGGCATACGCCCTGATCGCCGACTGCCTCACGGGTGACCTCCCCGCCTTCGGCGAACTCCTTCAGTGTGAGCAGCTGCTTGCGCTGAACGTCACCGCCCCTTGGCAAGAATCGTGATTGGTCTCCTTGTGATTCATGACGGACTCCAAGCGACTCCCGTGGTGACACGAAGGCTGCCGCCGCCGGTCGAGTCGCGGGCTGCCCGCGACTACGATCTGCGGTGCAACGTCGACGATCGGTTGTATTCGGCCGACGAGTTGTCGCTGCGGCGGAGGGTGCGGACGCCCTCCTAATCACTCCGCAGGATTGGCTGACCGCGGACACGCTGTCGGGGCTGTCGAGCGCGGTGCGCGCTATCGCGACGTTCTCGGTGGGCTTCGAGCACATCGACCTCCGCGCCGCGGCGGCTCGGGGCATCGTCGTCACGAACACGCCGGACGTGCTCACCGACGCGACCGCCAATCTCACGATGCTTCTGCTGCTTGGGCATGCACGCCCCTTCGGCTCGCGCCGCACGGCTCCTTTCGCGGCGAGCACCTTCGCGGCGGTGCACCTAACGGGAAGGTTGATTCAGGATCGCCGTTTGCTGGTTGCCTCTCCTGGCCCGACCGAGCGGTCAGGGTCTGCCCGCACTGGCCTCTCCCCCGTCAGAAGTCACGCACTCCCAAGTTTATTGGCTCGTTCTCCCGGAGGAGGCGCGAGCTACGGGGGTGATCCCGTGCTAAAGCGACCCACCATGCTGCAACCTGGGGACATCGTGGTAGAGCGCGTGACCGGCAACCGGGCCATCGTGATCCGCGTGGTGAGTCCCGAGGAGACGATCTGTCGCTTCGGGGACGGCCGGTTTGAGGAGCGTTTCACCTTCGAACTCGAGCTGCCACCGTCGCCGCTTGTTTCATTCCTCTCGTTCTCCGTCTCTTCGTTCTTGAGCTGGTTCCGTCAGAGCCCGGCGGCTTCCGTCCCCGAACGCTCCCGGGCAGCGCGCGCACGGTTTCGCGCCTCCTCCTGATCGGAGAATCCGATGGGGCGGGCGCCACGACTCCGGCGCGCAGTGGACCCTCGTTGCCCGGCGATTGGCCTTCGTGGTAGAGGGTCCTCGCTCCAAGACAATGTACGGAGGGCCCCCATGAACGCGAATGCCGTTGCACGCGAGGGCTTGCGGCTGATCTCGCGGCTCGCCGGCGCGGTCGTCGCGGTGCCGATGATCACCGGGTACGTCACGTTGGGCGCTGCCGTGGCCATCGGCCGCTCGCTCCTCGACACGGCGCGGGAGACCTGGAAACGGCTGCCGTCGCTCCGAGGCAGTCAGCGCCACCACGAGCCAGGCGCACCCAAGGCAGCGTAGGGCGCAGAGGCTCCGCACCGTCCCGTGCCGATGCCCTGCCTTCCGTGGGGCGCCACGGCATGCTGTGACGCAGGCCGACCGCCGATGGAGGTGACCATGCTGCAACGCGGAGAGATCGTGGTCGAGCGCCTGACGGGAAACCGAGCAATGGTGATCCGTGTGGTGGGCCCCGAGGAGGTAACCTGCCGCTTCGCTGACGGGCGGCTCGAAGATCGCTTCGCGTTCGAGCTCGAGCCCCTGCTGTCTCCGCTCGGCTCCCTGGTGTGGTTCTTCCTCTCTGGCTTCGTGGGCCGGTGGTTCCGGCAAGGCTCGCCGGCCTCCGTGACCGACCGCCTTCGGCTCGTGCGCCCGTCCGACTCTTCTCGTAGTCCCCTGGCGGTCTGAACCCCACGACATCGCTCTCATGCACTTCGTCGTGGAGGCGATCGAGGAGAAGCTCGGGAGGAAGACGCGGCCGAAGAAGGGGACGGCGTAGCCGGAGACACAACCGCCGGACGGCGGCGGAGACGGCTGGCTCGAACGACAGGAGTCAGGGGTATGGGAGGTAGACTCAGTTGCTTCGTGTCAATCGCGTTCATGTCCGGCCTGATCGCTTGCTCGGCACAGAGGGCGCCGGAGCCCGACCGGCCGACGCGCGCCGCCGTTGCGCCTCCTGCGAGCAGCCCGCTCGCCAAGGTTGAAGTGGGCATGACGCCGCGCGAAGTGGAAAACATCCTTGGCCCGCCCACTGACGAAAACCAGTACCTGACCGGCAAGGCGTTCATCCCCTTCTACTTCGGGCAGGACCGCTGGCGCCGGGCGTACTTCTATCGCGGGCTCGGACGCGTCGTCTTCGCGGGCGGAGGAGGCTTCAGCATGAACGCCCACGTCGACAGGGTCGAATACGACCCGAACGAGCCGGGGCGCGCCCGCTAAGTCCAGTACCGTGGCGGAGGGGGAAGCTCACGCTCGAGCCGAGCCCGCCCATCTCAGCATCACGCGCCTCGGAGTGATGTTCCTCAGAACGCGCGGCTCGGCGGCTCCCGGGCGCGTCCGACGCGCTCGCAGGGAGGCGATCAGCCGGTAGCCATCCTCGCCCGGCATACCGACATCGCTCACGACGAGGTCGCTGCGCCCAACCGCTAGCGCGTCCCGCTCTGGGCGCCGGCGGCAGGCGGAGGAACGGCGCTGACCCGAGTCGGCATCCGGGCCGCATCCGCGTGGGGAGAGCCCCGAGCCGAAAGGGGGGATGGACGCGGGAGCGTCAACAATAACAATGAGCGGCGGATCGCGTGCGCCCCGCGGGGCGGCACGCCAGAGCCAGAGGAGGGCAGCCATGACGCGGAGCTCGTGCATGCTCCTCAGCGCCTTCGCGGCGACCGTGCTCCTGGTATCGGGGGCGAGAGCCAACACCGTCACCCAGAACACCTCGTGGACGATCGATCGGCCGGGGACGTCGACCACGTATCGGGTGACTGCGTACGGCGATTCGATCTACGCCGGCTACCACGGCTCGATCTCGAACGTCGCCAAGCGGGCGGCGCCGTGGGTGGACGGGGAGTACCTCTCGCAGCTCTGGAGCGCCGACATCGAGGTGATCCGGCGGGCGAAGTCCGGCGCGGTGGCCTCCGACATCTACAACAACAAGATCGTCGCCGAGCGCTCCTACATGCAGACCACGAACACGCGCGTCGTGAGCTTCGAGATGTGCGGCAACGACGGCCTCCAGGCGCGCAGCAACTTCTCCGGCCAGAGCGGCACCTGCGACTACAGCGTGCTCGACACCGCGCTCGCCAACTGCACGACGTACACGCAGCTGGCGATGCAGTACATCAATCAGAACGCCTACTCCGGGACGAGGCTGAAGGTCATCACGAACCTCTACTACCCGGGCTACGACGCCGACAATGCGCTCAGCACCTGCACCGACCCGGGGACCGGGCAGCGGGTCAACAAGCAGAGCGCGTTCCTCCCGTACCTCGCCCGGATGAACTGGCGCGCCTGCAACTTTGCGGCCCAGTACGGCTTCGCTTGCGCCGACAGCTTCGCGCAGTTCATGGGCGCCGACTACGACTCGAACGGCGACGGACAGATCGACTCGGACGGCCTGCGCTACGTTCAGGGCGAGTCCGAGGACAGCTACGTGAACCGGCTCGCGGTGACGCTACGATCGACCATCCGCGACGCCAACGTGCATCTGGTGAACGCGAGCACCAGCTACGACTACATCCAGTCGGACAATACCCACCCCACCTACACCGGATCGACGATCTACGTCGGCTTCTTCGGCGGAACCGGCACGGGCTCGGGCCCACCGGACTACAGCGGCGGTCAGATCGCCGGCGGCAAGAACCCGATCTGGAACCAGCTCGGTCACGAGCGCATGGGCTGGGCGCTGTCGGTCTACAATCCCGCGACGCCCTAGCGGCAGGCGCCCCTCAGGGGAGGAAGCGCAGGAGCAGCAGGAGGGGGACGCCCCCGTAGTAGGCCACCTGGCAGGCGATCTCTACGGCCCGTCGCGCCCCCGCGGCGTTCGCAGGGGCGGCGCAGGCCGCGAAGAGCGCCACGCCCTCGGCGAGGCCCCGCCAGACGCTCGCGTACAGCACGAGGTAGATCGTCAGCGTGAGCCAGTGGACGGCGAATGTCTGTACGTACGAGCCGAGCCCGAGAAGGTAGTACTCGCCGAGCAGCCCGCCATAGGCGATGTGCTGGTGCGCGTTGAAGAGCACGGCCGTCGGGAGGAGCGCGAAGCCGGCAAACCGACCGAGGAGGTGGTGCCAACGCCGGGGTGCTCCGCGCGCCCGCGCGTGCGCGTAGACGACGACCGGGTGGCGGATCGCTGCGCGCGCGGCCTCGAGCCCGCCGGTCTCGGCGAGGGCGAGGAGAAACGGGGTCGGGTCATCGATCTGGAGCCCCTGGCGGAGCCGGCGGCCCGACCGCATGCACACCGAAAGGCCCGGTCCGGGGAGTGGCACGGCCCAGGGTGCGAGGCGCGCGACCGCGCGGTACGGGACCTCGAGCCGGAGGTCGCGCCGGCGAATCACCAGGGCGTCGTCGTCAACGCTCAGCGAGGCCACGAAGGCGCGCGCCACGAGCCGGGCGGCGAGGCCCGGGAGGAGGGCGAAGACGACGACCGCGCGCACGAGCATGGGCGGCGTGACGGGCGGGTCGCTGGCGAGCACGACCAGCGCGAGGATTGCGGGAAGGCTCGCTCGGCTCACCGCGATAAGCACCGCGCCGGCGATGCGCCAGCCGAGTGGATAGGCGCACGCTCGGATGCTTCCCTTCACGCGGGTTTGCAGGCGGCGAACCCCTTTCCATATGATAGCGGGGCGGGCAATGCCCAGTGACCCTTCACGCCCGGGCCCGCGCGCCGATGCCGCCGGCGTGCGACTCGTCGAGGCGCCGGCGGTGCGCCGCGCCGCGCAGCTCCTTCTCCTCGGCGCGGCGCTCATCTGCCTGGTGGCCGCCGGGGCCATCGTGGTGATCCGGCTGCTCCCTCACCCAGCGGCGCAATCGGCGCCGGCGGGCGGAGTCCCCGACCTCGCCGCGACGCGCCCGAGCCCCGACCCGTCGCGACCGCCGCCGGCCTCACGGGTGAAGGCGCTCCGCATCACGCGGCCTGCCCCCGCGCCCCCGCCGGCCGCCGGCCGACCCGAGCTCGAGGCGAAGGACGTCATCCCCGGCCTGATCGCATCGGGTGAGACGGGCGGTATCGCTGTCTTCCCCCTGCCCGGCACGAAGCCCGTGAAGCGCGGCATCGTGGTTCCCGAGGACTTCGCGCTCCCCGAGGGCTACGTGCGTCACTACCAGATGACGGACGACGGCCGGCAGCTGCCGCCGATCCTCATGTTCCACCCCGACTATCAGTTCGTCGACGAGCGCGGCGCCCCCGTGCCGCTGCCGGAGGACCGCGTGGTGCCGCCCGACATGGCGCCGGCCGGCCTGCCGATCCGCATGCTCGAGCCCGGCGCGACGGACCTGGCGCCCTGAGCTCCCCGCCGGCGCGGGCGCGTCTCGCGGTGCTCGCCGCCGTCGCGGCGAGCGCGCTCGCGTTCGCGCTCTACGCCCGGATGACCTGGCCCTGGGTCGCCCTCGGCTGGGTCGGGCTCGTCCCCTGGCTCGCCGTGCTCGATCGCGCGGCCTCGGTCCGCGCGGCGCTCGCCGCTGGCCTCCTCATGTCCCTTGCCTTCGTCCTCGCCGTCTTTGGCTGGTTCGCGGCCGCGATCGGGACCTACACCGGAGCGCCGTCGCCGGTCGCGCTGGTCCTGCTCCTCGCTGCGGCGCCACTTCTCGAGCCGCAGCTCCTCGCGTTTGCCCTCGCCCGACACCTCGCGCGGCGGGCCGCCTTCGGCTTCTGGCGCGCGACGCTCGCTTGCGCCTGTGCCTACGTCGGGTCGGAGTGGGCGCTTCCGAAGCTCTTCGGCGACACGCTCGGCCACGGGCTCTACGCCTCCGCCTGGATGCGCCAGGCGGCCGATCTCGCGGGCGCGGCGGGCCTCACCTTCCTCCTGGTCGTCGCCAACGAGTGCGCGCTCGCGGGGCTGCGCGGCCTGGTGGCGGGCCCGGGCCTCCGGCGGGCGCTGGCGCCCGCGGCCTGCGTCGTGACGCTCGTGCTCGGGCTCCTCGGCTATGGCGCGCTCCGCTGCCACGAGCTCGCCTCGGACGCCGATCGCGGCGGCGCCCTCACCGCGGGCATCGTCCAGGCCGACATCGGCCAGTACGACCGGCTTCGCGCCCACCTCGGCAGCTTCGAGGCGGTGCGGACGATCCTGGACACGCACTTCGCGCTCTCGACCGCGCTCCTCGGGCGGCACGACCTCGACCTCCTCGTCTGGCCCGAGACGGTCTATCCGACGACCTTCGGCACACCGAAGAGCGAGACCGGCGCGGCCTTCGACCGGGAGATCGGAGCGTTCGTCGCGCGGACGGGGGTGCCGCTCGTCTTCGGCGCCTACGAGCGCGAGGACGGGCGCGAGTTCAACGCGGCGGTGTTCCTCGAGCCCGCGGGCCGCGGGCGGCTCGCGTTCGAGACCTATCGCAAGGCGTCGTTGTTCCCGCTGACCGAGCGGGTGCCGGTGGCGCTCGAGTCGGAATGGCTCCGCCGGTGGCTTCCCTGGCTCGGCACGTGGGCGGCGGGCGCGGGCGCACGGGTCGTCACGCTCGCGCTGCCGGACGGGCGCATGCTGCACGTCGCGCCCCTCATCTGCTACGACGTCCTGGACCCCCGCCTCGCCTTGGGCGCCGCGCGCCGAGGGGCGGAGCTGATCGTCACGCTGTCCAACGACTCGTGGTTCGCGGAGGGATCGGGGCCGCGCCTGCATCTGGTGGGGGCGGCGTTCCTCAGCATCGAGACTCGCCGCCCGCAGCTGCGCGCCACCAACACCGGCATCTCCGCCGTGATCGCGCCGACGGGGGAGGTGCTCGACGCGCTGGCGGTGGACCAGCGTGGGACGCTGGTGGCAACGGTGCGGCCGGATATCCCGGTGACGACGCTGATGGTGGTGTGGGGGGATTGGCTCGGCCCCACCGCACTCGGCACCAGCCTCGTGCTCCTCGCCACGGCGGTCGCCGGCCGTCCGCGCCTCGACAAAGCCGGGCGCCGCTGAGCGCCGGCGCGGGTCCCCCCCGTGGGTGCGGTGTTCCCGGCCTTCCACGGACGACTGCCCGAAGGACACTCCAGACCTTCGGGGCGCCCGGAGGCTCGAGAGAAGGAACAGGAAGCCGTCTGGAAACCGTTCGGGAGTGCGCTTGAGAGCCTGGACCACGGCCTTTGTCGGCACGCCGTACAAGGCCGCGAGGTTCGCGTCGGATCGCCAGGGAGCCCGTCCATAAGGTGGGCCGAGTCAGGGCAGGCGCCGAGCCGCTGCGCCCGAGCTGAGCTCGAGCGCCTCCTCCAACATCGCTTCGACTCGGGGCAGGTCCTCCTTGGCGATGCGGCCCAGGACCCGAGCGAGGATGCGCTTGTCGACCGCGACGATCTTCGAGATGCGCACGGTGCTCGGGTGGCGCAGCCGCGTCATCCGCCACTGGCGGAGCGGACAGTCGCCAGGACCAGGGTTTCGGTAGTATCGGGGCGGACTGCTGATCGGACAAACGATCACGTCGGAGAGAGCGCGATGAAAGCGTTCGGAGCTGACCACGAGGGCTGGCCGGCGCTTCGTCCCCGAGAGGTCCGAGAATGGGACTTCGACCACCACGACCTGCGCACGCCTATAGATAGTCGTAGAGGGCATCGTCCTCGCCATCCCAAGCCTCGCGCAGGCGCCGCTCGGCGAGGCGGCCCCAGCTCAGGGCCTCCAGGTCCTTCTCGGACAGTGGCTGGATCAGAGCGTACGGCTTCCCATGATGGGTCACGATGATGGGTTCGTTCCTGCTTCGCGCCCGGTTCAAATACGCAGAGAGGTTGTTCTTCACCTCGGCGACGCTGGCGAACCGCATGCACGCCTCCTCGAATGAAATGGCCATAACTATAGCCACAGACTGAACCTGACTGCCAGGTGCCGGCAGGCAGACGACGTTCGGCGACAGCGACATTGCCTTGCGCGGACAGCCAGCGCGAGCCCTGGCTCGTGCCTTCGAGCGGAATAGAGCGCCGTTCGCGTACTCGTGACGGATCGGCGAGCCGGCCTCTACGGCGAAGTAGTCGTCCAGGCTGTACCGGCGCTGTGACCCGCCGGCCACCGGCTCAAACCTCCGGGCTCGCCGGCAGGAACGTCTCGCCCATGAGATACGCGTCCACGCCGCGCGCCGCCTCCCGCCCCTCCCAGATCGCCCACACGACCAGCGACTGCCCGCGCCGCGCATCCCCGCACGCGAACACGCCCGGCACCGTCGTCTGGTAGTCGGGCCCGGCCTTCACGTTGCCGCGCTCGGTCAGCTCGCAGCCGAGCTGGGAGACGACCGTATCGGTCTCCGGGCCGAGGAAGCCGAGCGCGAGGAGCACGAGGTCGCAGTCGAGCTCGAACTCGCTCCCCGGCATCTCCTTCATGACGGGCCGGCCATTGTCGTGCGCCCACTCCAGGCGGACGCCGTGGAGCTTCTTCACGTTCCCGTGCGCGTCGCCCGAGAAGCACTTCGTGTTGATGCTCCAGTCGCGGATCACGCCCTCCTCGTGCGAGGACGAGGTGCGGAGGATCATCGGCCAGTTGGGCCAGGAGAGCGGCGGGCGGTCCTTCGGAGGCTCCGGGAGAAGCTCGAACTGGTGCACCGAGACGGCGCCCTGCCGGTTCGAGGTGCCGAGGCAGTCGGAGCCCGTATCGCCGCCGCCGAGGATCACGACCCGCTTGCCGGTCGCCAGGATCTGGCCCGGCACCTCATCGCCGGCCACCACCTTGTTCTGCTGGGGCAGGAACTCCATCGCGAAGTGGATGCCCCGGAGGTCGCGGCTTGGTCGCTCCGCAGGAGAGGACGATGGCGTCGAACGCGCGCCGGAGCTCGTCGGCATGAACGTCAACGCCCACGCGCACGCCCGTCCGGAAGGTCACGCCCTCGGCCGCCATCTGCTCCATGCGGCGATCGATGTGCCACTTCTCCATCTTGAAGTCGGGGATGCCGTAGCGGAGAAGCCCGCCGATCCGGTCGTCGCGCTCGAAGAGCGTGACCAGGTGCCCGGCGCGCGCGAGCTGCTGCGCGCACGCCATGCCCGCCGGACCGGAGCCCACGACGGCGACCTTCTTGCCCGTGCGCCGGGGTGGGACCAGCGGCGCCACCCAGCCCTCGTCCCAGGCGTGGTCGATGATGTTCTTCTCGATGTTCTTGATCGTGACCGGGTCGTTGTTGATGTTGAGGACACACGCCTCCTCGCAGGGCGCGGGACAGATGCGGCCGGTGAACTCGGGGAAATTGTTGGTCGAGTGGAGGCGGTCGATGGCCTCGCGCCAGCGGCCGCGGTACACGAGGTCGTTCCAGTCGGGGATGATGTTCCCGAGCGGGCAGCCCTTGTGGCAGAAGGGGATGCCGCAGTCCATGCAGCGCGCGCCCTGGCGCTTCAGCACCTCGTCGGGCGTCCGCTCCTCGAACTCCCCCCAGTGCTTCAAGCGCTCCGGGACCGGCTGCTTGTGGACCTTCTCGCGCTCGAACTCGAGGAAGCCGGTGATCTTGCCCATGGTCAGATCGAGGCGAGGCGCGCCTCGTCGGTGTCGAGGTGCTGCTTGGCGAGCACCTGACGGTACTCGACCGGCATCACCCTGACGAGCTGCTGCACGGTCTCCTTCCAGCCGGAGAGGAGCCGCCACGCGACCGCCGAGTGCGTGTAGTCGAAGTGGCGCTGGATGAGGGTCTTCACCGCCGCCCGGTCCTGCTCGTCGAGCGGCTCGAGGGCGACCATGCCCTTGTTGCAGCGTTTCTCGAAGCTGCCGTCCTCGTCGAGCACGTAGGCGACGCCGCCCGACATCCCGGCCGCGAAGTTGCGGCCCGTCCGGCCGAGCACCAGGACGACGCCCTTGGTCATGTACTCGCAGCCGTGGTCGCCGACGCCCTCGACCACCGCGGTGACGCCCGAGTTGCGCACGCAGAAGCGCTCGCCCGCCTGGCCGCGCAGGAAGACCTCGCCGCCGGTCGCCCCGTAGAGGGAGACGTTGCCGACGATGATGTTGTCCTCGGGCGCGAAGGTGGCCGTCTTCGGCGGGTAGACGACCACGCGCCCGCCCGAGAGCCCCTTCGCGAAGTAGTCGTTGGCGTCGCCCTCGACCTCGACCGAGACACCGTCGGCGAGCCAGGCGCAGAAGCTCTGTCCCGCGGAGCCGGTGAACTTGATGTGGATGGTGTCGGGCGGCAGGCCCTCCGCGCCCCAGCGGCGCGAGATCTCGGCCGAGAGCAGGGTGCACACGGTGCGGTTGCGGTTCGTGATCGGCAGCTCGAAGCGGACGGGCTCACGCCGCTCGAGCGCCGGCCGGCAGCGCCGGATGATCTCGTTGTCGAGCGCCTTCGCGAGGCCGTGGTCCTGCGGCTGGACGCAGCGCCGCGCGACCGCGGGCGGCACGTGCGGGGTGTAGAGGATCTGCGTCAGGTCCACGCCCTTCGCCTTCCAGTGCGCGGAGACGTCCCGCACGTCCAGCATGTCGACCCGCCCGATCATGTCGTCGACGGTGCGGAAGCCGAGCGCGGCCATGATCTCGCGCAGCTCCTCGGCGATGAACGTCATGAAGTGGACCACGTGCTCGGGCTTGCCCTCGAACTTCTTCCGCAGCACCGGGTCCTGGGTCGCGATGCCGACCGGGCAGGTGTTGAGATGGCAGACGCGCATCATGATGCAGCCCGAGGCGACCAGCGCGGCCGAGGCGAAGCCGTACTCCTCGGCGCCCAAGAGCGCCGCGATGGCGACGTCGCGCCCGGTCTTCAGCTGCCCGTCGGTCTCGACCCGGATGCGGCCGCGGAGGTCGTTGGCGACCAGGACCTGCTGCGTCTCGGCCAGGCCGAGCTCCCACGGGATGCCCGCGTGCTTGATCGAGGTGAGCGGTGAGGCGCCCGTGCCCCCGGAGTCGCCGCTGATCAAGACGACGTCGGCCTTCGCCTTGGAGACGCCGGCGGCGACCGTGCCCACGCCCACCTCGGCAACCAGCTTCACGCTCACGCGCGCGCGATCGTTCGCGTTCTTGAGATCGTGGATCAGCTGCGCCAGGTCCTCGATCGAGTAGATGTCGTGGTGCGGCGGCGGGGAGATGAGCCCCACGCCCGGCGTCGAGTAGCGGATCTTCGCGATGTACTGATCGACCTTGTGGCCGGGGAGCTGGCCGCCCTCGCCGGGCTTGGCGCCCTGCGCCATCTTGATCTGCAGCTCGTCGCAGTTGACGAGGTAGTAGCTGGTCACGCCGAAGCGGCCCGAGGCCACCTGCTTGATGGCGCTGCGGCGGAAGTCGCCGTTCGGGTCCGGCTGGTAGCGCACCGGGTCCTCGCCGCCCTCGCCGGTGTTCGACTTGCCGCCGATCCGGTTCATGGCGATGGCGAGGTTCTCGTGCGCCTCGCGGCTGATCGAGCCGAGCGACATGGCGCCCGTCTTGAAGCGCTTCACGATCTGGGTGGCGGGCTCGACCTGATCAATCGGAATGGGCCCCGCCCCCGGCTTGAACCCGAGGAGCCCGCGGATGGTGCACAGGCGCCGGCTCTCGTCGTTCACCGCCGCCGTGTACTCCTTGAACATCTTGTAGCTGGCGGCGCGCACCGCGTGCTGGAGCTTGGCGACCGTGTTCGGGTTGTAGGCGTGGTGCTCGCCACGGCGGCGCCACTGGTACTGGCCGCCGACGTCGAGGTCGCCGTCGAGCGAGGGCGAGACCATGTAGGCGTGCTCGTGGCGCAGCCCGGCCTCGCGCGCGATGACGTCGAGCCCGACGCCCTCGATGCGCGACGCGGTCCAGGTGAAGTAGCGCTCGACCACCTCGGAGTTGAGGCCGATGGCCTCGAAGATCTGCGCGCCCCGGTAGCTCTGGAGCGTCGAGATGCCCATCTTGGTCATCACTTTGAGGACGCCCTTGTCGACCGCCTTCATGTAGTTCTTGACCGCGGCGGCGACGTCCACGTCCTTCAAGATGCCCTCGGCTACCATGTCGCGCAGGGTCTCGAAGGCGAGGTAGGGGTTCACGGCACCCGCGCCGTAGCCGAGGAGCAGGCAGAAGTGCTGGATCTCGCGCGGCTCGCCCGACTCGACCACGATACCGCAGCGCATGCGCGTGCCCTCGCGGATCAGGTGGTGGTGCACGGCCGCGGTGGCGAGCAGGCTCGGAATGGGCACGTGGGCCTCGTCCACGCCGCGGTCGGAGAGGACGAGGATCGTATGGCCGTCG
>Ga0209808_1000418_pt1 | contig 20949 bp, 17 predicted proteins | sample GraSoiAngelo_157_FD_186171 | JGI IMG/M metagenome (GOLD analysis project Ga0209808, IMG submission 186171) | Grasslands soil microbial communities from the Angelo Coastal Reserve, California, USA - 14_1009_16_20cm (SPAdes) (version 2) | ecosystem: Environmental > Terrestrial > Soil > Grasslands ... | reverse complement strand
ACTCCCACACCGACACCAACGCCGACTCCGACTCCAACGCCGACTCCTACTCCTACTCCTACCCCAACCCCGATACCAATTGTAACGCCACCGCCCTCGCCCACGCCGTCACCAACAGCTACACCCGTAATGACGCCCGCACCTTCCGCGACGCCGACACCTACGGCGACGCCGGTGCCGACGGCCACACCAGTTCCGACACCGACGCCGGATGCGAGTCCGACACCGCCACCTACCGTTTCGCCAACCCCATCAGTGCCGCCAGGTCAATTACGGAGTAATGCGCACAAGCATAATAAGACGAGGATAGAACGGCTGCACACGATCAAGGACGCCGAGCAGCGACCATCCCAACCACTTGGGACACTTATGCCGATGAGGGAACAGTAGGAAGAACTTCGGGTGCCATTTCTTGGCGCCTGTTATTGCCCCTGGTGCGAAGTGGATACCGGTCCTCAGAACTTCCGAGGAAAATGGCGAGCAGAAAGCTTGTGGTCGCTCAAGGCAAGCTATAAAACTCGATCAAGGCAACGCCCGTGGTTCCGTTTTTGCCGGTAACGATGGCGGTGTAATTTCCCGGCGCAAGCAGCGCAAGGATGGCCGATTCATGATCGTTCGAAGGTGCCTTGCCAGTCGCCGCAATGTCTGCCTGCTGCGAATCCTTCCAGTTGTCATTATTAGCGATGACGTTGCCGTTGGCATCGCGCAATGAGAGCGTCGGATTGGCCAGTGGGGCGGCTATTCCGGCGCTCGCCAGCGATGGACCAAGTGCACGCACGAGGACACGCTGCAAACTTGCGCCGTTACCACCGATGATGGTGCCTCCAATCAGAACGTCGCTCCCAGTCCCAACAAATGCGCGCGCGCTCAAGTTCGTTGGTCGCGCGTTCACATTCGGATCAACATCGTAAACTTCCGCCAGCGCGATGCCGGTGGTCATCGCCTTGCCTTGGAGAAAGGCGGTGTAGGGCCCGGGCGAGAGAGTAACCAGAATCGCGGCCTCAGAATTATTCGGCGGGGCCAACCCGGTCGCCTGAATTTGCGTTTGCTGTGTGTCTTTCCAATCGTCGTTAGCTGCGATAAGCGCGCCGGTGTGATCGTATAAGGAAAGGGTCGGATTGGCCAAGGGAGCAGGAACGCCAAAGGAAGCCAGTGTCGGCCCAAGCCCGCGAATCAGGACCGCTTTGTTTTCCGTCCCTCCAATAATAAGCCCGGCGATCAGAATTCGTTCACCGGTGAAAACATGAGCCCGCGCCGAAAGATTTTGAAAGAATGGCGCGCCATCGAAAAGGCGCACGATATTGTCCCGCAGCTGATTGTCATAGCTGGTAAAGACACCTCCCGCTAAAAGGCGACCGAATTGTTGCAAGGCGATGCTGCGCACCTGGGTTGCGTCATTTGTTAGTGAGCCGACGCACCCGGCCCCCGGATCAAAGGTGAGATCGACTGACCCATTTGTATTCAAGCGCGCGATGCTATTACGCCCGAATCCGTTTATTCCGGTGAAGAAGCCGCCCACAAGAATGCGATCGTCGGGTTCGACCGCGAGCGATTGAATCCAATCGTTGGGCGTCGGATTAAATCCGAAATCGAGCGAGCCGTCACTAAAGACGCGTGCGATAAAGTTGCGATTGATCCCGGAGTATTGAACAAAACGACCGCCGAGCACGATCTGGCCGTTATGTTGCAATGCCAGCGCGAAAACATTTCCACCAGTGCCGACACCCGAATCGAATGAAGGATCGAGCGCGCCATTTCCCAACACCCGCGCCACCCCGCCACGGGCAAAACCGTTGTAGCCGATAAAGGTGCCGCCTATGAGAATTCGACCATCCGGTTGAATGACAATCGCGTTAACGTCGCCGTTCGGTCCGTTGCCGGGATTGAAACTCAAGTCAACGCTGCCGTCACTATTGAGCCGCGCGAGATTGAACCGCTGGGTCAGATCGACCTGGGAGAATTGCCCGCCGACAATAATGCGGCCATCAGTTTGCAACGCCAGCGCGAGCACAGCGTTGTTGATCCCGTTGCCGAGCCCGAAGGTTTGATCGACATTTCCATTCGCGTTCAGCCGGCAAATGCTATTGTGTGTCAAGCCGCTAAAGCTTGTAAATCGGCCGGCCACGATGATGCGGCCATCAGATTGAAGAACAGCCGCGGTAATCTCGCCATCCGCGCCCGTGCCGGGATCGAAGCCGGTGTCCAGCGAGCCATCAAAATTGAAGCGTGCGATCCGATTGCGCGGGACACCGTTGGCGAAAGTGAAACGGCCGGCAGCAATCACTTTTCCGTCGGGCTGCGGAATGACGACATTTACGGTGTCGTTCGTCCCAAGGGCGGGGACGAAAGTGGTGTCGAACTGGCCGGGCGTGGGAGCTGCGGCGCGGACGGCACTAATGGATCCGCTCAGGAGGAGAGCGAAAACAAGCAGAACGCGACGAAACGGCGAGCGATGCACCGGAAAGAGCATAGCATTAGCCTCTGATAATTTCCATAATTAGATCATATATAATTCGACTCGATTCATTGCGGCGGGACTGCGGCAGTCTTCTGCCGCTTTCTGCGCAGGAATCACACAACAAGGTGACCTAAAAGCCGGCCCGAGCTGAACGCACGCCATTATTTGCCGCCGAAAAATTTACGGAACGATTGAAAAAGCTTCGGGATCGCTTTCGGGATGGATTCGATGCGCTGTGCGAACTCGGTCGGTTCGCCTCCATGAACGGGGCAGGGTTGCGTGGGAACTTTATCGGCGGGCAAAACGATTTCGTAAGCGGTACCCGACATTTGGCATCCGGTCGTGGCGAGGGCGTTCGAAGCCGCGCAAACGGTTACCCGCGCCATCGGCATCGTCGGCTCGAGCGCCTTGGCCGGGTAACGCGTCGCCGATTTGTTCATCACCTGCACCCAGACCGGCAAGGCCAGCGCCGCGCCGTAGCCGCGCGGAATGATCGTGGTCGGTTGATCAAACCCGACCCAGACTCCACAAGTCAACGCGCTGGTGTATCCAACAAACCACGCATCCTTATAATCGTTAGTCGTTCCGGTTTTACCCCCAGCCGGAAGTTTAAACCCGAGTGAACGCGCACTGGCTGCCGTGCCATGGGTTAGCACCTCCTCCATCAACTGCGAAGTCATCCAGGCCGCGCTCGGATCTAGCGCCGGGGCGGAAAGATGGGCGGCGCGATAAATCGGCTGATGATTCTGGTCGTCGATACGTTCAATGATATAGGTTTGTTTGCGCACCCCGGCGTTTGGAAAAGCGCTGTATGCGCTAGTCAGATCCTTTAAGTTTGTTTCAAACGATCCGATGTAAATGGCCGGTCCGTGCGGCGCTTTGTCGTTCAGGTTTAACGTCGTTGCGATTTTTTGCACTTGGTCGAGTCCGGCGAATTGTCCGATGCGCACGCTCATGGTGTTGCGCGAATGAATCAGGCCGTAGGACGCGGGTTGAATCCCGCCGTAGGTCCCGTCGGAGTTTCCCGGCGCCCAATTTCCCGCGCCTTCTATCTCACCGGGCTGAATGGGACCGTCGCTGATCGCCGCGCCCGGGAGCAGGCCATTGGTAAAGGCGAGCGTATAGACAAACGGCTTAAAAGATGAGCCGATCTGACGATTGGCTGGCGGAAGCGCGCGATTGAATTTGCTCTGCGAATAATCGCGACCGCCCACCAGCGCACGAATGCCACCGCTGGCATTATCGATCACCACCACCGCGCCTTCCAAATAAGGCATCGAGCTATCTTCGCCCTCTTCCGGCGGATGATAGTTCGCTTTTAGTGGATGATGAAAATTCGATTGGTGTTCAATTCTCGTTAGGGTCGATTCCAAAGCCTGGGTAGCAACGTTTTGCACAGCCGGGTCGAGCGTGGTGTAAATGTAGAGGCCTCCCTGGTCCACCTGGTCCGGCGTCAGCAACACATTCAAGTCGCGCTGCACCGCATCCATCGCGTAGTTTTCCTGGATCATCGGCATCTTCTTCGGATGCGGATTGATGTGCGACGATTTCGCCTGTTGCGCCTGAGCAATGGAAATCTTTTTCAATTCCACCATTCGATTGAGCACGGCGTCGCGCTGCAACGCGGCGCCATCAGGATTGCGTAACGGCGAAAAGCGATTCGGACTACGAATCAAACCCGCAAGGACAGCGGCCTCGGATAAGTTCAATTTCGAGGCGCTCTTTCCGAAGTAGGCCTGCGAGGCGGTTTCCACTCCGTAACAACCGGCGCCGAAGTAAATGCGGTTGATATAAAGCTCGAGAATTTGCTGCTTGGTAAACTCGTGCTCAATCCGCAACGCCACCATCGCTTCCAGCAATTTGCGGTTGATGGTGCGCCCGCCGAGTGGAAGCGAATTGCGGGCAAGCTGCTGGGTGATGCTGCTGGCGCCTTCCCGGGCCGAACCACTTAACAAATCGCGCACCAAGGCGCGGCCGACCCCATAGAAGTCGATTCCGTTATGTTGAAAAAAACGAGTGTCTTCTCGCGCCAGCAGCGCGTCGACGAATGCAGGTGCCACTTCATTCAGCGAAACGATGAGCCGGTTCGCTCCTGCAAGTCGGCTATAAATTTTTCCATCAACATCGAAAACGGTATTCCGCTCCGGCATTTCCCCGACCTTCTTCATGTCGAAGGTCTGTGCCCAGGCAGAGTAGAAGATCAAAACGCCAAGCGCACTGCCGCCGATCAGCGCGGGGAGGGAAATCTTCCAGCCCCATCGCCAGAGCCGGCTCGATTTCTTTTTGCCGTTGCCAGACGATTTCTGAAAAATCTTCATCGCAAGAGCTTCGACAATTTAGCGATAGATTTCGCAGATAAAACCTCAAGTTGCGTCGGGCGGCAAAAATCGCAGGTCATCCCGAGCGCACCCGAGGGATCCCGCCGCGAAATATTTGGATAATTTCCACAGGGTCCCACGGGAGCGCTCGGGATGACGAGGTGGCGGAGCGCGCGGAACCTCGATATCGAAAATAACGGCGACGGACGATCTAAAAACTAATCTGCACGTTGCTCTCGTGCTGTTCGGTTGCGCACGGGGCGTTGAGCGGAACGGCGGTCACTGCATCGCTCGGCTGCACCATTCCGTTCTCGAGCAAATACTGCTCGACTTCTTCGCCGCTGACATCGGACAGCATTTCGTCGTTAATCTCGACGCAGGGAGAAAGCGGCTGGCCACTTTTTGTCTCCATTTCCCAGCGAAAAGCCGGATTCGCGACGATGTCCTTTTCGGTATAGGGCAAACTGTATTTGTTAAGCACAGCACGAACGCCAGCGCTCCAGCCGCAATACGTTTTGAGGTAGGCGGTGATCTGAGGTTTTTCCATGAAGCGAACTTACCGTCATCCCGAGCAAAGTCGAGGGATCCGTCGCCCTACCCTAAAGGTTTCAGAACGGAATCCCTCGAGTCCGAGCCGGTCCGGCGTTTCGCTCGGGATGACATTTCACTGAAGCGGACCGGGGGCCCCGACGTTTTCCCGCATAGCCCGTCAGGGCCCCGGCGCATCCTTCTCCACCACGTGATCTGCTCCCATCATCAGATCTTGTGTTGCACTGGTTTCAGCCAGGCGTGCAATTTTTGCAGTCCAAGCTCGAGACGCGTCTTCACCGTTCCCAGCGGGTTTTTGGTGCTGGCTGCGATCTCGCGATGACTCATTCCCCTAAAAAACGATAACTCCAATGCCTGACGCTGAAACTCCGGCAAGGCGGACATCTGTTCGCGCAGGTAACAGCGCAGATCGGCCCGTTCCATTTCCTCGTCGCCATCTACCGTCGTACTGGCACCACCGGGCAATTCGTTTATTTGCTCCTGATAGCGATCTTTTACTCGAACGTAGGCTTGCCGCCGGCGCAGCCGATCAATCGCGCGCCGCCGTGTAATGGTCGTTAGCCAGCCAAGCGGCTTCCCCACCCGCGGCGCGTAATTTTGCGCCTGCTTCCAAATTTGCAACAACGTCTCCTGCAAAACGTCCTCCGCTTCGGCTTGCTCGTGAATCACGCTCTCGATGATGGAACGCAACGTCTCGCCGTGCCGTTGATACAATGCCTCGAGCGCATTCTCGTTTCGGTCCGTGATCGCGCCCATCAGCGCTTCGTCCGTGGCGGAACTGAAACCGTCGTGTGTTAATGTTGGTGTCATCATAAATTTAACTGGGCTGGGGAGAGGGCAAGCCGTCGGTACCATCGGCGGCAGCGCTTGAACCAAGCGCCTGCCACCAATCCTCGTAAGTGGCCTCGGAAAGAAGTGGGTTGCCCGGATATACCCACTGATGCAGACCCGATTTGCAATTTGGAGTCGGGCAATGAAGTTCCAGGTCGTCGCCCACGGCGTCAATCAACACCTCGTGGCCGGTAAATTTTCGATCGCAAAGTACACAAACGCGCTGGTCGTCGAGCGTTTGCCAATCTCGAAAATGATCGTTGGCACGCAGAATATCTAAGCGATCTGTCGGTTGCCGGGGCCAATTCATCGCGCTCCATCTTTGAATAGAGTTTCGTCGCCAGCAATCGGGCTGGATGACGATTAGCAGGTCAGGAAAATCCTGACCCGAAAAGTGAACAACTTTCTTCCTCTCTGGGGCTTGGAACGCGAGCGTGCATCCAATATTTTCGCGATGCGCGTTCCCTGATTGGATGAGCAGGCATCTATTGGCGCGCGGTATCCGGCACTCAGATCCGTGGATGAGAGATCGAATGGAGCGCTATTGCGCTCTCCACCCGCGCAGCCCGAGCGCTATGCGCCGACCGCAACTGAGCCGCCGCCGAAGCACGTTCGTCGTCTTGCTTGGACACAGCCTGGAAAATGGAATTGTCGGTATCGGGAACACGGTCGAAAACGCTCTTCGGGCATTCGATCTGCAATATCTGCGCGCATTCGAACCTCAACCGAACGGCGTTGAAATTGTACGTAGGAGATCTTGAACCGATCACTGGTGTCGTACGTCGCAATTTCCACATTCTGTTTGAATATCCTGGCGCTCTTCCTCGTCTTAGACTTTTAAAGCCTGCGTCTTTCAGACTGAGGCGTCTGTCCGGCAAGCGCGGATCATACCAACCCGTAAAAGGGATAATCGATTGGAGGTGCCGGAGATTCACTCGGTTGGGTGTAGGCAAATTAGGAAAAGAGAAAGGGAAAAATGAAGAAAGTTATATTAAGCATGGCGTTGGCGTTGGCGACCCCACTGGCGTGGGCGCAGGTATCGGAAACAACGACCACCACAACTACGACTGAGGGAAGCGGAACCATCACTCAGTTCACTCCCGGCAGCACCATTGTGCTGAAAGAGACAGCAGGTCCAAAGCAGTACCGCTTTGGGAAAAAGGTCGTTTACGTGACCAGGAGCGGCCGAGAGCTGGATGAAGCAACTGTTCGCACCAGAGTAAAAGTCGGGGTGCCAGTGCGTGTTCATTACGCCGGTGAAGGCGACAGCATGCTGGTTGATCGAGTTATCCTCGACGAAGATTAAATCGTAATCTTCTAAGTTTAAACGCGCTTATCCGTTCCGCCATTGGCTCGAACGGGAAGCGCGTTTTTTTTGCACCAGTTATGAGTGTGGCTCTTAGCGCGAAAATTCAGCTTAGGAATTCCGCGATCGGCGCCATCCGATCGATGTGAGCGCAGAAAATCTTAAGAGCAGCCAGGATCGGGACGGCCAAGATCACGCCGACAATTCCCCACATCCAGCCCCAAAACGTAAGTGAAATCAGGATGATTACGGGATTTAAGGTGAGGGATCGCCCCATCACCCACGGGGTGATGAAGTTTCCCTCGAGCGCGCCGCAAGCGAGATAGACCGCGGGGAAAAGGAGCGCGTAACTAAGGCTATCAAAGCTTAAGACAGCGCCGATGGTCATGCAGATCATTCCGGTGAGCGCTCCGAGATAAGGAACAAAATTCAAAACGCCGACCATCACTCCCCACATGATCGGGTTGCGCAGCCCGAGTAGGCCGACCGTTGTCCCGACCGCAAGGCCGAGACAGGTGTTGATGATTGTGATGGTCAACAGGTAACGCGACACATGCGACTCAATGTCATGCGCGATCGAGACCGCGGTTTTCTTGTCCGAGAGCGTGGGCATTAACTTGATGACCTTGCTCATGAAGACCCCGTCGTAAACAAGGAGGAAGTAGAGAAGGATGAAGAGCAAAACGGCGCCGGCAATAAATTCGGGAGTGCGCATGTAGAGCATCTCGGTAAGGGGGCGCCTCTTCACTTCCACGGCCGTCTTCGTCGGTGAATCCGGAGTTGCGAGTTTCTCGATCTCGCCGCTGGCCTGCGCCACCTGCGTCATCGATTTTTTCAACGGCATCAGCTTGTGCTGGAGTTCCGAGAGTCCGGCGGGAGCTTTTTCCAGCCAGCTGGCGAAGGGCACCATCAGCGAGGAAACGCCGTAGCCAATTAGGGCGAGCAAGGCAACGAGAATGACCGCAGCGCCAATGATGGGTGGAACCTTTACTCGCGCCAACGCGCGTACGATTGGGCGAAAAAGATAGCTTAGAAGGAGCGCGAGCACGATTGGCAGCAGCACCGATCGCATGAAGTACATCGTGTAAAAAATCGCGAGCACGAATAGCCCGGTAAGCGCGATCGAACGAACATTGAATGGTTTTCCTAACAATTCCCCGATACTCAAGCGAGCTTGGGAGGTAACCTTTTCTGATTCGTGCGTGTCATCGAGAATCGGTGCTTCGTTTTTCAGTTTGGCGGCAGGCGAGTGCATCCTTCGGTAGAACCGTCGGTTCTAAATTAATTGAGAGACGAAACAGCTCCTTTGTTCCGGCAACCTTTCGGCGTGTCGACAACGCATAATCAGTTGTCCCGATTTCCGATCGAACGCCTGCAATTTCGCCAACAAGTTCACAGGTACCCTCCCGCATTTCGCATCGGGAATAGATTTTGCGCGTGGTGCGCAATTCAGGTGCGCAGTGAGATTCCAGGAACAAAATCCTGTGTGTACAGATTGGTAGGGCGAGATCCCGTCGAGGCGCAGCTGAATTACCTTCGGACTGCGCGATTCACCATTTGTGGTAGCATTCTCTCGCTACAAGGAATTGCACGCTATGAAGCACGCCTCCAAGACGGTAAAGCGCAAACCTCAGACATCGGCTGGCGGAATCGCACGCGAATTGATTCGGGCGGACATGAAGAAAATGAAGGAGGCGTCCCGTGGCCTGGAAAAATTTTCGGCAAATGGGGTGGGAAGAAAAAATGGCGCGACCAGGGATGCGGCCAACGCCCCCGTCGTCAAACATCCTGGGACGGCGCTGGAGGCAGCCATTCAACGTTATGTCGATCTTTTCGACTTTGCGCCGATCGGTTACGTCAGTCTCGACCGCGTCGGTCATATTAAGGAGATCAACGTCGCCGCAGCGCGACTTCTCGACGCCTCGCGCGATCGACTAATCGGCAGGCCGTTTGCGCTGCATGTCACGAAAGATGACTCCGTACTTTTTTTAAATCACCTCCGCCGCTGTCAATCATCGGAAAGCCGAGTCGAAACGGACCTGCATCTGAAGAAGCGAGATAGCGAAATCATTCTCGCCCATTTGGCCAGTTCTCCCATGACTTCCTCAATGCGCGACGGGACGATGCTTTATCAAACCGCAATTATCGATCTTACCGAGCGGAAGCGGGCAGAAGAAGCGATCCGCCAGTCCGAAAAGCGTTATCGCACCTTGTTCGATCTGGTGCCGGTCGCTGTTTATACCTGCGATGCTAAAGGCCTGATTCAGGAGTACAACCAGCACGCGGTTGAGTTGTGGGGACGCGCACCAAAAAGGAACGACCCGAGTGAGAAGTTTTGCGGTTCATTCAAGATTTTCTATCCCGATCGCCGGCCGATGCCGCGCCACAAGTGCCCAATGGCGCGAGCTCTGCGTGGCGAAAAATTACGGGCGACGGATCTGGAAATATTGGTCGAGCAATCGAGTGGCGTCCGGCGAAACGTGCTCGTGAGCCCGACGGCACTGAAGAACGGTCAGGGAAAAATAATCGGGGCGATTAATTGCCTGCACGACATCACCGTGCGCAAACGCACGGAAAATGCATTGCGCGAATCGGAGGAACGTTCCCGCGCGGTCATCCACCAAAGTACCGCTGGCATAGTGGGCACCGATTTAATGGGGCGCATCATTTTCGCGAACGAAAAATTCTGCTCAATGCTTGGCTACAAACAGCATGAGCTCATCGGCAAAACCATTTTTGAGATCACACACCCCGGCGACATGGCAGAGAGCCGGCGACTTTTTCGCCGAATCGTGCGTAAAGCCGAGCCATATCAGCTCGAAAAACGTTATCGTCGCAAAGATGGGGCTGCTCTGTGGGTCAGCGTCAGTGCATCGCCATTGCGCGACGCCGAAGGCAAAACCCAATCGGCGGTTGCGATTATTATCGACATCAGCGACCAAAAAAAAGCTCAGGCTTTTCTGGAAGATCGTGCGCGCGGACTGGAAGGCGAGATCCTCGCCATCAGTGACCGTGAACAACGCCGCATCGGCCAAGATTTGCACGACAGCCTGTGCCAGCATCTTACCGCCATTGCTTATATGGCCCGCTCGGTCGCACTGCGGCTTAAAAACCATCGAGTCATCGAAGTGGAGCACATTGAAAAAATCGCGCAGCTAATCAATGACGGGGTCACTGAAGCCCGCACTATTGCCCGCGGTTTGCATCCGGTGGAGATGGAACCGCCCGGTTTGGTCACCGCCCTGGCAGCACTAGTTAAGCAGCCACATTGGCCCGTGCGGTGCCGGCTGGAGGCCGACGAAGAAATTTCCGTTCAGGACTCGACCGTGGCTCTACATCTCTACCGGATCGCACGCGAAGCAATAATCAATGCAAACAAATATGCCCGCGCGCGCGAAATTATTGTACGTATGAAACACTCGACCAAGGGAATCGAGCTGAGTGTAATCGACGATGGCGTAGGAATTCCGGCCAATTCCTCAGCTGGATCCGGGATGGGCTTTCACATCATGGAATATCGTGCCCGTTCCATTGGGGCGCGCCTGGAGATCAAGCCAATAAAGCCGCATGGAACGCGTGTGACTTGTTATGTGCGGAAATGAAATCGACAGCACGCGCCGGGAAACAAGGGAAACGCAAGTCGCGCAAAGGCAGCGTTCCCGCCGCCGCGCACTCGTCCGAAACCATCGCCACCGATTCGTTTTCCAGCGGTGTTGTCGATAATCCGAAATCGGAGCTACCACAAGCGATCCCTGTCCTGATCGTTGATGATCATCCTCTTTTTCGTCACGGCCTTGCGCAGCTGATCAACTCTGATGACGGCTATTCCATTTGTGGCGAGGCGAGCAGTGCCCCCGAAGCGATGGCCCTTGTGCGGAAATTACGGCCCAAACTGGCGATCGTCGATCTGGGCCTGAAAGGACCAAGCGGAATCGAGTTAACAAAATCCCTCCGGGTTGAATTTCCAAAGATGCCGATCCTAGTCCTGTCGATGCACGATGAACCGACTTATGCGGTGCGTTCCCTTCGCGCGGGAGCTAACGGTTACGTGACCAAGCAGGATGCGCTTGGCAGCGTTCTCATTGCGCTGCGCGAAGTACTCGACGGCCGCGTTTATCTCAGCCCTTCAATGGCCAGTGAAGTAATTTCCAATGTTGTTCTAACGAAACGAGAAGCGGGGGCAGATCCGACGGACGGTTTAACCGACCGCGAGCTGGAAGTTCTCGAGCGCATTGGCAAAGGCGAAGAAGTGAAAGCGATCGCCAAAACACTGCACCTCAGTCCAAAGACAGTTGAAACGCATCGCACGCATATCAAAGAAAAATTAAGGCTCGATAATGCGCGGCAGGTTGCGCGTTATGCCGTTCAGTGGGTGAGCGCCCGCGGCGTCTGACCTCTCCTGCGAACCGGTAAGATTTAGCCGAAAGGGGCTCCTTCTGTGTGTGTTTGGTGCCAACGCGCTTCCTCCTTAAAGCCTGGGGCATCTTCGGCATCACGCTCGCGAAACAAGAATTGTAGGGCGGCCATCCTGGCCGCCAACGAAATGAAACGGCGGCGAAGATCGCCGCCCTACATTCTCACGAGCAACGCTCTGCCATCCCGAGCGCAGGCGAGGGACCTCAGCCAAGCTATATCGATTACACAAGTTACTTTGCGTAACCCATCCGCGTATATGAGGCCCCTCGTCGTCTACGTGACTCGGGATGACAGACAATGCGCGTTGAAGGACTGGACTAGTGCGCGAGTGCCCGAAGAAAACGGATTGCTACTACGCCGCCGTCGTTACTTGCTGGATCGTCTCCTGCAATTTCTGCACGTCGATTGGCTTAGTCAGATGCGCGGAAAAACCGGCCCGGCTGCTGCGCTCCAAGTCCTCCTCCATCCCATAGCCGCTGATCGCTATGCCCTTGGCGTCGCTAATTTTGGCCAGTTCTCGCATCACCTGAAAGCCATTGCCATCTGGAAGACCAAGATCGCTAACGAGAAGATCGAGCGGAGTTGTACGTAGTACCTCCAAAGCCTGGCGCACAGTGGAGGCAGTGACGACCTCATGCCCATTATGCCTTAGCAACTTGCTCATGACTGTCGCCGTATTGTCGTGGTCTTCGACAATCAAAATATTTAATTTCCGCGACGAAACCGCGGCAGGTTTGCGCTCGATGGGGGCGATAACACTCAGAGCGGGAACCGTTTTCAATTCCACCGTAAAAACCGCCCCCTGTCCGCTCACTTTATTAGTGGCCTTGATTCTTCCCTGATGCATTTCCAAGACCGCCTTGCAGATCGCCAGGCCCAGGCCAAGACCTTCGCCGCTTCTGGTCCCCTGCTCAAAAGCGGTAAACAATTTCGGCATCAGCTCCGCGTCGATTCCGCAGCCACTGTCGCTAATTTCAAAAATCACACGGTCCGGCGCCGCGTCATATGAACGGACCGCGACCTCACCATTTTCAGGCGTGAATTTGTAAGCGTTTTTCAACAGGTTCCAAAAAACCTGCTCGATACGCGTAGGATCGGCCATGATCTGATGGTTGCTGGCCGTCAGATCAACCGAGAGCCGCAAATTTTTGGCGAATAACTGGCTACGGACAATTTCCAGAGCGTGATTCAGCAATGCATCGGCACGACACGGCTGAAGATTCATCTGAAGTTTGCCGCGAGCGATTCGGGTAAGATCAAGTAGATCGTCGATCAGTCGCGCTTCCATTTCGATATTGCGGCAAATCATCTTCAAACCCTGCTGCATTTCAGGATCGACATTCTTGTCTTCGGATGCCGAGCAAGCCCACATCAGGACTGGGTTTAACGGGGTTCGTAGCTCATGACTGAGCGCCGCCAAAAAACGGTCTTTTGCCTGGCTGGCCATCACGGCAGCTTCTTTTTGCCGGCGAAGCTCTTCTTCCGTCCGCTCGCGCTCGAGATAGAGGCCAACTTGAATTCCCAACGCACCGGCAAGTCGCAGAAGGTCGTCGTCCGGCGGCACCACCTCGTCGCTGTAGAGCTCAATTACGCCATTGATTCCGGTCGAACCCATTAACGGAAAAACAAACGCGGCCTGCAATCCACTCATCCGCGCGAACAGCGCCCGCGGGAAGTTGGTCTCCGCCTCGAGATTAGGTAACCATGTAGGCGCGCGTGAAACGAGAACGCGTCCCGGCAATCCCTCGCCGCTGGAGAACACGCGACGCCTGGTTTCGGATTCGAATTCGTCGATATCACGCTCGGGTGATCTCCAGGTCGAATGGCAAAGAAGCTTTCCATTTTTATCCAAGACCCAGAGCGCGGCAAAGAGCCAGCGGCCGCTTCGTGCAATGGTGCTGAGAATTTTCGGGCCGAGTTCGATCAGCGGCGCCTGACCAGAGATTAGAGTGGCGATGGCGTACTGTGCGGCACGACGTGCCTGACTGCGCACACGCTCGCTGATATCGCGCACATAGGCGGTAAAGACCGTTTTGTCGTTCACCTGGTACGGGGTAATAGCCAGCTCGACCTCCAGTCGGGAACCGTCCGAGCGCAGAGCAGGCATTTCGATGCGCCTGCCCAGTAATGAGCCGTCGCCAGTGGCGCGGTATTGGGCCATCCCGGTGCGATGTCTGGCCCGCAATTCCCTAGGGATAATCAAGTCCGCCATTTCCTTGCCCACCGCTTGCGCGCGCGAATAACCGAACAAACGCTCGGCCGCGATGTTCCATTCCTGCACGCAACCGTCATCGCCAACGACAATGATGGAATCGAGGGCCGCATCGAGGATCGACTGGCTGTTTTGTTCACTGCCGGCGAGCTCTTTCGCTTTCTCAGCAGCGAACTGTTGCGCCGATTCTACCAGCAGATCGCTAAAAAACTGGTGAATGATAGTCTCGGTGCTGGCTCGCGCCGAGGCATCGAATTCAGGTAGTTCGCGGGCAAAGGCGTCCAGGCAATCAACAGAGATTATCTGCCAGATGTGCCCCAGCCCGCGAACGATCTTGTCGAGAGTGTACCCTGGTTCCCAGCGATGCTGCGGGTGCGTATCGGCGGAGCGCTTTTTGTTATTTCGACGGGGTTTTCCCGCTTTTTCGAGAAGTTTGCCCAAGTCCTGGCAAAGAGTCGGCAGATAATTGGCCAACTGTTGGTGAGTGGTGTTGCCTGAAAGTGCCAGTTCAGGCTGCCCATCGGTCGTTTTATTCCATCGATCGGCAATCCATTCCGTACGATCGGAGATAAAACGGCCAAATTCCGATAATGGATTCACGGTGGGACAGGGATTTCGCTATTCGATCTAAGATTCGTCGAGCAGTTACCATGCTATTTTCCAACAAAACGCGGAATGACCGGCAGGCGGCCGCAACGCTGAATTCCCTCCCCGCCGCCTGCTTCCCTATGCGGTGTCTTTTGGCTTTAAAGACCCGCGAAGTACTTCGTAATCAACGATTGCGCGTTTTCCCCCAGCGCACGCACTCCGGCTTTGCTCTGCAGCAGCTTTAACAACAACGATCGTGCTTCCTTTTTCTCTCCCTCGGAAATGCTTGTCTGCCCGATCGCGAGGATGATCTGCTCAAACGCATCCTTTAATGCCTGCATCTCTGCCCTTGGCATCTTTATTTCTTGCGGGCCGCCAACCCCAGCCCGCCGGCTTTCATCGAAAGTGATTCGAATTGGCGACGCTGCGCTGCTGTTCAGAACGTGCATTCCAAACTCGTTCATCCGGGCAAAGCCCCCCAGCAAACCCATCCCGCTTTTATCTTCAATCGGCTTCCAATCGATCAGACCGTACTCGGCCAGTTGAGCGAGTGCCTGAAGCCAGTCGCGATTGTTTATTCCTTCAGGCGCCGGCACGGCCCGCTCCGCCGCGCCGAAAGGAAGAAAACCTTCGCCGCGTCGTTCATACAAAAGTTGCAACACGCGTCCTCTCACCACGGAATCTTTCATGCGGATGAATATGGTTCGCGGCTCGAAGTTGAACAACTGATCTTCGAACGCCCCCGGCGCGACCACCGTTTAGATAACTTCGCTCGCCAAATGATTCTCTGGCGATGCCCTTCGCCGCAAGCTGAAGCTTGGAAAAGAAATTTTGTGATTTGATGCAAACGATTTAGGAACCCGTGCGATGGTGAGAAATGTTAGATTCGGCCTCGCACTTCTGCCGGCTCAAAAACAATCAGCCGCCGCGGACCGAATTAACCGAAGGGGCCTCGAAAATAACCGGCGAGGGCCAGATGAACTGCTGAGCCGTTTTTATGGAGCTGGAAACTGTCGACCGGAAATTGCCCGCGACGATGAATTTCTGGCGACAGATTTTGGAAGACCGGGCGCTGCGCGACTTGGACGACCTGGCGAAACTCATCATCGGGTGCGAAATCATTGTCGCGCTCGATGACGTAAGCTTGCTGAGCGCTTGATCGTCCCAGATTCATTGGAACTCGCCATCCCGCGCGCTAGTGACGCAATTTCGGAATACCAGTTTGTGTTTTGGGAAAAATGAACGAGTGTAGTGGCTTATTGGATTGAATCTGTTTGTTCTTTGCGTGGTAGATCGTCAGGTGAGTTTGTCTCATTGGTGATTTGAAACCCGATTCCCGGGAACAGCTCTGTAGCTCGCAAGTTTGCTCCAAAAATCACAATGAAACTGTACGTAGGTAATCTCTCTTTTGAGACCACTGAAAACGATCTTCAGGATCTTTTCGAACAACATGGCCAGGTCGGCGAAGTAGCGCTGATGATGGACCGCATGACCGGCAAATCGCGCGGCTTTGCGTTCGTCACCATGAATGAAAAAGCCGAAGCGGAAGCTGCAATCAGCGCGCTCAACGGCAAGGAATTGAACGGACGCACGCTGAGTGTCAGTGAAGCGCGTCCTCGCGAAGAGCGTCCGCGCCCATACGGCGGCAAGGGTTCGTTCGCGGGCAATCGTCGGTAGATCCGAAATCGATTGTTGCGGCCGGCTTCGAGAATTTTCGGGGCCGGCCTGCACTCGACCATGAATTCAGAAAAAGCCCTCGAGTTGGAAGGAACGATCATGTCGGTCCTGCCCGGCACCATGTTCCGGGTTGCGCTCGCCAACGAGCATCTTGTCCTCGCGCACATTTCCGGGAAAATGCGCAAACGATTTATTCGACTTACCATCGGCGATCGCGTTAAACTGCAGATGTCGCCTTACGACATTGATAAGGCGCGCATCGTCTACCGCCTGTAAGCAAATGAAATTTTTTGGAACACCCGCCGTCCGAAAAGCAAAAACCGGCCCCGTGATTAAGCGACTACTTGTTCGCTGCCCCGCTACGGCCAAGCTGGCGGTGACCGGCCAGACAATCGACGAACAACTCTGGGCCGCGGCCAAAGTGAAAACGCCCAAGTTCACCTGCCCTCATTGCCAGCAAGTTCATAGTTGGAGTAAAAAAGACGTTGTTCTGGCGCGCTGATTGCGGGTAGTAAGCACCGCATCATGTTTGCCCGCATTCCATTTCATCGCGTTAATTGGCTAACGAGCTCGTTCCTTATCGGAACCTTCGTGCTCTCCATCACCACGGTCCCCATCTACCTTTGGTATTTCGGCATCGATTGGTTCCAGGTAATCTTCTTTTTCCTTTTGCTCAGCGCCACCGGCTTTAGCATCACCCTTGGCTATCATCGATTATTTTCGCATCTCGCCTTTCGCGCCAAGCTTCCGGTAAAGCTCTTCGTCCTTATTTTTGGCCCGGCCGCATTCGAAAATTCGGTATTGATGTGGACGAGCGAACATCGGCGCCATCACAAACACGTCGACCACGAGGAGGACCCATACGATATTACCAAGGGATTTTTCCACGCTCACATCGGCTGGCTCCTGTTCAAGCTTTTGCCCCAGCCGCCTTTCGATAACGTAGGCGACCTAAAGAAAGATCGGTTGGTAATGTGGCAACATCGGCACGTCCATACCATTGCTCTTCTCGTTGGTTTCGCCTTGCCCGTGCTGCTAGGCGCAGCCTGGAATGGCTGGATCGGCGCACTCGGAGCTTTTCTCATCAGTGGCGTCGCCAAGGTGGTGGTGATTCAGCACTGCACTTTTTTCATTAACTCGGCTTGTCACACCCTTGGTCGCCGGCCTTACTCTACCAGATGCAGCGCGCGCGATTCACTCCTCATGGCACTTCTCACTTTCGGGGAAGGCTATCACAACTATCACCACGAATTTCAGCACGATTATCGCAACGGCGTAAAATCGTGGCAGTGGGATCCGACGAAATGGATCATCTGGCTGCTCTCCAGCATTGGACTGATCGGCGGCCTCAGGCGCGCAGCCCGCGAGGCGATTGAGGCTGCGCAAGCGCAAGTTCGTCGCTCCCACACATCCCAAAGTGGATCCGTCCCAATATCGGAGACGATGGCCGGTCTCGGAGTCCCGCAGTGTTGACCTTCAGCCTGCGTCCAAAGTAGCGCTTAATGCGCCGTGGTCGCTTTTTGCGGCTGCACGACCCGCTTGTCTCGCGCTGGCCGCATTTCCACGGGCGAACCGTGGCTGCATGAATCGCACCAATGACGCGAAGCGGTCTTCAGCCGCTTCCTTTGCCCGCACTCATCGCAAACGAATATCTCCGTCTTAATGGATGGTCTGATCACGTTAATTCGGTGTTTTTCTCTATCGGCAAAAGTTTATTCGTATGGCGCTGGCCTTTTGATCGCTCGTTACTGACGGAAAAGCAAGAGTCCAATTCGCTAAAAGAGGCGGCTTCCTCAATGCGAAACATGCTTTAGCACGGAATTCGCTCCGTTGCTACTTCGAACCGGTTCAGAATCATTGAAAGCTCCGATCACACAGGTCGCGCCGTTAGCGACGAGTCGTCTTACGGCGGCAATCGCCGTCACTGTCCTGACAGGATGGATTGCTCAAATCGATCTGCTGAAAAATTTCGCCCCGGGCATGATCGCAATGAATCCCTTTACTGCGGGTGGTCTGCTAGCCGCGAGTGTCGCTTTATTTCTGCGCCAACCGGTCGACGCCCCGAAAAAGCGCAGCGTTATTGGACAACTCCTCGCCGGCGCTATCATCGTCATGGGTGGATTGAATCTCCTCTACCGCCATGATGTGGCCGCTCCAAGATGGCTGATGATGTCGCCATTAGCCGATGGTTCCCTGGTTGAAGTCAACGGCGTCAGAATTTCGCTCAGTTTTGTGTTGATCGGCGCGTCCCTGCTCTCACTCAATTGGAAAACGGCTCGTGGATTTCGTCCCGCCGAGGTAGCCTGTGCCGTCACCGCGGTGATCGGGATTCTTTCGTTAGTCGCGTATTCCCACTACCTGATCGGCTTTTACACGACCCGCACTTACACGCCGGCCTCGCTTTTAACCTCGGTTTCCTTCTTCCTTCTCGCAACCGGAATTCTTCTGGCGCGCGCAGAACGCGGAACCTTGGCAATCATCGTGAGCGAGACCGCGGCTGGTATGCTGGCGCGGCGACTTATCCCGCTCGCAATTCTTCTTCCCATTTTGATCGGTGCCCTCCGCCAAACCGCGGAGAGAGCCGGGCTTTACGACCCGACCTTTGGCGCGGCCCATTCCGCCACTACGTTCATGGTTCTATTTTTCGCGGCCATCTGGTGGACAACACGAATGCTGTTCCGCATCGATACCAATCGCATGCTGGCGGAAGGAGCGAGGCAAAAGCAGGAAGAACAGGTGCGCCAGCTCAATATTGAAAAAATCGCAGCCGAAAGAGCAAGCAAAGCCAAGGACGACTTCCTCGCTGTCCTCAGTCACGAGCTACGGACACCACTGACTCCAGCGCTGGCCGCGGCGAGTTATCTGGCCGAACATGAGGATCTCTCGCCCCAGCTTCGCGAAGAAGTAACTGCCATCCGCACGAGTGTGCAATTAGAAGCGCGTTTAATCGATGATCTGTTGGACCTTACCCGAATCACTCGCGGAAAAATCGAGCTACATCTCGAGGTCGTCGATGTTCATGGTTTACTCCGTAACAGCCTCGAAATCGCGCGCGACAACATCCTCGAAAAACAGTTGGATCTGGTCGTGGACTTCGGCGCCGACCGCCACCATGTCTGGGCCGACGCCGTTCGACTTCAGCAGGTTTTTTGGAATCTGATCAACAATGCCGTCAAATTTACTAAGAAGAATGGTCGCATCACCATTCGTACCACAAACGAACAAGGGCGTTTTGTGTTCCAGATTACCGATACCGGAGTTGGAATTGAACCTGAACAGCTAGATCGGATTTTCCGGGCATTCGAACAGGGCGAACGTTCAATTAGCCGGAAATTTGGCGGGCTTGGCCTTGGGCTTACGATATCAAAAAGGCTGCTCGAATTACAGGGTGGAGCGATCACCGTTCATAGTGAAGGACTAAACCGCGGCACCTCCTTTAAACTCACTCTGGCTTCGGTGGAGAGCCCAAAAACAGCGAGCGTCTCAGGCTCCATCGCTGACGAAGGACCTGCCAAAAGCCTGCAATTGCTGGTGGTCGAAGATCATCCTCAGACGCTACGAGTGCTCGCGGCCCTGCTGCGTAAACAAGGCCACAAGGTTCTCACCGCGGAAGGCGTTCAGGCCGCGATCAAGCTTCTCGAGGCCGAGCGTTTCGACGGACTAATCAGCGACATCGGCCTACCTGACGGTAACGGCTGTGACATCATGCGCGCAGCCAAACAGCGACAATCACTTGTCGGCATCGCTCTCAGCGGCTTTGGCATGGAGGAGGATGTGCGCCGCAGCATGGACGCCGGATTCGATCATCATCTGACCAAGCCGATCGATTTTCAGGAGCTGAAGAAATTTGTAGGAACAATGGCCATGCGGACTAATCATTCCGCGTCTTAAGGCCCTAATTTCAGGCAAGTCCGAACGAGACATTGGCCGCTCCGAAACCTTTCCTGAATTGACTTAATCGCGGCTTCGTTGCCCCGAATTCTGCGTTAAAAACAAAATTGCCGTTCCCCATCAGCTATTCGCGCGTTCATCTGCCATGTAAGGAGGAACCTGGCCCCTTTTGATTGCAGCTTTTGCTTCCGATACAGTTGGGAAAATTGCCAGCACCTTGTCGAATTGCACCACGTCAAAAATCGCTTTCAAATTCGGATTGATCCCGGCCAGACTAAAAACACCACCATGCCAACCAGCATCGCGATGATATTCAATCAAAGTTGCCAGGCCGGTTGAATCAATGAAATCGACCGCACTCAGGTCAACAATTAACGCCGGGCAACGTTCGTTCAGTTTCGACTGAAAAAGAGAGCGCAGTGTTGCGGCGTAGTGCAAATCGATTGCACCGGACAGCGCGAAAATCACCACGCCATTTTCGTGGCTCTCCTTTAATCGCATTGGCCTATAATTGGACGCGCTTGCGGCAGGTGTCGAGCGTCTCCTTGCCAAACGCGCTATTCCGAGCTCGCCCCAACTTGCGTTTGTCTGCCTTTCCCTCGCGCATCTCCGTGGCCGGCCCAGGGCAAAATCATTACAATTTTGTAATTTTTTCCTTGCCTTACCCCTTTCGTTTCCGTAATCCGCCATGAATGCACATCGA
>Ga0209808_1000416_pt1 | contig 21011 bp, 19 predicted proteins | sample GraSoiAngelo_157_FD_186171 | JGI IMG/M metagenome (GOLD analysis project Ga0209808, IMG submission 186171) | Grasslands soil microbial communities from the Angelo Coastal Reserve, California, USA - 14_1009_16_20cm (SPAdes) (version 2) | ecosystem: Environmental > Terrestrial > Soil > Grasslands ... | reverse complement strand
ACTTCCGTGCGGTAGCCATTGGCTAGGGCTCCGCGGAGCAAGATGCGGACCAGGCGTTTCTCTTGCCGGCGGGTGAGTCTTCTCGGGCGGCCCGGAGAAAATCGCACCTTGAGGGCATCGGCGCCGTGTCGTCGCCACGCATTCCGCCACCGCATCACGGAACTGGCCGCACACCTGATGCGTCGAGCCACTTCGTTCAGGGACAATTCCGCGCGAAGAAGTTTCAGCGCACGCCTGCGCCGGTCGGACAGCAAGTCGGCCGAACCCTTGGGTCGCACAGGCACCTCCAGTCATGCGGAGATCCCATTATTGCATTATTTTATGTGAGAGCAATAAGTTCTAGCAAACTGCCGCTCTGTCACGGCAGAGGTCGCGAGTTCGAGTCTCGTCGTCCCCGCCATATTTTCCAATCACTTACAAGCCCCGGCCTAAACGGATCAGGAGATATTATTGATCTTACGTTAAATAATGCAATGAGCTTTCAGGTTTTTCAGTAACCTGAAAACGAAGGATTGAGGAGTCTAACAAAACGTACAATAGACGGTTGTTGCCGGTCCAAATCCACTTCAATTAGCAGCAAGAGTAGCAGCAGAGAACACGCTCCTCTAGCGCGGACAAGAATAACCTCTGTGGTGACGGCCGACACTGCGTCTGGCTATAATTCGTATCGAAAGTCGTGCTTGATGTTTCGGGCCATTATGAGAACCACAGGGTTCTTGTTACTCCTTTGCCTAGCGTTGATCCCGGCGCAATCGAACGGTCTCCCGCAGACTGACAGTTTGGCGCTTAAGTCCCAGCGTGCCAAGCAGTTCATGGCGGAAGGCAAATTCGGGGAGGCCATTGCTCTCTACCGCGAACTCGATCAGGCGGTGCCCAATAACCCCGGGCTGAAGCTAAATCTTGGCATGGCTCTGCACTTGGCCGGAAGGAAACGAGAAGCCATCCCGGAACTGGAAGCAGCAGTCAAACTCCAGCCTGACCTTGCGCCTGCTTGGCTCTTTCTGGGAACGGCGCGGCTGCAATTGGGAGAAACGACAGCGGCGGTCAAAGCCTTCAAAACCGTGCTAAGCCTGCAACCGGAAAACCGTGAAGCTTCGCAAATGCTGGCAGAGGCGCTGTCCTCTTTGGGCCGTATCGAGGAAGCAGCCAACCAATATCAGCGGCTCGCCGAGGTTTATCCTGAAAGCCCGCAGGTTTGGTACGGACTGGGGCGAACGTATGAATCGCTCTCCGGGCGCGCTTTCGAAAGACTGCAAGAGACTACTCCACAGTCTTCCTATTCCCTGGCGCTACTGGGAGAGACGCGCCTGCGGGAGCAACAATTTTCGAGCGCATTCTTTCTTTACCGCCGCGCTCTGGAAGAAAAACCACCGTTGCGCGGCCTGCATATGGCGCTGGCGGAGATCTATCGGCAAACAGGACATTCAGAATGGGCGGAGATCGAAGAGAAAAAGGAATCACAAGATCCTCCGCCGGAATGCATCAGCCAGACCCTGGAGTGTGATTTTCTAGCAGGCAGGTATAACGAGTTGATGGTTGCGGCCCAAGGATTGAATACACCCGACTCGTTCTACTGGCGATCGCGAGCGTACAACGAGTTGGCCCTCCAGGCGTTCACCCAGCTAGGCCAGTTGCCGCCTTCTGCAGAACTGCATGAACTGAAGGCCCACATTTACAACAGCCAGAAAAGGTACGCTGAGGCCGCCAGTGAGTGGAGGGAAGCGCTGAAGCTCTCCCCTGCGGACGTGGAATTTCAGAAGCAGCTCGCCATTAGCCTGAAGCTTGGCGAGGACTACAGCGCGGCCCTGCCGCTCTTTCAAGCACTCCTTCGTCAACAGTCTTCTTCGGCCGAGCTAAATTATCTGACAGGCGACACGCTGCTCGACTTGCAGCGCGCAGAGGAAGCAATCCCCTTTCTCAAGCGTGCGGTTGTTCATGACGCGAAATCTCTGGCGGCACACAAGTCCCTGGCCCGCGCAGAACTGGCTGCCGGAAAAGCGATGGCAGCCATTCCCCATCTAAAGCTGGCGCTACCTAGCGATGAGGACGGCAGCTTGCATTTTCAACTCGCCCAGGCCTATCGAGCGAGTGGCCAGCCAGAACTTGCGAAGAAAACTCTAGCCGAGTATCAAGCGATTCAGCATTCCGCTGCCACGGCACGCGAGGCGGCCAAGCGGGAGACAGAGGTTACGGCGCCGTAAAAAGGAGAAAGAACCGCAGGCTATTTCTCAGGCTCGTGGACTTCGAGGAGTTGGTTGGTCGCCACGTTTCGCAGCACCTGAACAATGCCGCTCGGCCAGCGAATCTCGATTCGCTCAATTTTCTCCAACATGCCGGTTCCGAAATGTACCAGCGACGGGCTCGAAGAAGCGTACCCGACGGCAGTAGTGACATGATTCGACTGATTGCCTAACCGGATCTTGGCGCCGATTCCGTCGCGGTTGCTTCTCTTGCCGGTCAGCTTCAGGATGAGCCAGTGGTTTGGGTCGGGGCTCACATTTTGCCAAAGCTCTGCGGGCTCACCGAGAGCGCTTACGACCACGTCGATTTTTCCGTCGTTATCAAGATTGGCAAAGGCGCTCCCCCGGTGGGCGCGCGCAAGATCAAACCCCGCCTCTGAGGAAACATCGCGGAACGTTCCGTTCCCGAGATTGGCGAAAAGGCTGTTGGGCTGCTTGTAATGCGTAGATCCGAAGAGATCAATCAAATCATTGACGTCGGAATTGGCGGTGAACAGATCCTTCCAACCGTCATTGTTAAAATCGAAGAAACCGTTGCTCCAGCCACTGCGCGCGGTAGAAAGCGCGGCCAAGCGGCTCTTGTGGGTTACGTCCTGAAACAAACCTTTGCCCAGATTGTGAAATAACGGGAATGTTTCGCCGGCCAGCGCCGTGATATTGAGGTCGCAGAGACCGTCATTGTCAAAATCCCGAAAATCCGCTCCCATGCTGGCCACGGGAAGACCATTATTGGTTAACGCCACGCCCGCCTGCAGTGCCACCTCTTCAAACGTCCCGTCGCCTCGATTATGGAACAGGAAGTTTGGCAGATTGTCGTTCGTGACAAAAACGTCCGTGAACCCGTCGTTATCGTAATCGGCAAAAGCTACACTCATGCCTCGGCCGATATGCGGCGCAATGCCCGCTTTGGCAGTGACATCCTCGAATGTTCCGTCGCGGCGGTTCCGGTAGAGCGTATTGGGTAATCCCTCGAAGTATTTGGGATGGCAGTAGACGCGCAAGTTGCGGTCACGCTCGCCGCAATAACGATCAAAGTCAGGGGTCCAGTGAGCATAGTTAACGACAAACAGATCCAGCCAGCCGTCGTTGTCGTAGTCAAACCAGCCGCCAGCGACGGACCACTTATCGCTCTTGATTCCCGCTTTTTCCGTAACCTCCTCGAACTTTCCGTTGCCCAGGTTGCGATAAAGAATGTTGCGGTAGACGCCTGCCACAAACAAATCAGTATGGCCGTCGTTGTCGTAGTCCGCCGCTGCGGTGCCCATCGAATAGCCTGCTCCCGCGACACTGGCCTCCGAGGTAACGTCGGTGAATTTCATTCCGCCGTCATTTCGATACAAGCGGTTGAAGAACTTTGGCGAATCTTTCTCCAGACTCGGAATCGATGCGCCGTTCGTGAAAAAAATGTCAACTCGCCCGTCGTTGTTGTAATCAAAGGCCGCGACGCCGCCGGGCATCGTTTCGATCATGTGCTTGCGCGGCGTGGGATTGTTCTGAAGAACGAAGTCCAGGCCGGAACGCTGGGCAACCTCGCGAAAGCGAATGGGGGAAAGCGCAGGAGAGGTCTTCAAACCAGCGCTTTTTCGCGGCAACTGCGGAAAAAGAAAGGCACTTGCACCAGCCAGGAAATTTCGTCGCGAAAACATTAGAAACGGGGAGAGAGCTTCTGACGCGCGCCAAGCCCGACACAATTTTCAAGATTGCGCAGGGCTTTTCGCATGGGTTTAACCATGGCCAAGAACTTCAATGTCGGGGCCATGCTGCGGGTCAATTCCCAAAATCCTCGAGTGAAGAAACACGCCGCTCTTGCCTGCCGCTTCGCCTTTGAACTTGAGGCGCAGTGTGAAATCCCTGTAGGTCTTTTCCGTAGTTAGGTAGCCGTATTTGTTCGCTGTGCTCTCGCAGAGGATGGTTCCCTGGTCCACCACCCACTTTTCGTCGCCATTTTTCTTCCCGCCAGTCAGATCTTTTCCATTGAACAGAGGAACCCACCCGCTCCCCTGCGGAGCCTGAGCCCATGCGCCGAGTCCAAGAAAAAGCGCCAAGGTGAAAATCCCACGCCATCTTTTCACGACAAATCCTCCGCTTCTGCTTGACCGTGGATTTTAACGCGTACCGGAACGGAAGAAAAAGCTAATCATGCTGCGGGCTGGAGAAGCGGGATATAAGCCGGGGCACGCCGTAACGTGCCCCGAGCTGAAATTCCTCTAAATTAGAACGCTAAGCGCAAGCCGAACCGGAATTGCCGCTCGTCGTTTTTGGCACTGGTGATTACCAAGAAATTCCCGCTGCTGCGGGATCCAGTCGGATTATTGAAATGAGGGGCATTAAACAGATTGGCCGCATCTGTGCGGAACTGCAGGTTAAACCGCTCGGTGAGATTGAAGGTCCGGAACAGGCTGAAGTCCATGTTCACCGAGCCTGGCCCATATAGTGTGTTGCGACCGACATTGCCATAGACAGCAGACGCAGACACTGGCGCAAACGCAGTGGGGTCATAGAACGGATGACCTGTGCCGATGCCACCCAATTTTTTGACGGGCCCGACCTGATTAGGAGTCTGACGTTGGAACGCGGCGTTCAGCGAGGCAGCTGAGGCAGTCAACGAAAAAGGCTGGCCGTGAATGGCGGCAAAGATGCCACTGACCTGCCAATCACTGAGAATTTTCGTAGTCACGCCGCCACTGCCGGCCCATCGCTTACCTTTCCCGACGGGCAATTCGTAAACATAAGCGAGTTGGAAAATATGTGGTGTGTTGAAACCTGCCGGGGCACGGTTGCGGCGAATGACATTTGGGTCGTTCCAGACCAGCGCGGCCCAACCATCATCATCGGTGAAATCTATGGCCCTGGAGTATGTGTAAGCTCCCTTGACCATCAGCCCGTTCGTGAACTGGCGGTTGACGGAAATCTGAAGCGAGTGGTAATTGGCACTGAGAAAGCCCTGCCAGAGATCGGTTTCCGTGGCGCGCCCAAAGAGAACGTTGAGGGGTTGGCCGGCCTGGCCCGTCCCCGGCAGAGAGGCGTTAACGTTAAGGTCGCCGAACTGGTGCACAGTCTGGGTACCTACGTATCCCATAGATGCCAAGAATTGACCGGGCAGCTTACGCTCGACGACGAGGTTCCACGACTCGATATAGCCGCGCTTCAAAAGGCCGGCACCGGTTGAACGTTCGAGAGCGGCGGTGGGAAGCGTGATGGTCCCACTACTGATATCGATGTTGCTGCAGCAAATGATGGGTATTCCTGTGGAAAGGGAACCGTATGGGGTAAAGCCATCCGGTCCGGCAAACGCGGCCCCGACGGTAAGTGGATAGAATCCGCGTAGGGGTCTCGCCAAGGGCAGGGGATCAATGGTGATGCCGAAGCCAGACCGGATTACGGTATCTTCATTAAGCCGATAGGCTACACCGACACGCGGGGCAAAGAGTTTCTTGCTGGTAGTGACACCGAGGTGCTCGGGATTGCCGCCGATACCACCAAGCAGGACTTGGTTCGTGGTGAAGTCGTAGCGGTCAAATTGGAAAGCGCCGTTGCGGGTCATCAGCGGGTAATATTCGTAACGCAAGCCCAAGTTGAGAGTAAGCTTGTTGGTAACCCGGTAGCGGTCCCCAACAAACCAGCCGAATTGCCACTCGCGGGCCGTAGCTTTGATAAACTGATCGCTCCTTCCAGCGCCGATATTTGCTCCGGCCTGGCTATTGAGTTCGCCGAAGAGACCGAGCTCAAACTCAGCCAGTGCATTGAACCGGTCAGGAGCAGCCCCTCCGCTCAAAGCCGTTGCACCGCCGCCAAAGTCAAATTCTCCGCGCGGTCCGGCACCGAGTTCCGGCTGCCAGTGGTTCAGGTGATGGTGAACAATGTCGGTTCCGGCACTGACTTGGTGCTTGCCGTGAGACCAGCGAACATTGTGGTTGCTGGTGAAGCTCCAGTCGTTCCGGAAAGCAGGATTCCAGCCCTCGGGATTGCCAATATTGGCATAGCCCGAGATAGCGAATAGAGGAAAGCCGCTGCTGCGGAGGTCCGGACCGTTCGTACCCGGAATTCCTAGTACGTCCGACCCGATGTTCGTGCCGAAGTCCGGGGTTTTCCCGTATTCGCTCATTCGAGTAAAGCCCACATTTCCGTCGACAACCAATGTCGGAGAAAGCGTCAACGTATGGCCAACAGTGACAAGCTGCACGAGAGAATGGAAGTCACCGAGGCCACCGTCACAGGCACAGTCTCCAATGGCTTTGCCCAGGTTGGGCTCACCATGGAAGACCGATTTCATGGCGCTGTACTTGACAAAAATGAGATGGCTGGAAGTTCGATTCCAGTCCACCTTGCCATCAAAATTGTTGCGGGTCAGCCGCTGCGTAGCGGACTTAAAATAGTTCGCCGTGTCGCCGGGCAAGTTTGGTGGCGGAACTAGGGCCAAGATCTGCTGAGATATGGTGCTGAGGCGGGCCGTAGGGATCATGTTGGGACAGCCTAGTGCGTTCGTGCAGGCCGAATTGAAAGCCGGGCTGCTTGGATTCGATGAGGCAACAAATTGGGTACGAGTGGCGGGGTTGCCGCCCCCGGTTGCCGGATCATAGATCTTGGTCGAGGTGCCGCTAAAGTCTCCTACACGGAGGGCGGCGGTCGGCACGGTTTGTATGCCAGGCAGCGGGCCAGTCGACACTTGGCGGTTGTCGCGCTCGAAAGTCCCATCATAGCTCCCGAAGAAAAACAGTTTGTCCTTCTTGACGGGGCCGCCGAACGTACCGCCCAAGTCGTTAAGGATGCTCTTGCCCTTGCGTGGGCTACTAGCTGCCGTCTCAAAGAACTGCCTGGCACGAAGAGCCTGATCTTCGTGGTATTCAAAGAGAACGCCGTGAAACTGATTCGTTCCGGACTTTGTGATAACAGTGATGGCTGCTCCGCCGGTCATCCCCTGCTCTGGGTCGAAGTTATTCGTGGAGATGTTGACTTCCTGAATGGTTTCGGCCGGCGGAACATAGACGGTGTGGTGCGGCAGCCAAACGAACACATCGGTGGCCCCGTCGACGCGAGTATTGTTGTTGTTGCGATTGGTGCCGTTGATGTTCGTGCTCAAAGCGCGTTCCGGCGTGTCCGCAATCGCATTCTGGAAAACCCCTGGCGTCGCTCCAGGCACGAGATTAATCAGCGTCTGATAATTCCGGTATTGGTTCAGCGGCATGTCTAGAATGGCCTTTGACATCAATTCCGTGTGCACATCGGTCTTCTCGGTCTGTAACGTTACCGTGGAAGCCTCCACCGTGACCTGCTCGGATATAGCTCCAACCTGCAGTTTGGCGTCTCCATTCATAACTGCGTTGGCAGTCACGGTCAAATTCGTTTGCGTGAGGGGTTTAAATCCGCTGGCGGTAACCTTCAGGTCATAATTACCGGGGGGGACGTCTGTGATAGTGTAATGGCCGCTTTCATCCGTGTCCGCTTCTTTTTGAACGCTTGTCGCCTTATTGATGAGCGTCACATGCGCTTTTGGCACGCCCGCGCCGCTCTGGTCTGTGATCGTTCCGCTCACCGACCCGAACAAGACCTGTGCGTCGGTGCGCTCGACGAATCCCAGCAGGGCGAAACCCAGGACAAATACTGAAAGGAAAACAACCGTCCATCTGTTTCTCAGCATCACCCCAAACCTCCATCTGCGCCCATGCGGAGCCCCACGTATGGCAGCCCGAACCGAGCGCTTAACCCTGAATTCTCCGGGAAGGAGGCACCTAGTTCCTCGACAAGTTAGCGGCAAAGTAGCAACGCAAAAAACGCTTGTCAAGCGAATTGTTTTACTTTTTCGAATTAATTGGTGCACAATCTCCACAGGAAGCCGGAATTACTTCTAGTTTCGGAATGTTGTCGCTGTCCCCAGAACCGGGAGATTCGGAATGGACCGCAGGAAGCACTGCAAATCGCAGCGCGAACGGGATCTGCTGGTCATTGAGGCTCTGCTTCGAAAGCTAGGCCCTCTTTCGCAGGTGGAGATCCGCGAACTCACGCATGTTCAGCGCAGTGCAATCTCCGGTTTGGTGCGGGACTTGCTCAAACAGGAAAGGCTCGTCGAAGCCGGGCGGAGGAACAACTCGAGCGGACGCAAACAAGTTTTGCTTCGACTCAACGAAGCAGGTGCAAGAGTCTTCGAAGCTACGCCCTGAGCCTTAGCCCTGACCTGGGAGACGGCGGCCACTTCCCTGACGAATTGTGACGATGCGGTCCGCCTGGATTCTGTTCCACGCTTCGCACTCCCCGCTTGGCCAATGCACTGTTATCTCTTCAATCTTCGCATCTTCTCCCAATCCAAAATGAACTCGGATGTCGTTCGCGCTCAAATAGCTCGCGTCCGCATGGGCACGGCGCAAAAGTTTTCGCCCCCGCTGCCGGACTTCCACTTTAGCCCCAACTCCGAAGCGATTTCCGTGGACTGCCTCCAATCGAACCAAGAGCCAGTGGTTGCGGTTCAAGAAACGGCTCTGGTTCAGCAAGAGCCGTACTGCACCGTTGTTATTTGTAACCACAATGTCTATGGCACCATCGTTATCGATGTCGCCAAATGCCGCACCGCGACTTACCTCTGACGTGGCAAAGGCGGGTCCAGCGATTGCGCTCATTTCACGGAATTTCTTTCCCTGGCCTTCGTTGTGAAATAACTGATTCGGCTGACCAAACGGGTAGGGGCTTCTTCGTAATGACTCCTTTCGGTTCACGGCGCCGTTGGCAATGAACAGGTCAACCCGGCCGTCATTGTCGTAGTCAAACCATTCGGTGCCAAAGCCCGTGTAAGGAAAAGTCGGCAGCAACAGGCCGAATTCCGCTGACGCGTCATAGAAGTTCCCACGCCCATCGTTGACATACAGGTTCGCGCCTTCGTTGGTCAAATTGGTTTTGAAGATATCCTCATCGCCGTCACCGTCAAAATCACCGGCGGTCACACCCATGCCCGCCTGCGGTAGGCCGTCAACGCTATAGGCAGCCCCCGCCAGCAGGCTCTCTTCTTTGAATGTGCCGTTTCGCTGGTTGATCCAAAGGTGAGCGGCGGAGCCATCATTGGCGACGTAAATGTCCGGCCACCCGTCGCCGTTGAAATCCGCGCAAACGACGCCCAGACCGGGCCCGATCGCGGCTCCGATTCCCGCAGCTTCCGTCACATCTTCAAACGTCCCATCGCCGCGGTTGTGAAACAGGCGCGCCGGTACCGGCTGGTACATCTTCGGCGTGCAATAATCCCGCTCACCGGTGGGCGCAAAACAGTGCTTGTTTCCCTTCACTGTAAAATCCAAATAGTTTGCGACAAATAGGTCAAGGTGCCCGTCGCGGTCATAATCAACCCAAGCCGCACTGGTGCTCCACCGTGGGTCATCCACACCAGCCTTTGCCGTCACGTCGGTGAACGTGCCATCGCCATTGTTGTGGTAAAGCACGTTGCGTCCGAAGTTGGTGACGTAAAGATCTTGGAAGCCGTCATTATCGTAGTCGCCCACCGCGACTCCCATTCCGTAGCCCACGTGCCCAACTCCAGCTTGCTCCGTGACGTCCACGAACTGGAGCTTCCCAGTCTCGCTCAGAAGATTGCGAAACAAGCGGTTGCCGGGCTTCCAACCCGCAGGAGGGGGAAACTTGGCGTGACGAGGGTCCTGAGCAGGATCAAATGTAGCGCCCTGAATCAGGTACACATCCAGGTCACGGTCGTTGTCGTAGTCGAACAGGGCCACGCCGGCGCCCATGATTTCCGGCATGTAGAACTCGCCCGTCGCTCCTGTGAAATGGTGGAACTTCAGCCCCACTTCCTCGGCCACGTCCCGAAAGAGTGGAACCGGAGAAGGATGAGCGAAAACCGGGCTCGCAAGCTCGCCAGCTAACCCAGAAAGTAGAAGCTCAAGAAAGTCGCGCCGGCCAAATGAGGATCGTTGACTCGACGCTGAAAATCTGTTCGTAGAATCCCGATTCTTCACTGCGGCTTTCCTGACGCCTCTAGAGTCCGCAGATCGCGCTCGATGCTTGTAAGGAGGGCGGATTGACCACGCGCTGCTGCGCCATCGCGCGCCTGACGAATGTAGCGCAAAGCGTTTTCCCGGTCGCCGGCGCGTGCGAAAGCGGCGCCCAGCGCATAGATATATCGCGGCGTGTTTTCATCCTCCGGCTCAAGCGTCATTTGCAACTCCTGGATCCCCTCCTGGTATTTCTTCTGATTCACCAAAATGCGGCCCAAATTGAAGTGCGCCTGGCGGTCGCTGGGTTTGTTCTCGATGGCTCTGCGGTATTCTGTTTCTGCTTCTGAGAAATTGCCTCGGCGCTCCAGAAGATATCCAAGGTTGTTGTGTGCTCCCGCGTAAAACGGATTGATGTCGATGGTTTTCCGGAAAGCGTCTTCTGCCTGAGAATATTTCTCGGCGCTCAAGAGAAGCACGCCAAAATTATAGTAGCTCTCCGCAGAACCAGGATCGATGCGAATGGAAGCGCGATAGTGCTGCTCGGCTCTTTCGAATTGCCCCAGCCGCCCGTACAATTCGATCAAATTAATGTGCGCCTGAACCAGATTGGGATCAATTTCCAGCGCTTTCTCGTGTGCCGCCGCAGATTCCTCTAGTTTTCCTTGTCTTTCAAGTTCGGTTCCATACTGCATTTGGTAAGTTGCGCTGTGATTGAGAGCTTGAACCTCGGCCAGCAGAGGATCTCCCGCCGGAGGCACACCGGTTTTGTTCCTCTCATAGAGGCGAAGTTGTTCTTCGGCCTGGTCTGCTTTGCCGAGAGTGCGATAGGTGAGCGCCAGAGCGTAATGCGCGGCCCCAAAATCCGGAAACAACTCCGTCGCCTTGTGATAAGCCTCGCTCGCACCTTGCAGATCACGTCTGGCAGCGCGAACCCGCCCAAGGCCATAGTGAGCATCGGCGTTATCGGGACGCTGCTCCACGATCTTGGTATACAACTCTCCGCTCGCGTCCCAGTCCGCGGAAGCCAGCAGGCAGTTGGCGAGTCGCAATTTTGCGGGGAGATAGTCGGGATCAATGTGCAACGCCAAGCGAAGACTGGAAGCGGCCCCATCGCACTTGCCCTGATCCGCTTCAACAACTCCCAGATAATAAGCCCACTCAAGAACGTTGGGTTCGAGTTGCCCGGCGCGCCGATAGCACACGGCTGCTTCTTGTAACAAGCCGTAAGTCTGGAGAACCATACCTAGCCGCCCGCTCGCGGCCGCTTCCACTGGATGGCTGCGAGCGTAGGAGTAAGCTTCCCCAATTTGCTCCTGGATGCCGGGAGAGAAATTGTCAACACGCAGGCGAGGCAACTCTGGAACCGCGGGAGTGTCTTGAGCTCCCCAACTGGAGGAAGTGGAGACGAGAAAGAAGACCAAACATAGCGCCTTTTGCATCACGTCTTATCCACGTTTGCAGGCCGCCGAACCTGTCTGGCGGAATCACAAGGGGCGCTCAGACGCAAGGGCTTGTCACCGGTCGGGGAAAAAGGGGAAAAGCCTGCGAATCTCTTCTTCGCTTGGCTGTTGGCCGTATTCCGTGATTTCAAAAGCCTCCGCATGCTGAATGCGCCCCGCCTGTGCACCGTACCGCTTCTGCAGAGCTTTCCGCCACTCCGGTTGGAGCTTTCTCGACGCCAACGGCCCCGCCGCGAGCCATTTCCGTCGCTCCGCGGGATCTTTCGGCACTTGCTCGAACTGTCCCTCGGTCCACGGCAGCCACTCGTAGAACTGCGACGCGTGCGCGTCCAGCATATTCACTTTCTTCTCGAACACGTCGTCAATCGACACCACAATGTCAGCCCGAAACGGTTGTGGCCGCGTGAAGCGGTCGCAGTAGTAGATGAAACCGGATTCCGCCTGAGCGGCGGCGTGTCGGTCACCAAATCCGGCACGATCACCATGTAGGACGCGTCCTGCACCAGCACTCCCGGCTATGGTATGCGCCATGAGCCGGACAGAATTTTCGGCCGGGACACATACTCAAAACACATAGAGTGGAAGATGGACGACGCCCGCCGTCCTCGTAAAATCCTTGTCCAGGGTAAAGAGGGTAGCGCCATACTCTAAAGCAATCGCCGCGATCAAAGCATCGATCGTTGTGACAGCGACACCCCTCGCACGTGTGGCCCGAAAAATGGCGGCAGCTTCTCGACAAGTCGAAAATCCTTTAGGTTCGAGCCGTTCCCACTGCGACAGGTAGTGCTCCATGCGCCTGACATCACGCTTGAGCCCCTGTAACACTTCCGTGATCACAACTCCAGTGAGTGCGAAGGGCTCTGCATCGCCGATCATGCGGCGCAACTCAGCCCCGGCAGCGGAAGGAGACGAGCTGAGAAAATCGATCCAAACAGAACTGTCCACCAAGATCAAACGCGATTTCTCCGCATGGCTTTGGAATCCCCTTTCCAAACACCGCTGCCGTAGTATCGTAGGATGCCCTTCCGGCGCTCCGAACGAACGAGTAATTCCAAGGCTTTATCGACGATCTGCCGTTTGGTCTTGAGACGCGTAAGCTTCCGTGCCTGGCGCACCAACCTCTCGTTAATGTCGATGTTAGTTCTCATACAATAATTATACACCATTTTTGGATATTTTTGTGCATCTCCTTGCCGACACAGTATCACTCTCTGCGCACAAAGTTTCCGCTCGCTATCCCGCCGACGGAAGTGGTGCCCCGCCGACTCCGTTTGATATCAAGAGATTACATCAAAAAGCTGCGCTGTCACGGCAGAGGCCGCGGGTTCGAGTCCCGTCGTCCCCGCCAATCATTCAATAAAGAGTTAGGCGAGTGACGAAACCGTTGAGGGCGCGAAAAAAGGGCGCATTGTGCTTCCCTGTTGCGACCTTTTTCTGCCACCGTTGCCTGGCCCCCCCTGCTGACCTCAGCGGAGGTTCGTTTCGGTGCCTGCATATGCCTTGACACGTATATGCGTCTTAGGGCATATTGAGAGCATGGAATCGGTGTTCGAAATCATTGCGGAGCCGAACCGCCGCGCGATACTAAGCCTCCTGGTCTCGTCACAACAGTCGGTTGGAGAGATCGAGCGTCAACTTCGTATGCCGCAGCCGACCGTGTCAAAGCACCTGCGCGTGCTGCGCGAGGCCGGTTTCGTAGAATCCACGGTGGACGCACAGCGCCGTCTCTACCGGCTGAAACCTGAACCCTTTCAGGAGGTGGATGCCTGGCTGGCTCAGTTCCGCCGGTTCTGGTCCGCTCACGTGGATGCTCTCGAAGGCCACCTCGACCGCATGGAGCAATCAATCCCAAGGAAAAGGAAGACAAGGAGAAGAAGATGACCGATCGCGAGGAGTACACGCCGTGTCCGGCCAGCGGAGCGCAGGTACGAAAGGACGGAGAGAACTGGACGCTCATTCTCGTCAGAGAACTGCGCCACTCGCCGGAAAAAGTCTGGCAGGCGCTAACCGACCCGGCGCATCTGCGCGAGTGGGCTCCCTTCGACGCCGATGGGAGCCTGGGTAAGGTTGGAACGGTGAAGCTCACCACGGTGGGAGCGCCCGCGCCGCAAGTTTCCGAAGCAAGAGTGACGCGAGCCGACGCTCCCAAAGTGCTTGAGTATACCTGGTGGGGCAAGGACATCCGGTGGGAACTCGAAGCCTTTGGTGACGGCACGCGCCTCACGCTCTGGCACAACATCGATCGCCGCTTCATCTCGTGGGGCGCCGCGGGTTGGCACATTTGCTTCGATGTTCTGGATCGCCTTCTCAGCGGAACTCCCATCGGCCGCATCGTTGGTGGTGAGGCGATGAAGTTCGGCGGCTGGCAGCGATTGGTCGCCGAGTACGCTAAGCAGTTCGGTATCGAAACGCCCAACTGGCCGCCTCAGGCGGCTCAAAAGTCGTGAATCGAGGTGGATCATGAGCCAAGGCACGAAACGTTGGATTCTTCGCACCATTCACATCGTCTTTAGCATTCCGATAGCCGGATATATTTATAGTCCGTTTGAAAAAATCCCGAACTATGCCCCCGCTACTCGGTTTGTCTTCGTTCCTGCACTTGTCCTTTCGGGACTTTGGGTGTGGAAAGGCCATGTCCTTCAACGGCTTATTTCGAAGAGCTCGGCCTAACAAGATGCTGCACGCGAAACGACTCGCATGAAACGGGACAAGGAGGCATAAGGAGGCATAAAGATCCAATGAATCCATCGCAACGTATTGAAGAGCTGATCGCAAAACTCACAGACTGGCGTGGCAAAACGCTGGCGAGCATCCGCAAGAGCATCCTTGAGGCCGACCGGGAGATCATCGAGGAATGGAAGTGGATGGGAAGCCCCGTGTGGTCTCGCGACGGAATGATCGCGGTCGGCAACGCCACAAAGATAAGGTGAAGCTTACCTTTTCCCACGGGGCGAGCCTCCCAGACCCTGACAAGCTCTTTAACGCGGGCCTCGGAGGCAACGCGTGGCGAGCGATCGATTTTTTCGAGGGCGATACGATTAATGAGCGTGCTCTAAAGAATCTCGTCCGTGCCGCCGTCGATTACAATCAGATCAAATTGAAGAGGAAAGCGCCCGCGCGTAGTCGAGCGAAAGTACACAAAAGTAAAAAGTGAGGAAACGACAGCTTTTTCTCGCTAATCTCTTTGCGGGACTGCCTAACAATGGTGCTTGACGCTGCTGGATTTTCTTCACCGTCAGGGACAAAAGTTCTGTGGCTACGAGCGGACTTCTACGGGATATTCGTCATCCTCGGAGGAAGAGGGCAGCAGCATGGCTGGCAAGGCACGGGCCGAGCGATTGAGAAAATAGACGTAGGTGAGAACCATCGTAGGAAGAAGCATCAGCGCCGCCTCCCATACCGCGGACGGAGTGTACACACCACTGAGCAAACCAGCGAAAGCGATTCCCACCATGAAATAAGGGAAGACCCACTCGTAACAGCGTTGACAAACTTGCTTGAGGGGCTGACCTTCCACGAGGCCAATGACAATGGAGACGAGAGCGGAGTTAAGCGGGAAATAGATGCTTCCCGCGAGAATCACGCAAACCACAGGCGATTCCGTTCCGCTGCCCGCGAGGATGAGATGAGAGAACTTGTAGGCCAGGCTACTGCTCACCAGGAGCGTGGCGGCGCTAAAGGCTACTTGAACTAGACGCGGCCGTTTGGCGCTTGCCCACAGCGATTGAACCAACGCGGCCGCCAGGCTGACGGCAGCAACCTGCGAAAAAGGCAGCGCCACCATTCCTAAAAGGAGCAAAGCGAAATTGGGAGATATGGTGCTTTCCATGCCAGGAATGTGGACTTTGAGAGCGGAAGCAAGAGCGGCAAGCCCCAAGAAAATGACGAATTGCTTGAGATTTGCCGAAGACCAGGATCCGGCGGCGAGCAGGAGGAGCAATGCTCCGGAGGCGATCACCAGGGCGATGTAGGCTTTGGTTTTTCGGGACATTGTTGGCCTCTCGCTCATGACGGATACAGGACCGACCACACTAGTTGCCATCTCCAAGACTACCGTTGCTATTGCCCCAGACCACGGAATTGCCCCAAACGACGGAATTGCCCCAAACGACGGAGTTGCCCCAGACGACGCTGTTTCCCCAAACTGCAGAGTTGTTCCAGACGGTTCCAGGCGCTCCCGTGATGTTGATAGTGTTAGTGATTGGGTCGAAGACTGCGACGGGCGAAAGTGCGGAGCCAACCGACGCTGGCGCCAGGTCGGTATCGGCCAGAGCTGCTGCCGCATCGACCGCACCGGCGCCAATCGAAAAGATGTCCTGCTCGATCTGATAAGTCGTTCCAGTGGTTAAGTTTGTGGCCGTCGTGGATGGCCCAAAACCCTTCCAAGCAGTCTTCATCAGTCGCGCCTTCACTTGGTCTGGCGTAAGCGAAGGCGTCTGCAGCAAGACGAGCGTGGCGACGCCGCAAATGACCGGCATGGCCATGCTGGTACCGCTCAACTTAAGGTGCTGGGGTTGGCCGTAGGCAGGTCCGCAATTCGTGCGGGTCGTATCGCAGGGATAGACTGCCAAACCCGGATAAGTAGTGATTAAAGTGGTGTTCCGTGAAGCCATCAGCGAGACCACCACGTTACCGGGCGCAACCAGGTCCGGTTTGACGATGTGATCCAAAGCCGTCGGGCCTTTGGAGCTGTAACTTGTCATGGTCTGCGCGGATTGGGCGCCCGAGCCGCGGTTATTGGTCGCACTTACGGTGATTACGTAGGGATCGTTTCTGGGAGAGCCGATCGTGGCATAGCCTTCGGTGCCGCTGTCATAGTATTCGCCCATGTTTGCCGGTCGCGGCCACGATACCGGCGTTCCATGCGTGCGGATAAAATACCGTTAGCCCACTTCATAGCTGCGCGGCAAGCCTTTGGCGAGGGAAGCCTTCATCCCCGGCTCGCCGGCCGTTTTCAAGCTCTTCGACCCGCGCTGCGGGCCACAACATCCTGGAACGTGTCACACCCCTGGCGAAATGAGGGTTCGAATCCTTTCAAGACAAAAAAAACTTCTTTGTCATAGCTTCCTGGTTCGTGTCTGGGGTCGATGTACGCCGGCCCGACCTGGCCACCTGTACGGACCTGCGTATTGTGAGTGGCGCCGGCCCTATTCTGTGTGTGATAGAAACGGAGACCGGCGGGTCTCGGCGTGAATGCGACCCCGCGCATTCCATGCGCTGGGATGAAGGGCGTCCCTTGTTCCGCTGCTTAGTCGACATCCGTAGAAGCGAACTGCCGGTGCCAATGTAGGTGCTTGTGGGTGTTGGTGTCGTTGTTGATATCGACTTGCAGAATGCAGTCTAAAACGAAACCGCCAGCGTAGAAGTGCTGGGCTCCTCGCAGCCCAAGCGGCTGCAAGCGCAACTATGACCTCAACGGACATCCAGACCACGGTCAAAAACTGAATACGTCGGCCTCGCCGGAGCCCATGTGATGTTGCTCGTTGCATGTTTCCTGTTCCCCCGTACAGGGGAATAACTTGCGACCAGCTGTACCAAATCGGGACTGTTCGGGCAGGCGCAAACCTTTGTTCAGGGAGAGTATCTTGACGCGGAGAATAGATCCCGGGGGCACGAAGCTGGCGCAAGCGAAAATCCACGAGAGGTCTTGGAGTCGAATGACGATTCTTCATTCGCGGCAGCGGATGGCAGTTGCCTGGTGAAGCGGCGGTAAGGCCGCGCCACTCCTTTAGGGTCTCTCGGATTTGGCATTGGAGAGGGCATCTTCTTATACCAAACCCCGGAGAAACACGGCGGGATGAAAAGTTTGCTGTGCCATCCCTGCTGCGCTGTTTGCGGGAGCCATTGCACAAACGTGGCGCCCCAGATTGTTGGGGGGGAATGAAGAAAACATGGTTCAACCAGTATCAGGAGCGGCAAGCGGAAATGCGAAAGAAACAGCAAAACAATTTGACTGCGGAACAAATTGAACGCTACGCACGCGAAGTACGCAGGGAGATGCAAGACTTAATCCAAGTGCGAAGAAGAGAACGACTAGAGGAAGAAGAAAACGCTGGCTTTTTTGAAGTAACGGGGCACCAAGCGATGGTGGACCAAGACATCAAATGGCCTCCAGGCTCGGACCGACACCCCTTCCAGCGAGTTGCGGACTTGTCGCTGAAGATCGTGGGCCGAAACCAGAATTTACGAGACCGTTTGTTTAAGCTTTTCAACGAAGAAGCTGCAAAAGGAACAAGCGCGGCAGCCATTTATGAAGCGGTTTGGGAAACCATCAGCGATCTCGCGGACGGCGTTCTCGATGAAGCTATCGGCGTTGTTTATGAGGAACGCAAAGCCAAAGCCGCGACTGCTGCTTGATGCGTTGAGAAATCTTGCAGCGCGACAGTGAGCCGAGGGAGCTGAAACGGGGTTAAACGGATAGTAACACAGGGCCGGACGCCGCGAAGAAGGGCGGACGGCTGTAACTCTTACGAATCTCGTACACGAATCTCGCAGCCAGGGAGTCAGCACTGTGGTTAAATTTCCCTGTAAATAGGAGTGACCCAGCTATGTTCTCCCCGTTCCACATATTAAAGGTGCAAAGCGACGGTATTCTTCACTGGATGGAAGGCGCGGTAAGTGTGGAACGTGCCAAAGCTCGTATGAAAATCCTCGCTGCATCCACACGCGGCGAATATGTCATCACTAATCTGACAGGCAAGAAGATTTGGATCGAATCAGAAGGAAAGCGGATAATGTTTCAGATCGGTTACAACGAAAAGGAACTCAATGCGAGGGCCGAACTGCTTCGGCGCTGCGGCCATGAGGTCATATCCGCCGCTGATAACGAAGCTGCAAAGCGTGTTCTAGTTTCCATTCACAATGTCGATGTATTTGTCGTTGGGCACACCGCACCCGAACAAACGAGAGAAGAAATGGTCGATTGGCTGAAAGCGAGCTTTCCGAAGGTCAAAATTGTTGCCCTGATTCCGTCTGCCAATCGCCAATTGCCGCACGCCGACTACAATGTCGTGCTGAATGATTCCTATGAGTGGTCATCCCTTCTCGCAGCTGCTACGAGTTGAGGCTCCATTATAGTTCACGCGCGAAGCACGCCGAATTGAAGGCTATGGTTATCTACTATAAGAATGGGAGGAAGAGGCTCCCTCCGCGCATATGGGTTCTTGACGCCTTCCATCGGGGTACCTCGTATCCTCCTTAAAGCAAACTCCTGCTGGCCTGTGACTACTGACAGTGTGCCGCAGGCCAATTAAACGGCCAAATATACAGATATAACGGTTGCAGAGGAACGGTGTGTTTCACCAATCAATTACAATAAGATTCGGTGAAAGATGGCTAGATAGCAAATCATGGTTTTGGGCCTATCGGGCGGTCCCTAATGAAGGGTGCCCTTAAGAGAAACTTGTTTATTTCAGTGTTTATTTGCGATATTAAAGATGTCCCGACTCTAGCGGCCCTCTTCGCGGTGGATTCCCATTACAGTCGCTGGTCTGAAGAGGTGAGCACCAAAGATAGCTGATTCGTGATCTGTTTTAGGAGGTTGTCAATGAATATGACGATGAGCATGCGGGAAGTGGGTGGCGTCACGATCGTGGACATAAGCGGGCGAATTGTTCTGGGCGAAGAGAGCGCCGCGCTGCGCAACCTGGTGGGCGACCTGTTAAGCAAGGGACATAGGAAGATTCTGTTCAATCTTGGTGATGTCAACTACATCGACAGTTCAGGGCTGGGCCATCTAGTGGCTGCTTTTCACAGCGTGCAGAAGCAGAACGCAAGCCTGAAGCTGCTCAACCTGACAAAGAATGTCCATGATGTGATGCAAATTACAAAGCTGTATACCGTCTTTGACATCATGGATGACGAGGCGGCCGCCGTAAGGTCCTTCGGTCCCTCTTCGGCGGCAACCGCCTGACAATTGAGGACAAGATTCAAGTCGGTGGTCAGCTTGGTCCGTTCCGTGCCGTTCAGCTACGTGTGCCCGGCGATGCTATTTTCTTCCAGCATGTGGTCGTCCATTACCGTAACGGGACTTCCGAAGAGCGAGCCATCGGAGACCGGATTTTCCCAGAAGGAAAAGTCCACGTCCCATATCGCTCTTCATGGGCCCGCTGGTCCAGAGTCGGCTGCTAGCTTCGGCTCATGCCGTAGCATTGTAAGTTATTCCGAATCCTTGTTGACCTCCTGCAGTTGGACCCCAGTATTGTGATAAGCTGGTTTCAATCCCTAGTTTTGGAAGTCTGAGAGAGTCTGTAGCCCAGACTGCGCTCCTCATTGGGTGTCGAGAAGTTTGTGGTGGGAAAACGTGCATCCCATCGGAGCAAAGCCCATGATTCGTTCCACAGAAAATCATTTCTGTGCGCGCATTCTTGATCGGCGAGATATTTCGCAGGATCTCAGCGTGTTCCAGATTGACCCCGGCGGCCCATTTACATATCGCGCCGGACAATATGCCACTCTTGGCATCGAGCGCAACGGCGTCCGAACCGAGCGCGCTTATTCCATCGCTTCCTCTCCCTATGAAGACGCACTGGAAGTCTTCGTCGAACTGGTTCCAAACGGCAGCCTCACACCCAACCTATTCCAGTTGAAGCCGGGCGACTCACTCCTTTGTCGCAAGATTGCGAAAGGACGTTTCACGCTTGATCTTCGGAGTGGCCGCTCGAACCACCTCCTGGTCTCAACAGTTACGGGCATCGCTCCATTTGTCAGTTACGTTCGAACGCTTTATCGCGATTGGAAGAACGGTGGGACTCCCATGCCCGGGAATCACAAGCTCTTTTGCCTGCAGGGGGCCAGTCGCCCGTTCGAATTTGGGTATCGCGAAGAACTTGAGGGCTACTCTGCCGAAGTACCGTGGTTCAAATATGTCTCGACCGTGAGCCGCCCCTGGGAGGCGCCCGGCTGGCAGGGCGAGCGCGGGCGCGTTGATGATTTGCTGAGGAAGTATGCCGATAAATGGGAACTGCAAGCAGAAACAACCACGGTCTATCTCTGTGGTCACCCCAAGATGATTGAGAACAGTCGGGGAACCCTGGAACGGGCCGGCTGGAAGAAGGATGCTTTCCTCGAAGAAGCTTACTACCACGCAGCCATCAAAGAATCTGGAGGCAAATTCGAAACTCGGGCTGCACAGGAGAAACAAGAAAGCCTTCTCACTCCCTGAGCCCGGGGCACGACGGGCGGCTTACTCAATATATCGAGCGTCTAATCTAATTCAAGGCAGCAGCGGTTTGCCTGGCTTGTCTGGCTTGTGTGGCTTCGAGGCTGCCGGCGGCGGTGAGGTCTTGTGCGCCGAAGCCGACGCCGATTTTTTTGAGGAAGGCGGTGGGAGGCTCGCCGCCGGCGAAGATCCAAACATAATCGTTGGGAAGTTCCTGGGT
>Ga0209808_1000410_pt1 | contig 21248 bp, 22 predicted proteins | sample GraSoiAngelo_157_FD_186171 | JGI IMG/M metagenome (GOLD analysis project Ga0209808, IMG submission 186171) | Grasslands soil microbial communities from the Angelo Coastal Reserve, California, USA - 14_1009_16_20cm (SPAdes) (version 2) | ecosystem: Environmental > Terrestrial > Soil > Grasslands ... | reverse complement strand
CGAATTAGTAACCGACCGGACCAAAGGGCCGGCTCAGTCGAGCCGGCCCTTTCTTTGTGCCCGATAAACTCGGTCGGATGTCCACGCCGACAAAGCTGACCCGGGCGATCTCCGTGATCGCGCACGTTGACCACGGAAAGACGACCCTGTCGGATCGCCTGCTCGAATACACGGGGACGGTCGCCCCGCGAGACATGGTCGAGCAGGTGCTCGATCAGCTGGAGCTCGAACGGGAGCGCGGGATCACCATCAAGGCGCAGGCGGTCCGGATGCTCTACAAGGCCGACGATGGCCAGACATACCAGATCAACCTGATCGATACCCCCGGCCACGTCGACTTCTCCTATGAAGTCTCGCGCGCGCTGGCCGCCTGCGACGGGGCCGTCCTCGTAGTCGATGCCTCGCAAGGGATCGAGGCCCAGACCTTAGCTAACGTGCATCAGGCGCTCGAGCACAATCTCAAAATCGTGCCCGTCGTCAACAAGATCGACCTGCCACAGGCGAATCCCGAGCTGGTTCGAGAGGAGATCGAAAAGGTAATCGGACTGCCGGCGGAGTCCGTGATCTTTGCCAGTGCCCGCCAGGGGATCGGTACGAAGGAGATCCTGGAAGCCGTGGTCCGCGAGGTGCCGCCGCCGACCGGCGACCCGATGGCGCCGTTGCGAGCCCTGATCTTTGACGCAAAATTCGATCCCTATCGTGGGGTTGTCACCTACGTCCGTGTCCTCGAAGGCACGCTGCTCAAGGGAGTCCGGGCCCAGATGATGCAGACCGGCAAGTCCTTCGAGGTGGACGAGGTCGGAATCTTTCGTCCAGAGCGGACGCCAGTCGATGACCTGTCCGCTGGTGAAGTCGGATACCTGATCGCGAATATCCGCAATGTTCGAGACTCCCGCGTGGGTGACACGGTGACCGACGCCGCTCGGCCGGCCTCCGCTCCGCTCCCCGGTTATCGGCACGTGACCCCGATGGTGTTTGCGGGTCTCTTCCCGACGGATAGCGACCAGTACCAGCAGCTCAAGGAAGCGCTGGAGAAACTCCAGCTCAACGATGCCGCGCTCGTCTACGAGCCCGAGACCTCCGCGGCACTCGGCTTCGGATTTCGCTGTGGCTTTCTCGGGCTGCTGCACATGGAGATCGTTCAGGAGCGTCTCGAGCGAGAGTTCAACCTGACGCTGCTTGGCACAGCTCCCACCGTCGAGTATCGGGTCACGTTGCGCGATGGCACCGAGATTCCCGTCGACAACCCGGACCACCTGCCGAATCCAGCAGAAATCGAAAGCATCAGCGAGCCGATGGTACTGGCAACGATCGTGGTGCCGAGCATCTACGTCGGCAACATGATGCAGCTGAGCCAGGAGCGGCGCGGGCAATACCTGAACACGGTGTACGAGCCGGGCGACCGCGTCGTCCTCACCTACCGGATGCCCCTGGCCGAGATCATCCACGACTACTACGACCAGCTGAAGTCTCGGAGCAAGGGCTACGCCTCGCTCGACTATGAGCTGGTCGGCTTCGAAGAGGCCAGCCTGGTCAAGCTCGATGTCCTGGTGGCCGGCTCACCGATCGACGCGCTGTCCATGATCGTGGAGCGCGGCAAGGCGCAGCAGCAAGGCCGCCGCCTCGCCGAAAAGCTCAAGACGCTGATCCCTCGCCAACTCTTCGAGGTTCCGATCCAGGCGGCCATCGGAGGCAAGATCGTCGCCCGCGAGACCGTGCCGGCGATGCGAAAAGACGTCACCGCCAAGTGCTACGGCGGCGACGTGACCCGCAAGCGGAAGCTACTCGAGAAGCAGAAGGAAGGGAAGAAACGCCTCAAGCGCGTCGGCAATGTCGAGATCCCACAAGAGGCCTTCATGGCCGTGTTGAGCCTGGACTAATGCAGCGCATTCATAGCCTCTACCTGCACGTTCCCTTCTGTACCTGGGTCTGCAAGTACTGCGACTTCAACGCGTATGCGGTCCTCGAAGGACTGATCCCGCCATACGTCGATGCACTGGCGAGGGAGATCGAGCTGGCCGGCGCCGAGCTTCCCATCGGCCCACTCGACAGCGTGTTCGTCGGTGGCGGCACGCCGAGTTTGCTGACGAGTGCCCAGCTGCACCAGCTGCTGGATCGGGTGCGGGGGATCGGCCTAGCACCCGCCGCGGAGATCACGCTCGAGGCGAATCCGAGCAATGTCACGAGCGAGCACATCGCCGGCTGGCTCGAGGCGGGCGTCAACCGGATAAGCATCGGTGTGCAGAGCCTGCAGCCCGATGCGCTGCGCTTTCTGGAGCGGCTGCATTCCGGCACCGATGCAATCGCCGCTATTCGCACCGCAGGCGCCGGCGGGTTTTCGAATATCAACGCCGACCTGCTCTATGGGGTGCCCGGGGTGAACCTCGCTCGGTGGCTCGAGAGCCTGGAGGCGGTGCTTGCCGAGCGCGTCCAGCACCTATCGGCCTATGAGCTGACAGTCGAGTCGAAGACCCGGCTGGGCCAGGAGGTCCGGACGGGCCTCGTGCGCATGCCAGGCGACGATGAGCAACTTGCCCAGTACTGGGCAGCCGCCGAACGGCTGGAGACCTCAGGGTACGAGCACTATGAGATCTCCAACTGGTCGCTTCCTGGATTCGCATGCCGGCACAACCTGGCGGCCTGGCACTACCGGCCTTACCTGGGATGCGGGGCTGGCGCGCATTCGATGTTCCGCCGCACTGGTGGGAGCACCGACCGGCGGTGGAACGTCAACGGGCCGCAGGCCTATATCAGGCAGGTCTTAGCGTCGGGTAATGCGCTCGCTGGCAGTGAGACCCTGTCGGCGGAACGCGCCCTGGGTGAGGCCGCCATGACCGGCGTACGCCTGCTGCAGGGCACCACGTCGACGGATGCGTTTCCCTTGCAGCGGCGCCAGCTAGTGGCCGCGGGTCTTCTTATGGAGTCGGATGGAACCGCTCGCCTCACTCGGCGTGGGGTGGAGCTGGCAAACCAGGTCGGCGCAGCTTTCCTAGGCTGAGTATCAGCAGGATCACGATGATCGGCGGAATAAGAAGAAAACCCAGGCCCATCAGCAGGTAAATCAGGACGTCCATGACGACAACGATTGGAAAGAAATCGCTCTCGGGAGCGATCCAGGCGAGAGCGACGGTGGTTGCCTCCAGCAAGGCAACGAGTCCAGCGGGGATTGCCAGCGTCAGCGCAAAGATGCGGAGTACACGCCGTAGCCGAGCCATCATTGAAATCATCCCGCACCCTCGGTCGTGAAGCCCGGCTGCCATGTAACGGCCTTGAACGCATTTGGGTTAGGTCACGACGTCGTGGTGATCCGCCTACCGACGCCCAGCCGGCCCATGACCCGCTCAAACAGGTCGTACGGCTGAGCGCCCATGACCAGGTACCGGTCGTCGATGATGTGGGCGGGAATGCCGTCGATCATCAACTCCTGGGCTTCGGCGCGGCGCGCATCGAGATAATCCCCGAACCGATCCTCGGCAACCCTCTGCTCCATGATGTCGGCGTCCACCCCGGCGCGGCCCGCGACCTCCCGAAGCACGGCCATGTTGGAAACGTCGCGGCCCTCGTCCCAGTAGGCGCGAAATAGCTCGTGGTGCATCGGTTCGAAGCGACCCTGTTCCCGGGCGAACTCGGCGGCCTGCAGAGCCGGCCGCGAGTTGATCAGCCGGTCGTGCAACCGCAGCTGCAGCCCGACTTGAGCGGCGAGCCGGTTGACGCCTTCCTCAGCCCGAGCCCGGTATGCCGGCGGCAGCACCTCGTCGCGCGGCCGGCCCTCCGGCGGGATCTCGGGATGCAGCTCGAAAGGCACCCACTCGACCGCAATATCGTATTCAAGCTCGAGCCGCTCGACTCCGACCGAGTCGATATAGCAGAACGGTCAGACGTAGTCAGAATAGATCCGCACTGCGGTAGGCACGGCTTGAGATTAGCCGCTAGAATCGGAATTAGCACTCCCCGATGGAGACTGCCAACATGCTGGAACCCACTCCGCTGGACGAGCGCAAGCAGCAGATCCTGAAGGCCGTCGTTTCGGACTACACCGTCACCGGGGTGCCGGTGGGCTCGCAGGTGCTGGCGGCCAAGTACTTCATCGCGCTCTCGTCGGCCACCATCCGCAACGAGCTCGCCGACCTGGTCGGCACTGGTTACCTGCAGCAGCCGCATACGTCGGCGGGCCGCATCCCAACCGATCGCGGTTACCGGTATTTCGTGGATTTCCTGATGGAAACGGAGTCCGCCTCGCCGGGCGTCCGACGCACGGTCCGGCAGGAGTTCGAGGCCGCCCCGCGCAGCCTGGACGGCATCCTGGAAAAGGCGGCCATGGTGCTGGCTCAGGTCACTGAGAACGTTTCGCTCGTCACCGCTCCCGAAATCACCGAGCAGCGGATCAAGCACATCGACCTGGTCTCACTCGAGCCCCAGTCGGTTCTCATCATCCTTGTTCTCGAAGGAAACCTGCTCAAGCAGCAAGTTGTGCACCTCGACCGCGCCACCTCTCAGGACGACCTGAGCCGGATGGCTGCCATGTTGAACCACAAAGTCAAAGGCCAGACGGCCGACGAGCTCGCCGCTCGGCTGGCGCAACTTGGTCCCGATCGCGGCGAACAGCGCCGGATCATCGAACGGGTGATCGAGTCGATCGCGACTCACCAGGCGCAGCGCCAGACCGTGGTCCTGCATGACGGGGTCCGAAACCTGCTCCGTCACCCGGAGTTCGTCGCGGTCAGTCGCTTGGAAGAGCTGCTGGAATTGCTCGAGCAGGGCGCCCAGCTGGCCAGCATCCTGCAGCAGGTGGCGTTCGAGAAGGATGTAGAGGTCATCATCGGCCGCGAGAACACGAACAGCGGACTACGTGAATGCAGCCTCGTGCTCACCACCTACAAGATGGCCGACCGGGTGCGCGGCACGATCGGAGTGATCGGCCCGACGCGGATGCACTATGGACAGGTGGTGGCGCGGGTGCGCCTGGTCAGCCAGGCCACCTCCGAGGTACTGGCCCACTTCGGGAACTGATTCGGGCCGGACGCCAATGGGTAAAAAGCCAAACATGTCATCGAAGCATCAGGCTCCCGACCAGCCGGCGCCGGCCGTAGAGAAGGGCCGCCAGAACGTCGTCGATAGCAGGGCAAGCTCGGCGGACGATCCCCAGCCTGGATCCGCTGCGGAAGCTGCTGCGGACCCTGAACTGCAGGCCGCACGTGATGAGGCACAGGCAACCTTCGCGCGCTACCAGCGGCTGGCCGCGGACTTCGAGAACTACAAGCGCCGGACACGCCAGGAGCTCGCGGATCGAACCCAGTACGCGAACGAGGAACTGGTGCGAAAGCTCCTGCCCATCCTCGACAACTTTCGGCGCGCCCTCGACCACGCGCCGGAGGGCATCGACCGGAACTGGTTCGAGGGGATCAAGCTCGTGGCACGGCAGTTCGAGGAAACCCTCCAGGCGCAGGGCTTGACGACGATCCCGGCGGTCGGTGAGAAGTTCGACCCCAACCAGCACGAGGCAATCGCCCGTGAGGAGACCGATGAGCACGAGGAAGGCACCGTTGTCGAAGAGATGCAGCCCGGTTACCGGCTCCACGAACGGGTGCTGCGGCCGACCCTTGTGAAGGTTGCCCACCCGCGCGCGTTAAAGTCCTAACGACCAATGGCGATCAAGCGGGATTACTACGAGGTCCTCGGGGTCGGACGTAATGCCACCGCCGAAGAGCTGAAACGGGCATATCGAAAGCTCGCACTCCTATATCACCCCGACCGCAACAACGGAGATCCCCAGGCTGAGGCCCGCTTCAAAGAGATCAATGAGGCCTACGAGGTCCTCAGCGACCAATCCAAGCGCCAGCGCTATGACACCTTCGGACATGCCGGAACCCAGGGCATGCCGGGCTTCGATTTCGGGGGCACCGGCTTTGGCGGCATCAATGACATTTTCGACATGTTCTTCGGAGCCACCGCCGCCGGCCGAACGCGCACCGGACCCCGCCGCGGAGCGGACCTTCGGCTGGACCTGCGGCTCACTTTCGAAGAGGCCGTCCGCGGTATCGAACGCGAGCTGACCATCCCGCGGGCCGAGGCGTGCGAGTCCTGCCAGGGTACCGGTGCCGAGGCCGGCACCGCCCCGCAGACCTGTCCCCAGTGTCGAGGCTCAGGCCAGGTGCGGCGCGCGACCCAGTCGATCTTCGGCCAGATCGTCAATGTCGCGAGCTGCCCTCGCTGCAACGGGGAGGGAAAAGTCATCGAGCGACCGTGCCGCACCTGCGGCGGCAGCGGCCACCGCCCGGGTGAGAAGAAAGTTCGGGTCAACATCCCGGCCGGGGTCGACAATGGCTCACAGATCCGGCTCACGGGCGAGGGTGAAGTCGGTCCCCGTGGTGGCGCGGCAGGCGACCTGTACATCGTGATCCAGGTCAAGCCACACTCGGTGCTGAAGCGAAATGGCACCGACATCGTCTATGAGCTGCCGCTCAGCGTGGCGCAGGCTGCGCTGGGCGACACGATCGAGATTCCTACGGTGGACGGGCCGGAACGAATCGAGATTCCGCCGGGCACCCAGTATGGCAAGCTGCTCCGCATCCATGGGCGCGGGATTCCGCACCTGCGTTCGGGTCGGCGTGGGGACCAGATCGTGTATGTCCGGGTTGTCATCCCGACGAACCTGACTGAGGAACAGAAGCAAGCGCTGCGTCAGCTGGGCGGAGTGAACGGCAAGCCACAGCACATCGAGAAGGGCTTTTTCGACCGGTTCAAACAGGTCATCGGGTTCGACTAGGAACGCCTCCGAGCTTCCGTAGACTTAGCCCGTGTCGACGGCGTTCCGCATTCTTCTCGCGATCGCCGCGGCAGGAATCGTGCTCGCGCTGCTGCTGGGTCCGACCTGGCGAGGCAGCTTCTATCAAACCTGGCTGCGGCCGCGCCTCGTAGCGCTCGGGATTCTGATCGTGATCATCGCGGCCGGCGATTATCTCTATCGGGTGATCAACGCCGTCAAAAGTCATTGATGGCGCGATCCTTCCGTGTCACCTTTCTCAATAGTGGGACGACGGTCGAGGTGCCCGAGACTGAGGGTGTTCTCGGAGCTGGACTTCGGGCCGGTGTCGCGCTCGCTTTCGACTGCCGCAAGGGCCGCTGCAAAACCTGCATGGTCAGGGTGGACGGCATCATCGACCAGTCAGAAGCATGGTTGATCAGTAACGAAGAGCTGGCTGAAGGTTATGCCCTGATCTGCGTCGGTAAACCGCGCAGCGACCTACGGGTCCATGCCTGATGCGCTTCAACCTCATCGACCTGTTCATCGTGATCGCGGTGATCTTTGCCATCAGCAGTGGATATCGTCGCGGCTTCTGGCTCTCCATGGCGCAGTACGTGGGACTCGTGCTGGGTGTGATCATCGGCGCCGCGCTTGCCCCGGTCGTGATGGACGTCCTCAACCTCAGTGGCTCGACGGCGCGCTCCCTGGGAGCCGTCATGATCCTGATCGTGCTGGGGACGATCGGCAGCAGCGTCGGTTACTGGGTGGGAGAGCCGATCCGCCTTCGACTGCTGGCACGCCCGCAAACCGGTCGTATCGACAGCCTGGCGGGTGCGGCCTTCTCCGCCATCGCCGTCCTCTCGGTTTCCTGGTTCCTCGGCCTCAGCCTGGCGCGCGTGCCCAGCCCGCAGATCTCGACGGCCATCCAACGGTCGACGATCCTGCGGACCCTCGACGCCATCGCTCCACGGCCGCCGGCCTTCCTCGCCAGGGTGCAGACCATCATCGCCGGCGTCAACTTTCCGTCCGCCTTCTCCGGACTGGAGCCCGTGGGCCCATCCCCTCAGCCGTTGCCCAACTCGATCAATACGCCCGGCGTCCAGGCGGCTCTGACGGGGACCCTGAAAATCCAGGGATTTGGGTGCGGCGGGATCGTCTTCGGCAGCGGTTTCCCGGTCGGTCCCAGCATGGTGCTGACCAACGCCCATGTGGTGGCCGGCACTCAGGGGACGACGGTGCGGAACAACGCGGGCCGGAGCTTGAGCGCGCGGGTCGTGTTATTCGACCCCGGTCGCGACGTCGCCATCCTCTACGTGCCCCGGCTGGCGCTGGCCCCGCTCAACGAGGCCGGAGCAGGGCCCGGGACGCAGGGCGCCGCCATCGGTTATCCCGGCGGCGGTGCTGAGACGGCCGAAGCCGCGGTGGTGAATGGTGAAGTGCGGGCGGAGGGTCGTGACATCTACGGGCAGAACCTCGTGGTTCGGAGCATCTGGATCACGCAGGCCAAGGTACAGCCGGGCAACTCCGGGGGGCCCCTGGTCGATCTGAACGGTAAGGTCGTGGGGGTGATCTTCGCCGCATCGACGAGCGAGTCGGGGAAGGCCTACGCGCTGACCGATGCCGAGGTGCAGCCGGATATCGACCAGGCGCAAGGCCGAACCCAGCCGGTTGCGGTCGGGCCCTGCGCCATGTAAGGAACGAGGTCGTCATTCTCCGATGACCGGTCTGCGAGACTGGCTCCATGGCGGAAGACGAACCGGTCGTGACCAGAGCCTGGCGCCACCTCGAGCGTCCCGTCCGGATCCTGGTCTATCTGCTGATCGCGCTCACATTGGTGATGCTCTTTCACCAGAGCGAATACCTGGTCGTGCACCTGTTCGACGTCCTGCTTCTGTTCGTCTTCGCCGCCATCATTGCTTTGCTGCTAACCCCCGTGATCGACCGGATGGAGAGGCTGTCCGTCTTCAAAGGCCGGCGGGTCTTTGCTGTAGTTCTGCTCTACGTCGTCATCATCGGGCTGATCGCCGGGCTGATCGCGCTCGTGACGCCGGCCCTGATCGGCCAGGCCAAGCAATTACCGGCGCTGGAATCGCGAGCCATCGCTTTCGTTCGCTTCCTGCAGGATGCGATCGATAGTGCGGGCATTCCGCTCAAGCTGAGTCTGCCGAGCGGGGCTAGCGGAATCAGCACCGCCGTCCTCGGATCAGTCCTCGGGATCCTCACGGGGACACTGGGAACCCTGATCAACGTCCTCCTGGTGGTCGTGATCTCGATCTACCTGCTGGTGGAAGGTCGCCAACTGATCGCCAGCATGCGCAAACTGTTTGTCGGTCGCGAAGACGTGTACGACTTCACGCTGCTCGCCGTCGGCACGACGGTCGGCCAGTATGCCCGGGGCCAGCTCGTCATGTCGCTCGTCATGGGGACGTACACCGGGGTCGCCATGACGGTGATCGGGGTGCCCTACGCGGTGGTTCTAGGAATCTTGACCTTCTTCCTGGAATTCCTCCCACTCATCGGCGCACCGATCGGGATGGGCCTGGCGGTTCTCATTGCCCTCGTATTCAAGGGGCCGCTGATCGGCTTGCTCGCCCTGATTGCCGCCGTCGGCGGCCACGCCATCGAGGCCTACATCCTTGGTCCGCGAGTAACCGGCTCCGCCACGCGCATTCATCCACTGGTCGCAATGGCGGCGCTCTTGATCGGCGCCGAACTGGGCGGCATTCTCGGGGCGCTCTTCGGGGTCCCGGTCGCCGCCCTGCTGAACGTCTTGCTTGGTGCCGTCTATCGGGCTCGCCGCGGCGAGGAGGCCCCTCTCTCCGCAAGCGCGTCTGGGAGAGTCCATGCCGCGACGCTCCCACGTCTATCCGAGGAGATCAGCGAAGCGGCTGAGGAGAGCCCGATCGAGGACAAGCCGGTACCGCACACCGCGGGGGAGCGCTAGGGTGCCGGCGTGGGTTGCGGATTCTGCGTGTTCTGCTGGCCCTGGATGGTCATCTCCCCGGATATCAAGAAGGGACCCCGGCTGTTCTCGCGGATGAAGCCCATTGTCACGATCATCAGCATGGTGAGGACTGCCATCAGCATCAGGATGCGTTGTTCGCCGCGCCGGGCGCTGCCCCAGATCACGCCTGGTAGCCCGCGCAGGTACCAGACCACGGCGGCGATCGCGATCAGCGTGTAGAACATCAGGGCCAGTACCTTCCACGGGATCATCGAGCCCAACGGGTTGATCAACCCGCCTTCCCAGAACGGACGGTTGAGGCCGGCTGCCGCAACATCGGCATAGGTGAAGCCGAGGTGATAGGGCATCGCCGCCAGCAGCGTGGTCAGCACCAGGCCGACTGACATCAATCTGAGCAACCCGGCGCCCCGCGCTCCATCGGTTCGCAATCGCCGGCCAAAGTACAGCGTGGCCGTGATGAACATGATCCCCAACAAGGTGATCTGCCAGAGGAAGACCGGGCTCAGGGTTCCGAACATCATCTTGTACCAGCTGCCGTAGCTGTGCAGCTGGATCTCTTTCGCGTACGAGTAGCCGATGATTGGCTGCATCAGGGTCATTGCCACCCCCCAGAGGAGGCCGAAGCTGCCCGCCCAGTCGTAGAACGCTTTGTCCTCGGGGTTGCGAGCGCGCAGAAAGCGAATCGCGCAGAAGGCGCCGAAGGCAAACCCGATGTAGGCGAGGTTGCCGATGGTGCGATGTACGGTCAGCGGGTAGGACGTCGGGTTGAGAGCGAGGCGGAGCGGATTCTGTGGGTTGGTGGGGGTCAGCATGTAGCTGGCGATGATGTCGATCATGTACACCTGCAGGAAGGAGGCGATCGCCAGCAATCCGCCGATCGCCATGTGCACACCCTTGAACGCGCGGAGCGGCTCCCAAGCGTAGTACCAGATGTAGGCCAGCGAGACCTGCAACACAAACGTCCAGGCTTCGATAAAGAGCGGCCACCAGCCGATGGTCACCATGGTTGTCCAGAAATGCCCCCAGTAGCCGACCAGCAGCACCGTGATCAGCAGGATGGCGATCGCGGAGCTGAAGCTGAAGTAGAGGGTCATGAAGTGGCCGAGCCCATGGGCCAGCCGGTCGTATCGGCGGCGCTGCCGGACGAAGCCCAGAAACTCGATGGCCGGTCCGATCTCGCCGGCGCCACTGACCAGGCCGGCGATCAGGATGTGGAGCGAGAATAAGCTGCCGATGACCGCCTGGGCCGCGAGGCGATTGTTTCCCTGCGGCGCCTGCGAGGGCAGCTCGGTCGCCAGCAGGTGCAGGGCAGGCGCAATGAGGGCGATGAGCGCGCTCACAGGTTGAAGAGCCGGCCCGAGCCGAGCAGTGTCAGGAGGACGACGAAAAGCACGGCGAACGCGCCGGGAACCATCACCGCCGGCCGCTCAAATGGATTGCGCTCCGGGTCACGATCGATGAAGGGCAGGGCGAGCAGCAGCAGGACCCCAACCGTCGGCAGGACCAGGACGAGCGGGATCAGTTGTTGCGGAACCAGCACGAGCAGTTCATCGAGCGGCAGGAAGAACCATTCGGGCACGGGCGTATAGCTCGTCGTGGAAGGATCAGCGATCGCCTCCAATGGGGCGCCGATGGCGACCGCCAGGATGAAGACGAGAATCACGAGCCCGGCCGAGACGACCCCGTCTTTGAACGTCTGGTGCGGATAGAAATCCTCGGTTTCCAGGGGCGCCGCCCATAGCTCATCGGTGGGCACCGCCGGATAGGGTGGCTCGATCGGTCGCTGCTTCGGTGCCGGCGGGACGTCGACGCCCTCGCGGCTGCGGTATGCGCCTCGATAGTTGACGTACGAGCCGAATTCACCGTGTTTGCGGAGCAGTGCCAGGTGGGCGCCGATTAGCGGGAACAGGATGGCGGGGATGAGCCAGACATGGATGCCGAACGTCCGGCTCAGCGTGGTCGGACCAATTGTGTCGGCGCCTCGCCAGAGCGCACGAAGAAAGGAGCCGATGAAGGGCGTGTAGACAGGAATGTTGGTCACCACGACCGCCGTCCAGTAGGCCGCCTGATCCCACGGGAGAAAGGCGCCGGTGATCGCCATGGCCAGCACCAGGACGAACAGGCCCACCCCGGTCACCCAGTTCAGCTCCCGGGGGCGCTTGTACGACCCGGAGAAAAATGTCCGCACCATGTGCAGACCGATGACGAACAACAAGATGTAGGCGGACCAGAGATGGATGGCGCGGACGATGGAGCCGAAGGCGTCGTGCTGGGCGAGGTAGTGCAGGCTTGCCCACGCCTCGCTGACAGAGGGGACGTAGAGGAGCGTGAGAAAGATGCCGGTGATCAGCTGAAGCAGGATCAGGACCAGCGTGGCGCTGCCCAGGGTGTAGAACCACGCGCCGCGAACCGGCACCGCCTCATAAAGGCCCTTCCGTATCAGGCTCCGGATGGCGGTTCGCTCGTCGAACCAGTTGTAGGCGGCGGAGATCCGACCCATCACACGGACTCGGTGAAGCGGTTCTGGATAAAGAGCGTGGTGCCCTCGATCCTGTGCACGTACTGGGGAAGCGGCTTGGGCGGCGGGCCGCCGACATTGTTCCCGGTCATGTCGTAGAGCCCGCCGTGGCAGGGGCAAAGGAACTGACCGAGGCTGGTCTCCCATCGCACCGGACATTCCATGTGGGTGCAGACGTTCGAGAAGATCCGGTAATCCGCGTTGATCTTCACGACATAGACCGCCAAGTTGACGTTGGCACTGGTCCACTCGCCCAGCGGGAAGGAGACGTCGAACTTGGTCGGTTGCCGGTCGGGCACGGCGCCGATGTCGCCAACCTCGCGCCATACGGCTTGCTGCTGGCGAAAGAGCGGGGAAATCAGAAAACCAACGATCGGAATGCCGAGCAACACCGTGACCACGGCGCCCGCCACCTGGGTGCCAAGGAGTGCGAACTGGCGGCGACTCAGCCGCCGCGGATCACGATGCGCCATAGCGAATGAACCCGTAGAGCACCCCAGCCGTGCCGAACACGATGAACAAGAGGGTAAGCGTGATCGCGCTGCCGACCAGCCAGAAGGTGAGCGGAGCTTGACCATGCGCCTGCCGGAACCAGCGCCGAAGGCCAGCGCCCGCAATCCCGACGAAGGTGAGCGTCAGGCCGATCATGATCACGCTGATCAGGGCCAGGTAGAAGTAGGTCTGGATATCGCCCATCAGTGACTCACGGGTAGTAGCCCTTGGAGGGAGCCTGGAAGATGCCGTAGCTGTCCGTCTCTTTCATGACGCCGTAGATGGTGTAATCGCTCCGTGCCGTCGTCCGGATGACGCCCATGAGCAGGAACAGGAGGAGCGCGCTGGCCCCGGTGACCGCCAGGGTGACCTGGCTGCTCCGCCGAAGATCCGGGGTCGCCGCCCGAGCTCGCGGACGAGAGATCAGCCAGTGCAGCAGACTGAGCAAGACGGCGATGCCCAGCGCCAGGTAGCGCACCCAGAAGAGGCCTTTGGGAAAGACGGCCGCCGGCATCACCGTCACCAACGACGCCAGGATCACGATCGCGGTCAGCGGCGGCGCCGGGGCCGTCGGCCGAGACTGCCAGAAATAGAGGTTGCTACCGATGAGCAGGATCGCGATAAAGGCGGCCTGCAACAGCCAGAGCCAGGCGAACGGGCCCTGCAGCGAGTACTGAAAGGCCCCGGGGGAGCTGTGCTTGATGCTCTCCACGAAGACCGCTCCCAACGCGATCTGAAGCACCAGCGTCACAAACCCGACGACCAGGCTGGTGCGGGCGGCCCAGTGGAAGTAGATCCGGTTGGCCGGCAGCCGGCTGGCTGCCGCGTAGACGGCGGCCACTGCCGCGATGAAGAAGGATGCCCAGGAAAGGTTGCCGACGAATCGGTGGCCGAGCTCGGGCCAGTACGAGGGATTGAAGAAGGCCGCGGTCCCCTGGCCCTGACCGGGCGTCAACAGGTAGCTGTCGAGCGCAACGATGATGAAGAGAAAGATGTGCTCGGTGGCGGCCGTCGCATAGCCGACCAGGATGTGTAGGCCTTTGTGCAGCCGGAACTGATCCCAGCGCAGGTTGTAGAGGAGGATGCCCCCCAGCGTGAAGAACCAGACGCTGAAGGCCACCACGGCCGGCCAGAAGAAGAGCGTGATCAGGGAGACAAAGAACTTCCCGTACAGGGCGACGATCACAATGACGGCGAAGCCGCCGAGCGTCGCCCCGAGGCTGAAGATCTTGAGGTTGACGTTCCCCAGAGCGCGGGCGTAGCGCTCGAATCGCGGATCCTCGCGCCGGAGCCCAATCCATTCATACGTCGGCCCCAGCACGAGCGCGCCCATGGTGAAGGACCCGAAGATGATGTGGGCGAGGAAGAAGAATCCGACCGCCCATCGGTTCGTGATGAAGGGGAGCTGGACGCCGGGTTGGTCGATGGAGAACGACGTGGCGAGGTAGCTGCCCATGGCCGTCGGGCTCAGTCCGATTCGAAAACGCGGCGGCCGAGACGCCCGGTCAGTCCGGCGGCACCGACCAGGAAGCCCAACCCACCGAGCAAGGTCTCCCAGGGCAGCAAGTTCGGCTGACCTCCCAGAGCGCCGAGCAGTGCCTCGTGCAGGTAGCTGAAGGGGAGCAGGCGGGATACGACGAGCAGCGCCGGCTCCGATGGCGGGGTAAAGATCCCGGATAGATAGAGCAGGGGCAGCAGCGGGATCACGACATAGAGCATCACCTCGCCGGGGGACTGAGACAGCGTACTGGCGATGGCTCCCATGAGATTGCCGATCAACAAGACGGCGGCCGTGCTCAGCAGCAAGGCGGGCCACCAGGCGAACGTCGAGGGGCGCCGCAGCGCGATCAAGACCAGGACCGGAATCAGCTGGACGAAGTCGATGGCCGAATTGGTGGACAGCCTCTCGATGAGCAGCCGTCCGGGTGTGACGGGCAGGGTTCGGTAGCGCAGCGTCAGGCCGGTCTGGCGTTCACGGGTGAGGACCGCGCCGGCTCCCAGAGCGCCCACGATCGCAATCAACATGGTGAGCGCCATGGCGGCATAGATCGACGGTGCGCGGCTGAGGACCAACGGAATCGCGATCAGCAGCGGAAAAGCGAGTTTGATGACCAGCGCCCGCCGGCGCTGGGCAAACTCCACCAACTCCCGCTGCCAGATGGTGCCGGCCAGCATCATCGATGCGCGACCGGCAACGCTACGCCCGTCAGCTTGAGGAACAGGTCGCCCAGGTTCGGTCGGCGAACGCGCATATTGCTGACCAGGTCCGCGGTGCCATTGAGCACGGCCAGCACCTGCGCCGGGTTGGCGCCGCGCGCCAGGATGATATGCACCGTATCGCCGTCCACGTTCGCCGCCTCAACGGCCGCCAGTGCGCGAATAGCCTCGAGGCCGACCGGCGAGTTCAGCTGCAGCTGCACTTCCTTCGAGCCCGCCACCTCGGTCAGCAATTCCGGCACGTGCCCCTCCCGAATGATGCGGCCCTGATGGAGGAAAAGGATCGAATCGCAGAGTCGCTCGGCAAGGTGCACATCGTTCGTTGCAAGGACTACGGCCGTGCCGGTCAGGCTGAGCAGCTGGAGGCGCTCGATCAGGTCCAGTTCCGCCCGGTAATCGAGCGCCAGGGTGGGCTCGTCGAGCAGCAGGATGGAGGGCCGATGCACGAGGGCCTCGACGAGATTCAGCCTGCGCCTCATCCCAAGTGAGTACTGGCCCACGAGTTGGTCCCGTGCCTCTGATAAGCCGGACCAGGAAAACAGCTCATCAAGCCGCTCCCGCGCGAGCTCGTCCGAAAGCCCGAACTGGTGGGCGAAGAACCAGGCGTTTTGGTAGCCCGTCATCTCATCGAAGTGCGCCGCCTGGTCGAGCATGACGCCCAGCCGCCGACGCACCGACGGATCCCGAGCGTTGGTCGAGCCGAACCAGCTGACCTGACCGGACGTTGGCGTGGCCGCGGTCGCGAGCAGCCGAAGGAGAGTGGTCTTCCCTGAGCCGTTTGGCCCCATGACGCCGACCACCTCGCCCGCAGCCAGCCTCAGGCGGATGTTGAAGACGCCTTTTCCCCCGCGATAGGCGCGGGTCAGATCGGTTGCGACCAGCAGGCTACGCTCGGAAGCCGTATCGACCCTCATGGAAATCGCCCGTCTCGATCCATTTCTGGATGACGGCATCCATCACCTTTGAGGTGACCCGCGCCTCGCCGAGCTGCTGCGCATTTCCCTCGACCGCCGCCATCACCTGGCCTTTGACAAAGGGCGGCATATTCTCGAGCCGCTTTTCGGCGTCAAGCTCCCACGGCATCTGCGGACCCTTCTGCTGCAACGCGTCCGAGACCTCGCCCCACATCTCGAACTTCACGTCCATCGTCGCGGGCGTGATAAGCGGACCAAGCCCCTTCTTGGCCGCCGTCCACTCGACCCGCCAGCGGCTCAACTCCCGGCAGTAGGAGGGGAGGTTCGCCAGTCGCGCCTCGGCCTCCGGAGACCAGGTGAAGTAATGCTCGAAGGTCCTGGGGCTGAGGGGATGACCGTACCCGATCTTGATCCCGAGTCGCTCCAAGAACGCGGCATTGATCGCCTCCGAGGTGCGAGCCGCCCGCGACTCCGCGGCATGCTGAGCGAGCTCGCGCGCCCGGTTCGGCTCGAACTTTTCCTCCGCTCGAATCTCCACCTCGTTCAGGCGTCGGACCCCGTCCTCGGTCCATCCGGGTGAAGGCTCGCGCGGCGTCGTGCCATCCCCATCGTGGTGGCCGTGCGCCTTCATGGCCGCCTCGACCACCTCGGGCGAGTGCGCCTTGAGCGCCTGGTCCATCATCATCCGCGCGTCGACGAGTCCGCCCTCGGCGACGTCGGCCGTGATGGTCTCCGCCCGGATCTTGCGGGCGAACTCCTCGACCTTGGTGCGGGCCATCATCCGCATGAAGCCGCCCGGCACGCGCTCCATCCGCAGCACCGCCTCGTCGGTCCAGTTCGGCGGCGCCTCGCCGGCCGGCTTGACCGCCGGCACCGTGTCGCTGACCACCTCGGCCACGGGCCCATAGGCCTCGTCCAGGTTCGCGTCGGCAAAGTCGCGCGTGATGCTGGGCAGCCGCTGGACCCTGGCGATCTTTTCGATGCGGGCCTTGACCCGGCGCCGCTCGTACCCCTTCGGCACGCGATTGAGGATCTCCTTGGCCTCAGCCGTCCACTTCACCTTGAAGCCGTCGAAGGCTTCCTCTTCCTCGACGCCGCCCTCCCGGCTTGCCACCGCCGCCATGGCCGCCTTGTCAACCGGCTGGAAATTGGTGCCCTCGCAGACCGGGCACGCCTCCGGCTTCTCGACTCGGGCCGGTCGCCCGCAGCGACGGCAGATCCAGGTCGGCCTTATCTCATCGCTGCCGATCGTCGCCTTGCCCTGCCCCGGCTGAACGCCCATGGCGCGCGCGGCGTGCTCAGGCATGACCTCCGAAACCGCCTGGTCGATGATCGACGAGCTGATGATGGAATGCCCGCGCTCCATCGCGTAGCGGCAGATCGCGGTGCGGGTGATGGCGCGGAAGGCGGCCGGAACCTTTTCCATGCGTGCGACCGCCTCCTCCGTCCAGGTCACGCTGGCCTCCGCCTGGACATCGACGGGCGGGACGAAGGTTCGGCTCGAGAGGAGAACGCTGACAGGCGCCAGCCGCAGCAGATTGTCGCTGTTGCTGCCCATGTCCATTTCGGCAGCTGAGTGCACGCCAATCCGGCCGACGATCAACAGCCACGGTGGATCGTGGCGCACGTACTGCAGCACTTTCTTGAAGGCCTTGCCGTCGAGCAGCGTGGTCTTGAGCTCGACGCCCACGTCGCGGGCGACCGACTGCGCAACCCGAAGATGCGACTCGTAGATCTTGGCGAGGCCGGTATCGATGATCTCCTCGTGCAACTGTTCCTGTTCTTTGAAGCGGAAGATCTTCGAGGCCTCCGCGGACAGCACATCGACGATGCCGTTGAACATTGCGTAGTGGAGATAAGGGTCGTAGACGGAAACGGCCTCGACCTGCTTACCGAGCACCCGGGCCAGCGCAATGCCGGTCTGAAGCCCGGCGAAAGACTGGGGGCTGCCGTCGATGGCGACGACGATCCGCTCCGAGGCGTCCTCGCGAAATGGATGGGTGTCCTTGATCACCAGGGTATCGACCCGAATCCGTCGCACCACCCGGTCGGTGACACTCCCCACCATGCTGTCCTTGACGGCGCCCATGCCGAGCGCGCCCATGACCACAACGTCGTAGTCCGACTCGCTGATGTCATCGACCAGACATTCCCAGTTCTTGCCGTCGAAGGTCTTGTACTCGAACGGCAAGCCGGCGCGATCGCAGGCGGCCTTCATCACGTCGAGGTACGAGTCGGAGATCAGCTGCAGTCCACGGGTGATCAGCGAGTCATGGATCTTGCGCTGCCGTTCGAGTTCTTGCTCGTGCTGGTACTCCTCGGGAAGGGTGTACTCCATCTGCTTGAAGCGGACGTCGTGCATCCGGGCGGCATAGACATGGCTGCCGACCAGCCTGGCTCCGGTGCCGCGAGCCAGGGCGATGGCCACCTCGATCGCGGCATTGGAATGGTCCGAGTTATCGAGGGGCACGTAGATCTTGCCGTACACCAGGAGCTTCCCTCCCTACACTAGCGCGACCGCCTGAACTGATATTGACAGGCAGGCACAATGTGTGCAATCGGCGCGCCATTTGATGATAGGGACGAGGGCGCCTAAATTACCGCAAAATGCCCCAGGCGCTGGTGGTCGACTGGCCTGGGCCCAGGACGATCAACCCATCGCCGCTGCGGAACGCGTTGGGCGCGCACGTCATCGGCTCCAGGGCCACGCTGCGCCGGCGGCGATCGGGCTGCGGAATGGCATCGCCCGTGAAGGCCATGAGAAACCGATAGCTCTTGTCCATCCAGAGTGTCAGGCGTGGCTGTCCACCAGGCGCCTGGAGTTCAACCCGGGTGAGTCCGTCGGCGTCGGAAATCAGGCTGGCAAACGCGGTGTCGAGCTTCGCCGGTCCGATCCGCCGGAGCTCGAGGAAATCGACCGCGCTCCCTTGCACCGGGAGGGCCCGGCCGGTAGGAATCTGCCGGTCGTCGACCTCGAGATACATCAGCGCCGGGATGCGCAGCCGGGCATCATCCAGCCGCTCGGTTCCCACGGTCAGGTACGGATGGTGACCGGCGCCGTAAGGAAGCGGCTGCGATCCGGCATTCGTCGCTGTCGTCTGCACGGCGAGACCGCGCTCGGACAGCCGGTAGTCGATGGCCAGCGACAGGGTGAAAGGGTAGCCCTCCTGTGGGTGGAGGAGCAGTTCCATGACGACTCGATCGGCCCCCTGGTCGCGTGCTTTCCAGCTGAGCCAGCGGGTCAGGCCATGAATCGCGTTGCGCCGGTCGGGCTCGGTCAACGGGGTCTGATGGGTGACGTCCGCGAACTCGTAGCGCCCGTCCTGCAGCCGGTTCGGCCACGGTAGGAGTGGCGCCCCCCGGGCGACCGAGCACATCTCATCCTCCGCGTAGCCATCGATCACGTCTTCACCGTCGACCGTGTAGGTGCGCAGACCGCCGCCGACTTCGGTGATCACCGCACGCCGGGTACCGTGGCTAATGACGTACTGCCGTCCAGATGGGGGGATGGCGGCCATGGGCGCTCCCGATAATAGGATGGTGGCGCACTTAACGCTGGGCCTCTTTGGCACACCGCGTGATGAGCTGGCCAGCACGGTTGATGGTGATGTCCCGGAATGGATCGAACGGCTTTATCAGAGCTATGGGACGTCGGCCGAGACTGCCCCCGCCAGTGCGTCGGTGCTGGCCCTCGGCGAATCGCTAGGTTACCGCCTGCGGAAGCTCTCGGTGTTGCTTTCCAAAATGGAGGCGCTCGGCTGGTCGATCAAGCCACGTCGCTGGGACCTGGTCGCCAGCACGGATCTCGACGAGGTGGAAGCCCAGGAACAGCTGGAGGCAGCCGGCGTCTGGGTGATCGCCCGGCAGCACGCTCCCATCGATAACGCCGGCAACGTCCGCTGGTCGCATGGGTTGATTCCATAGCCGACATGACACCGGTCCTCTCGGAGGACACCGTCGATGCGGATCCCCTGAAGCAATTCGCCGGCTGGTTCAAGGATGCGGTGGCGGCGGAGGAGATTCTGCCGGAGGCTATGACGGCGGCGACCAGCACCCGTTCCGGTGAGCCGTCAGCGCGGATGGTGCTGCTCAGAGGCTACGACGAACGGGGTTTCGGCTTCTTCACCAATTACGACAGCCAGAAGGGCCGCGAGCTGGCTGAGAATCCACGCGCGTCACTGGTCGTGTACTGGCCGAAGCTGGGACGGCAGGTGCGGATCAGCGGTGCGGTCGTCAAGCAGTCGGCCAAGGAGTCCATGAGTTACTTCCGCAACCGGCCGCTTGCGAGTCAGCTCAGCGCCTGGGCCTCACCCCAAAGCAAGGTCATCGCAAATCGCAGGGTGCTGGAAGATGCCGCGGCCGCGCTGGCAGCCAAGTATGAAGGGGCCGCCGTTCCGCTACCCCCCGACTGGGGTGGGTACCGCGTGATCCCGCAGACGATCGAATTCTGGTTGCACCGCGACAACCGGCTGCATGATCGCATCCGCTATACGCGGCAGGCCGGGGGCGGCTGGCGCATCGAGCGGCTGGCCCCCTGACCGCCGTGATCGGCTGGCTTCCGACCCTGCTCAGGCTAGTTGTGATCGGGATCGTCCTTTATCAGGTTGTCTTGGTCGTGGGCGCGTTCGCGCATGCTCGCCGGGTGCGCCGGGCACTGATTCGGGGTGACCATGTGACGGCTTTGCGGCTCTCCCGACAAGCGGTGCACGTCAAACTCGGACGGCTCCCTCCCGGATTTCCGTTCCTTCTGTTGAGCCTTGGTCGGAGCCTGGTCGCTTGCGGCCGGGTCAGAGAGGGAATCGCGTGGCTCGGGTTGGCCGACGAAAGCACGGGAGCCGACCACCGCGCGAAGCCCGCGATCTTGCTCGATCTTGGGCTCACCCTCGCCTCGGCGGGCAGATACGAGGAGGCGGAGTCGGTGCTCGCTCGTGCCTCGGAACTCTACGTGGAGTCGGCGCATCCGGATTTCCATGGCGGCGCCTTGCAACGGTGGTACATGAGGACGCCGAAATACCAGCGTCGAACTGCCAACGCCCGCGGCCACGTCGCGATGCGGTCGGAGCGCTTCGAGGATGCACGGACCTGGTACGAAGCTGTGCGCGCAATGCCCGGCACGCCGAGTCGGAACGACAGATTGGCGAATCTCAACAATCTGGCGGCTGCCAGTGTGCAACTAAGCGACTTCGACCGAGCTGAGCGGTATGTCGATGAAGTCAACGAGCTTGCTGGTGAGGATTCGTGGTCAGGACAGGATTACTTTCTCGGCACTCGCGGAGACTTGCGACTGGCCCAGGGACGGCTCAAGGAGGCTCGCGCCGACCTCACCAAAGTGTTGACGCTTCGCGGGCCTGACCCGCGCACGCTGCTTTGCCTGGCAGAGACGGCGTACAAAGAGGG
>Ga0209808_1000408_pt1 | contig 21316 bp, 20 predicted proteins | sample GraSoiAngelo_157_FD_186171 | JGI IMG/M metagenome (GOLD analysis project Ga0209808, IMG submission 186171) | Grasslands soil microbial communities from the Angelo Coastal Reserve, California, USA - 14_1009_16_20cm (SPAdes) (version 2) | ecosystem: Environmental > Terrestrial > Soil > Grasslands ... | reverse complement strand
GTCGCCGGCTGACCGATTGACTTCGGGGTCAGAGTTTGGTTCAATAGCACCGCGGCTTTGATTGACTGACCAACTAAGGAACGGAGGTCTCGTGCCTGATCAGACCAAGGACCGGATCATCGACGCCGCCTACCGGGCGCTGGTCAGGCAGGGCTACCACGAGACCTCGATGAAGGACATCGCCGCCGAGGCGGGGGTCGCGCCCGGGCTGGCCCACTACTACTTCGAGACCAAGGAAGACCTGCTGGTGGCGGCGATCGAGCGTGGCTGTGAACCGGCGATGCGCGCCTGGGAGCAGGCCGGGCTCAACCTCATGGGGCCCCTGCCGGAAGATGCCGACCCGATGGCCTTCGCCCGCATGGGCTTCGAGCTGGCCAAGCACGAGCTCAAGGCCTATGCCGAGCTGTTTGTGCTGACCTTCGACATGTTCGGGGTTGGCCTGCACAATCCGAAGATCGCCTCGGCGGTGCGGACCTTTATCGACGAGCGCCGGGCCTTCGTCGCCCGCATCACGCAGGGCGTGATCGCGGGCATGGCCGAGCCGCCGGTGGCGTCCGTTGACGCGATCGCGGCGAGCATCTGGGGTAGCCTGCACGGCATCTACCTGCAGAAGGTCATGAATCCTTCGTTTGACGCCGACGCGGCCATCGACGCGCTGAGTGAAATGACGATGGCCTTCGCGACAGGACGACGACAGCCGTCGTCACCGGTGAGCTGAGATGTTTGCGTGGTGGGGTCAGTTCGTCTACCGGCATCGCTGGGCGGTGCTGGGCGTTTCCGCCGCCATGCTGGCCGGCTCGATTTTCGCGCTTCTCAACGGCGGGACGCTGAAGAACAGTGGCGGCCAGAATACCGAGTCGGGCCGTGCGCTGGCCCTCATGCAGGACCAGCTTCCGCAGAATGGCGCCGGCTCGTCCTTCGTGCTCGTGTTTGGCAGCGACGCGATGGCGGTCACCGATCCCGGCTTCAAGCAGGCCATGCTCACCGCGCTGCAACCTCTGAAGTCGGATTCGCGCGTGAAAACGGTCGACACCCCGTTCGACGTGCCGGCCGAGCAAGCCCGTGCCATGACGTCGACCGACGGCCACCATGCCTTCGCCCAGGTTTCACTCAAGGACGACTATCCCAGCGCACGCCGGTACTATTCGCAACTGCGCGCGGAGGTCCAATCGGACCGTCTCCAAGTGCTCGGCACCGGTAACGTCGCCATTGGTTCGGACTTCGACAAGTTCCTGGCTTCCGACCTGCAGCGGGCCGAGCTCGTCTCGCTGGTCATCATCGTTCCCCTGCTCTTGATCGTCTTCGCCACGGTCGTCAGCATGCTGCTGCCGCTTGGCGTGGGCGGGCTTGCGGTCGTCGGGGGCCTCGCCGGTGTTGGGGTGCTGGCGCGCTTCACCGATGTCTCGACCTATGCCACCAATATCGTCACCCTGATCGGCCTTGGCGTGGCGATCGACTATTCGCTTTTCATCGTGAACCGGTTCCGCGAAGAGATGTCCGCCGGCCGCACCCCTGAGCAGGCGCTCATCGCCAGCATGCGGACCTCCGGTCGGGCGGTGACCTTCTCCGGGATCACGGTCGCGATCGGGCTGAGCGCCATGCTCTTCTTTCAGGGTTCCTTTCTGGCATCGATGGGTTTCGCCGGGGCCATCGTGGTCGCCATCGCCGTGCTCTACGCGCTGACGTTCCTTGCGTCGCTGCTGGCCATCCTTGGCCATCGCGTGAACTGGGCTCGCCTGCCGCTGCCCCGCCGTGCCGCCGGCCGGGGGCTGTGGCATGGGCTCGCCATCCGGGTGATGCGGCGGCCGTTGCTCGTGCTGCTCCCGGTCGTCGCCCTGCTGGTCCTGATGGCCTTGCCGTTCCTACAGATTCGCATCGCCAATGGCGACGTTGGCATGCTGCCGCCGAACGCCGAGACCCGGCGTGGCTATGACCAACTGCAAAAGTTTCCGGGGCAGGGCCAGACGTTTTTCAGCGTCGTCGTTCGCTACCCGAGCGGCGGCCCGCTCACCAGGGATCGGGTGGGCGCCCTCTACGACCTCGGTCAGCGGATCAAGCAGATCCCAGGGGTGGAAGGCGTCGAGAGCATGGTGAGCTTCGACGGGTCGCTGAGTCGCTCCGACTACCAGACCCTGCTGACCCAGTCGACCTCGGCGCAGCCGGCCCGCGTCCAGGCGATCGTCCATGGGACCACCGGCTCGGAGATTGCCGTGTTGTCCGTCGTGACCAAACACGGCCAGGAAAGTGATGCCTCGCGCGCGATCGTCCACAGGTTACGCAGCATGGCTCCGCCCAGCGGAAGCTCAATGTTGGTGGCGGCCTTCTCCATCGATTTCACCGATTTCATCCTGGAGCGCATCCCACTGGCGGTCGTGTACGTCATGGTCGTCACCTACATCGTCCTGTTCCTGCTGACGGGTTCGGTGGTGCTGCCCTTGAAGGCGGTCATCATGAACATCCTGTCGATCGGCGCCTCGTTCGGGGCGCTGGTCTGGATCTTCCAGCAGGGCCATCTCAGCTCGTTGCTCAACTTCACCGCCGCTCCACTTGATCCCTCGGTGCCCGTGCTGCTGTTCTGTATCGTCTTCGGGCTCTCGATGGACTACGAGGTGCTCCTCATCAGCCGGATCCAGGAAGAATACCGGCGCAACCGAGATACCACCCAGGCGGTTGCCGATGGGCTGGAGCGAAGCGGACGGCTGATCACCGGGGCGGCGGCCATCATGGTGGCGGTGTTCCTGGCGTTCGGTCTGGCCGACGTGGTACTGATCAAGTCGATCGGGCTAGGCCTCGCGATCGCCGTGGCGCTCGACGCCACCCTGGTGCGGGCGCTGATCGTGCCGGCGGTGATGCGGCTGCTGGGCCAGGCCAACTGGTGGGCGCCGCGGCGGCTGGCGCGACTGCACCGGCGGATCAGCCTGGACGAACCGCTGGCCGCATAGCGACGCGCCGGCCCAACCCTTCACGACTTCGTCGCCGCACCCCTCGATGGGTCGCTGGGTGCGGCGCGATATATCAGCGTGCTTCGCGCCCGCGTGCCGCGTCCCCGACCGGCCCCCATCGGCGGTCATCGGCCCGAGACCCGAGTCCGGATCGATCGCGGCGGCTGGCTCCTCTTCTTTGCCCTCGGGCTCTCGGGACTGGGCGCGGGCCCCTTCATCGCCTTCGGAACCATCTACCAGCATGACCTGGGGGCCAACGCTTTTGAGATCGGACTGATGGCCGCGATCGGCATGCTCGTGGCGACGCTGGTGATCTTCCCCGGCACCCGCCTGGCCGAGCGCCGCGATCTGCACAAGACGATCATCGCCGGCTGGCTGATCGCGATCCCCGGCCCGCTCTGCTTCGCGGTCGCCCCACACTGGGCCTGGACCGCGCTCGGCGTCGTCTTGATGCAGGCGTCGGTCGTCAATACCCCGGCGATCAGCGTCTACCTCACGCTCGGCGTACCACGGGATCGGATCGCCATGGTGATGACCACCGTGCTCTCCGCCTACTCCCTCGGGCTGATCGCCTCGAACCTGCTGACCGGCCTGCTTGCCCAGGTCATGTCACTGCGCGCGCTGTTCTGGGTGGCCACCGGATTCTTCGCGCTGGCGGCGATCTGTATCTGGTTCTTGCCGGCGAAGGAACCGCCGCGGCTGGCGCTCCCGTCCCTGCACTACCGCGATCTCATGGGGTTTCCGGCGTTCCGCGTGCTGCTCGTGTTGTTCACGCTCGTCACCGTCATCATCTTCATCCCCTGGACCTTCACAGCCCTCTATGCCAGCGAAGCGGCCCATGTCGACAACGTCTGGATCGGCGTCCTGATGAGCATTCTGTACTTAGGGTCGGTGCTGTTAGGACTCAGTCTCGGCCAGCTGCGTCGATCGATGGGCAGTGTCGGTATCGTGCTCTGCTTCGAGGCTGCCTACGTGGTATCCGCGGTCTTGCTGCTTTCCTCCACGGCGCTGCCGATGCTCGGCCTCGCGTTCTTCCTGCGGGGTGCCTTCTGGTCCTTCCGCCAGGTGATGACCGCGGTCATCGGCGAGGTGCTCCCCGACCACGCCATGGCGAGGGGCTACGGCCTGTTCGCGCTTGTCACCGGGGCGGTGGTCGTCGTGGCCTACCCGATCGGCGGCTGGATGTACGGGTTCCAAGCGGGGATGCCGTTCTGGTCATCGGCGGTGCTGATGGCGATCGCCATGCTGATCACGATCGCCGTTCGCGCCTACTTCCACGCGAACTACCTGAAGCCGCCCCAGATCGACTCGAGCCAGGACGACGTCGTTCCGAAAGCTGCCTAGCCGGCCGGATTCCAGTTCGGCGAAGTTCCGGTGTACGGGTAATCCGCTTCCCATTCTGTGAGCTGCTGGGGGCGGGAGCCGTCGCCATTCATCACGAAGATCTGGGGCAGGTCACCAACCTGGCCGGCGAAGCTCACCCGGCGGTCGTACGCAGGGGTATTCGGCGTCGACCCGTTCGGCGCCTCCTTGCCGCCGGTGACCTTGACCACGCCACCCGCTTCGCCGGCGGAAAAGATGTTGACGCGATAGAGCGTCGCCGTTTCGCCGACACCGGTCGCGGCAAACAGGGTGCTGTTGTCGCTCAGCCAGGCGGCCGCGGTGATGTCCAGCGGACCACCGCGGCGGTAGGCGCTCGCACCGCTGGCGGAGAGGTCATAGATCCAGAGCTCAGGGCCGCCTGCCGTGATCCTGCGAAAAGCCAGTTTGGTCCCATTCGGCGACCAGGCGGGGCGGTCGGCGGGGTCATCGAGCCCGGCAGGGCGGTAGCGACTGCGAAGGTCGAGATTCATGATCCACAGATGGTTGAGACCCAGCGCATCAACCGTGCTGTAGGCGACCGACCTGCCATCGGGACTGAGCGCGACCGGGCCGGCCACCCGGCCGTCGGCCGGATCGGTCAGGGCCACGTCGTTGAGGGTCGACGGCCGAAACCGGCGCAAGCTTCCGTCCTTGAGATAGACGATCGTCCCATCGACGGACCAGTAGACCTGCGAGCCGCTGATGCCGGGACTCACGACAGCCCCGCTGGACACGTCGACGATCAGGATCGCGCCGGAAGCAGCGTTGCGTGATGCCTGGACTAACGCCAGCCGCCGCCCTTCCGGCGCCCAGTCGAACGACAGGATGGCGTCCTGCTGGCTCTGCCCGCTGAGCCGGTAAACGATTTTGGGGGTGGCACGCGCCAGAAAGCTGTCCGCGTGAGGATCGACGATCCCGACCGCGAAGGCCGGCTGCTCCCGCTGTCCGACCAGGTACCCGACCTTGCGTGAGAGGGAAAGCGCTCCGGTGCGAAAGTGGATTTGCACCCGTCGGTCCAGGGCGTTGTCGTGCGCGTCCAGCGGCCGATCGATCGAGACGGTGTAGGGCTGATTGGACTGCAGCACGGAGAGAGGAATGATTTCGTATTGCGAGGCATCGCCCCCAGGCCGGGTGCGCAGCACAAAGGGCGTGTCCGGACTCAGCTGCACCGCCGCCCGCATCGTGTCGGCGCGCATCGCCCGGTTGAAGCTAAGGATGATGTTCCGGTCAGGGGCGACGGAACCGGCCCCGTCGGACGGATCGACCGAGGTCAGCAGCGGCCGGCCCTCCGTGGTGAAGCGCCAGGAGTGTTCGAGGGTGTTCTGTTGACCGTCGGCGTCGGCGTAGCCGGAATGCATCGCGACGGTATAGGCGGTGGACAATTGGAAATTGACGTGCGTGTGAATGAACATCAGGGTGTTGCCGGTCCAGGCGAAGCGGCAATTCCTTGAACCGACGCATTCTGTGAGGGCGGGTGACAGCTGAAACCGCTTCTCGACCGAATCGTGGTTCATGGGACGGTCGAAGCTGATGCTGATGGCCTGGTTCGTCGCCACATCGGTGCCCTCCCTGCTGGGCGAGATGCTCACGATTCGCGGCGGATTGAGGGCGCATGCGCTCAACAGGCAGGCGAGCATAGCCACGGTAAGAACGATGCCCCGCCGCATCACCAGATACTAGGGGAGCGAAATTAGCCGACTCTAAGCGCGGCAACACGACGGAACCGGCGGAACCTGGTTAGCGCTAGCGCTGTTCTTCGAGCAGCTGGCGCATCTCGTTCGCCAGGTTCGTCAGGCGCGCCGGGTCGACGAACATGATCGACGTTTGTGAGATCCGGTCGATGGTCCGGTCCAGCGCGTCGACACTGTGGTCGGTGGAGCTGAGCATCTCCTTCACTTTCTTCGAGCGACTGGTCAGCGCGCTGTCCGCCATCTGGTTCAGCTGGCTCATCAGGGCCGGCCAGTCGATGTCCGGCTCGGCGCTGACGGGTGCGGCGGCCGCAGGGGCGGGGTGGGGCTGCGCTCGGGAGGTCGGCGCCATGGTGGCCGCGGGGGCGGTCGACGGTGGGGCCGGCGCCGGCCGGTAGACGGTCGCCGGCACCGAGGGGGTCATCGCCAGCATCTCTTCCAGGCTCACGGAAGCCGGTTCCTCGAGGTCGGCGACGGCCTTCACCTCGATCCGCGTCTTCGAGTCGGCGCACAAGCGGGTCACGATCTCGGGATCCTGCATCAGCTGCGGCTGGCCGCGGGTGAACGCGCCCAGCAGCTGGCCGTCGCGCAACAAGACGATGCCCATCTCATCTGGGGCTCGGACGAGCAGGCTTCCGTGAATCTTTTCCTCTTGCAGGTACTGCAGAAGGGCGCGGATATCGACGAAACGCGCGAGTAGGCCCTGCAGGATGGTGGGCGCCGTGAGCAGCTGATAGATGGCCGTCACCACTTCGGCGGTGAGCTCGATGACGTCCATGCTGCCCTCGCCGCGATCGACATCGTTCTTGAACAGCGAGAAGGCGGTCCGACCGGTGGACACGACCGCGCCCCCGTCGTAAAAGCTCTCGATCAGGCTGCCCTGGTAGAACAGGATCATGCCGCGGGAGGCCTGTCCCGTCAGGCGCAGATAGCCGGTCAGCCGGTCGCTGCTCAGCGAGCGCAGCAGCTTGGGGAAGTCGACGAACGCAGTCTTCAAAGACTCGTAAACGAGCTTGCCAACCGGCAGCGGATACAGCTCCGTCGGGGGCGGGGCCTCTTCGGCAGCCGGCTGCGGCGCAGCCTGAGGCTGCTGGCTCACCACGCTCCGCTCACTGACCTGGGGGGCGGCCGGCGCAGCGGCCGCCGGCGCTGGAGTCGATGCAGCAGGCGATCGGACCGCCGCCACCGGACCGTTGTCGGCGCCGGGAACGCCCCGTCGCTTCGCCTCCGCCAGAATGTCTGCGGTTGGGGCGGTGATCGTCTCCTCAGTTGGGAGCTTCGACTTGGGATCAAAGGTGTAATCGCCCTGGCGCCAGGCGAGCGGTTCGAAAACCGCCTCCTCGCCCTGACTCCCATTGCCATAGGCGTGAAACAGGTGACCGAACAGAAAAAACAGCGAGAACGCCTCGCCACCGCTGCGTACTTGAAGGGTCCCTGTGGCACGCTGAGCTTGCATCGACTGCAAGAGAGATAGCAGGGGGGTTTGGTCTAACGATCCCTTGTAGTCCACAAGTCTCGGCGCTTGCTCGATGGAACTCAAAAAAAGCCTCCCACCGCCCCGAGATTTCTTCCCAATGCTAGCACAGGCCAAATACGATACTCCAAGTGTTCGCAACCCGGGTTTGCCGCCGCTCGGCCGGGTGGCCCGCTAAGCTGAGGGCGGATGCCCGAGTTGACGACCTGCGAGGATGCGTCCGCCTGGGACGCGTTCGTTTCGCGGGCCCCCGACGCATCGTTGCTGCAAGCCTGGGCATGGGGTAGCCTCAAGTCGCGCTACGGCTGGCAGGCCCGCCGCTACTTCTGGGTGGAGTCCGGTCAGCCGATCGCGGCCGCCGCCATCCTGCGCCGACGCCTTCCCGGCGGGCTCTATCTGGACTACGCGCCGCGCGGCCCGATCCTCGACGGCCACCTGGAGTACTGGCCCGGCTTCTGGCAGTCCCTCCGTGAACGCCTTGCGGCAGAAGGAGGAACGGTCCTCAAGGTCGATCCGGAATGGACCACCGATGCGCAGCGAGCGGCGCTGGCCGCCAGCGGGGCGCTGCCCAGCCGCCATCCGATCCAGCACCAGGCCACCATGGTCGTCGACATCAGCGGTGGCGATGCGGCGCTCATGAGGCTGAAGGAATCCACCCGGCGAAATATCCGATCCGGCGAGCGCCGGGGCCTCACGGTGGAGGCCTCGGAAGCCTCGGCAGCGATGGAAAGCTTCTATGACCTGCTGCGGGAGACGGCGGCCCGGGAGCAGTTCACCATCCGCAGCCGCGCCTACTATCAGGATCTGCTCGCCCTCTTTCGCGAGCGGGGCCAGGTCTGCGTCTACCTGGCGCGTCTCGAGGATCGATTACTGGCGGGGGCGGTCATGCTCTTCTTCGGATCGACGCTCGTCTATCTGTACGGTGGCACGCGCTCGGAGTTGAAAGACGTCAAGCCCGGCTACCTGCTGCACTGGCGAGCCATCGAGGATGCCCAGCGACGCGGCTGCACCCGCTACGACATGTGGGGCGTCCCCCTCGATCCGCAACCAGGCCAGCGCGGTTACGGCTACTACGTCTTCAAATCGCGCTTCAACGGACGCCTGGTTCGCTTCATCGGGCTTTACGACTTGCCGGTCAACCGGGCGGCCGCGCTGACGATCCGTCTGGCCGAGCGATTCGCCCGGGCCGGTCAACCCGAGTTTGTCTGAAACCGCGGCGGCGATCACCCATGGTCACGCCCTGGGCGCGGAGGCATGGGACCGGCTCCTGCTCGAGCAGCCCGAAGGCAACCTGCTGCAGAGCTGGACCTGGGGCCAATTGCAGGCGCGATTCGGGTGGCGCATCGAACGCCTGTTGGTCCAGGATGGGCGGCACGGCCTCTGCTCGCTCCAGCGCACCGCCACCCTGTTCCCCAAAGCCGCGGTCTACTACATTCCCCGCGGCCCCGCCGTCCTGCCCGCGGCGCGCATCCAGGTCCTCGACGAACTGGAGCGGCGGGCACGGGCTGGCGGCGGCATCGTGCTGCGGGTGGAGCCCAACGACCGGGTTGGCGACCAGTGGCCGGCCTTCTTCGAGGGGCGCGGGTTTACTGCGGGGGATCCCGTCCAGCCGCAGGCCACCCAGATGCTTCGCATCGATCGTGAACCGGAGACCCTGAAGGCGGGCTTCAAACCGAAGACCCGCTACAACCTCAATCTGGCCGAACGGAAGGGTGTCAAGGTCGTCGGCTCGAAGGATGTCCGGACCTTCGCGGGGCTGGCTGGCGAGACGGCGAAACGCCAGCGGATTCATCTTCCCGGCGCCGCCTACTACCAGGCGGCCGTCGACCTGTTCTCGCCACGGGACGAGGTCCGCCTCTACCTGGCGCAGCACGAGGGGGACACGCTGGCCGGGATCATGGTCTTCCGCTTCGGCAAGACCGCCTATTACCTGTTCGGCGGTTCCACCGAGCGCAAACGCGAGCTGATGCCCAACTACCTGCTGCACTGGCAGGCGATGCTCGACTTTCGCGCGCTCGGTTGTGACACCTACGACTGGTGGGGAATCCCGGAAGAGCCCGCACCCGACCATCCGTGGTTCGGGCTCTACCGGTTCAAGACCGGTTTCGGCGGCGAGACCGTGCGCTACATCGGCCTCTACCAGCATGTGCTGCGTCCCGGGCCGTTCAGGCTGGAACGCCGGCTCCAGCAATTGAAGGCGCGGGTACGCCAGCCTATACTGCGGTGACATGGCGAGGGAGCGAACGCTCTCCGAGCAGGCGTTTGAGCAGTTCCCCCAGGCCCTGATCCTCGTCGACCGCGAAGCGACCGTGATTGCCCTCAACCCGGTCGCCGAGCGCCTGACCGGTTGGGCCCGGGGAGATGCGCTGGGTCGGCCGGCGGCCGACATCCTCGAGGTGCGCACCGAGACTGGTGTCAACCTCTGCGCGCCCAACGGCGCGCTGCGCCGGGCGCTGCGGCTCGGTACAAAGATCAACACCCACTTCGCGTATTTGTTTCGCTTGCGCACCAGCGACGATCCGGTCAGAGTCGCCTACTCCGTATCGCCGCTCCACCTCAAAGGCCGCGCCCCCGATGGGGCGGTGATCGTCATCCACGATGTCACTCCCGAGCTAGAGACCATCGAAGCCCGCGATGCGCTGATGCTGGCGGCGTCGCATGAGCTGAAGACGCCTCTCACGACGCTCAAGGGTCTCAGCGAGCTCTTACTGGACTTCGACCTGAGCGAGGGCCAACGGCGCGAGCTGTTGCAGGATCTGCATGGGCAGGCCGACCGGATGGAGCGCCTGATCGGCGACATCCTGGCGGTGAGCCGGATCGACTCGGGCAGGGTCTCAGTGGACTTGTCGCGGGTTGACGTGGCCTCCGTGGTGCAGCATGTCTGTGACGAGGTCAGTCCCATGCTCAAGGGCCGTAGCCTGAAATGCCGGCTCCCCGAGGATCTGCCCGCCGTCATGGGGGAAGCGCGGAAGCTGCATCAGATCCTGGTGAACCTGGTGAACAATGCCATAAAATATTCCGAGCCCGGCACCCAGATCACCCTGAGCGCGCGAGGCGATCCGTCGGCCGTGAGGTTCGAGGTCTCAGACCAGGGGGTCGGCATCCGTAAGGAACATATGCCCCGCCTCTTCGAAAAGTTTTATCGTGCCGACGACCCGGCGGTCCGGCGAACCTCCGGTACCGGACTCGGGCTGTACATCGTGCGTAGCCTAGTCACCATGCTGGGCGGCCAGGTCCATGTTCGCAGCCGGCACGGAAAGGGCACGGTCTTCACCGTCACGGTGCCACGGGCGGAAACGACCGCCCGCACCCGGCCACGCCTCGCCGTCGGCGCGCACTAGCTGATGCCACCGCCGAAGAGAATCCTGATCGTCGACGATGAGGCGATGATCCGCAAGGCGATCCATCTCGCCCTCGAAAAGGAGGGCTACGAGGTGGTCGAGGCGGAGACCGGTGCCGAGGCCCTCCGCCGCATCGAGCTGAACAAACCCGATTTGATCCTGCTCGACATCATGCTGCCCGATGTCTCAGGGTTCGACGTCTGCCGCGATATCCGGAAGGCCGGCCTGCGAGTCCCGATCATCATCCTCAGCGCCAAAACCGAAGAGATCGACGTCGTGGTCGGGTTGGAAATCGGTGCGGACGACTACATCACCAAGCCCTTCCGCACGCGCGAGCTGCTGGCTCGAATCGCGGCCCATTTGCGAAAGGCGCGTCAGGAAGAGGAAGCCGTCAACCAGGGCCGCCTGGAATTCAAGGATCTGGTCATCGATCTCAACGAGCGCCGCGTCTTCCACGATTCCAGTGAGGTGTTGCTGACCCACACGGAGTTCGACTTGCTGGCGTTCCTCGCCTCGAACGCCGGCAAAGTGCTGTCCCGCGAAAAGATCCTCAACCATGTGTGGGGCTACGAGTACCCGATCGAGACCCGCGTGATCGATGTCCACATCCGAAATCTGCGGCGGAAGATCGAGCAGGATCCATCGCATCCGTTCTTCATCCTGGCGGTGCCCGGTATCGGCTACCGCTTCACCAGCGCCGGCAAGCTCGGTTAGTCGTCGAGGTCAGGACGCGGCGGCCCCTGCCGCCGGCCGTAGCTCGCGATAGATCGCCAACAGTCGATCGAGGTTGTCTGACAGGCTGTATCGCTCCACCGCACGCGTCCGCGCTCGGCGGCCCAGCTCGGCCCGAAAATCGGGGAACTCGATCAGCGTGCGCAGCGCCAGGCGGAGCTGGCCGTCCAGGTCCCGAGGGTCGACCACCATCCCGGCCCCCCGCAGTGCCTCTCCATCCGAGCCGACGTCCGTCGCTACCGGCGCCACGCCGCAGGCCATCGCCTCCAACAGCGAGAGGGACAGGCCTTCGACCAGCGAGGGCAGGACAAAGACGTCCATGGCGCGCAGCATCGCAATGCGCTCGGCCTCCTCGAGCACCTGGCCGGTGAAGATGATGCGCCGGCTGCCGTAACGCCGCTCGAGACGGCGCCGCTCACTGCCGCTACCGACCACGACCAGCTTGACGTCCTCTGCCGCATCCACGTCCTGGAACGCCCGCACCAGGACATCGACATTCTTCTCCGGATCGACCCGGCCCAGGTAGCCGACGAGCGTGCTCGCTTGCGCGGTCCGCTTGAACGCTGACGATCCGGGGGCGTACTTATCGACGTCGACCCCGTTCGGGATGACGGCAACATTCGGGGCCGGTACGCCGTAATTCTCGAGCAGGCTCTTCTGCTGTTCCGAAAAGATGATCACGCGATCGAAGCTCGCCAGCGACTGCGCGTAGAGGCGATAGACGGCGGAGCTGATCCCCTGCCAGAGCGAAAAGCGCGAATCGTAGGGCACGTGAAAGGTCGCCACCACCGGCAGGCCCAGCTCGTGACAGAGTTCGGGGAGCCCGAAGTCGATCAGTGTCGAGAAGCTGAGCGAGACGTGCACCAGGTCGACCTGCTCACGGCGAAGCAGATCGGTGATGATGCGTTTTGTCCTCGGCGAGGAGATGATGTATCGGTGACTGCCCGTCAGAGACCGCAGGGTGAGCGTATCGTCGCTGACGGCGGCCAGAGCGCCGTGATGGACGAAGAAGACCTTGACACCACGCGCCCGAAGCCCGGCGACGATCTCCCGGGAATACGTCAGCAGCCCGTCACCGGCGCGGCCGCTCTGATGGCCCAGCCAGGCAATCCGCAGCGGCTCGTTCATCTGGAGTCGATGTCCTTAAGGAGTTCGAGTAAAAACGGGCGGTTCTGAAGTTCCGGGTGGGGAATGTGCAGGCCCGGCTCGTCGACGATGCGACCGTTGTAGCGCAGGATGTCGATGTCGATCTCTCGCGGTCCCCAACGCTGGCGGGCGGTCCGGCCGAGCTGGCGCTCGATCCGCTTGACGGTGTCCAGCAGGGGTCGCGGCTCGAGCGAGGTCTCGACCTCGAGCACCTGGTTCAGGAACTGCGGCTGGTCACGAATGCCGACCGGCTCGGTCTCGGCCACGCGCGAGCTACGCACCACGGTGATGCCCACCACCGGCAATGCCTGGCGCGCCGCCTCGAGATATCCGGCGCGGTCGCCGAGATTGCTGCCGAGGGCCAGCCACACGCGGGTCACGGATGCACGATGGCATCCGCCATCCGCGCCACCCGCACCATCGACTTGACGTCGTGCACTCGGACGATGTCGGCGCCGCCGGCGATGCTGAGCGCGATCGCCGCCGCCGTGCCCTCGAGACGCTCGTCGGCCGGCAGGTCGAGCGTCTTGCCGATGAACGACTTGCGCGACGGGCCAACCAGCAGGGGAAAGCCGAGCCGGCGCAGCTCGGGCAGGCGCTTGATGATTTCCAGGTTCTCCTCCCGACTCTTCCCGAATCCGATCCCCGGATCCACGATGATGCGGTCCTCCGGGATCCCGGCGGCCCGTCCCAACTCAGCGCTCTGGCGCAGGTCCGCGGCAATCTCGCCGATCAGGTCGCGATACCCGCCAGCCGGCTTGTTGTGCATCAGCACCACCGCCACCCCCGCCCGGGCGACGGTATCCGCCATCTGCGGATCCCGCCGCAATCCCCAAACATCGTTCACCATGGCGGCACCGGCTGCCACGGCGCGCTCGGCAACTGCCGCCTTGTACGTGTCGATCGAGATCGGGACCGTGACGCTGGCCACGGCGCGCTCCAGTACCGGCATCACGCGCGCCAGCTCCTCCTCCGCGCTCAGACCGGAACCCGCCCAGGTCTCGGGACGGGTGGACTCACCGCCAATATCGATCAGGTCGGCTCCATCCTGCTCCATCTGCCTGGCCTGACTGACCGCCGCCTGCAGATCGGTGATGCCGTCACCGGAGAACGAGTCGGGCGTAACGTTCACAATCCCCATCACGTAGGTGCGAGCACCCCAATGGAACTCACGCCCGCCGATGCGGAGCGACCGTATGGTGGCCGCCATGGGCCTGAGCGTAGCATCATGTCGTTTCGGTGACTGGCATCAAGTTGAGCCGCCTCGTTGAGGGTATGACGGTGCTCGAAGCGCCGCCGACCGACCCCGAGGTGACAGGTCTTTGCTACGACTCGCGACGGCTTAAAGCGGGCGATTGCTTTGTCGCCATACCCGGAACGCACACGGATGGGCACCGCTACGTCGAGACGGCGTTGCGAGATGGAGCGGTGGCCGCCGTCGTTACGCGCCGCGTGGGGACCGCCTGGCCGCAGGTCGTGGTTCCGGATACCCGCCAGGCACTGGGGCTGATGTCGAGCACCTGGTATCGCCACCCGAGCCGCGACCTGGTGGTCATCGGGGTTACGGGGACGGATGGCAAGACGACCACCACCACCATGATCCAGCAGATGTTGCTGGCCGCCAGCCGCCCCGCCGGTTCGATGAGCACTGTCGATATTCGATATGGAGACAACGTCGATCTGAACGACTCGCGCCAGACCACCCTGGAGGCGCTCGAGATCCAGGAGCAGCTAGCTCGGATGCGTGACAGTGGTCTGAAGTACGCCGTGATCGAGACGAGCTCCCACGGTCTCGCCTTGCAGCGGGTGCTGGGCGTTCACTACGACGTGGCCGCCTTCACCAACATCGCCCACGAGCACCTCGATTTCCACAAGACGATCGAGGCCTACCAGGAGGCGAAGGCGCGGCTGATCGATTTGACCGCCGGCAGCGCGGCGAAGGGTATCACGAAAACCGCGGTGCTGAACCGCGACGATCCAAGCTACGCCTACCTCGTCAACCGGGCGATCGCCCGCCAGATCACGTACGGTGTCCAGATGGACGCGGACCTCAAGGCGGCCAAGGTGGAGGCGACGGCCGATGGCTTGCACCTGGAAGCATCCACCCCGCTCGGGCCACTGTCATTGCGGCTGAAGTTGAGTGGCCGATGGAATGCTGCCAACGCACTGGCGGCCGCGGCCACCGGGGTCGCCGTCGGGCTGACCCTCGACGAGATCCGGAACGGGCTTGAAGGCTTCAGCGGGGTGAGCGGCCGGATGGAGCGAGTTGACCTCGGTCAGCCCTTTAACGTAATCATCGACTACGCGCACACGCCTCAGAGTCTCGAGAAGGTGCTTCGCGAGCTGCGGCCGATCACGAAGGGCAAGCTGATTGCGGTCTTCGGCAGCGCCGGTGATCGGGATCGCGAGAAGCGACCCTGGATGGGCGAGATCGCCGCCCGCCTAAGCGACTATGCCGTCTTCACGAACGAAGACCCGCGCGAAGAAGACGCGATGGCCATTTTGAATCAGATCGCGGCCGGAGCCGAAGAGGTGGGATGGAAAGAAGGCGAGCAGTATGTGCGGATCGAGGACCGGCGTCAGGGGATTGCGCACGCGGTCCGGCGGGCCGGCCCGGGCGACACCATCCTGCTGGCAGGAAAAGGCCACGAACGCAGCATTCTGATCGGGCGAGGCAAAGAGCCCTGGGATGAACGCGCCGCGGCGGAAGGCGCGATCCGCGGCCTGCGAGTATAGCGATCTCAAGCCCAAACTCAGGCATCGTTCAACAGCTGCCACACTCGGTCACGCACCTCTTTAGGGATAGGTAGATCGTCTCGTCGAGCGAAGTAGTCGTCCTGCTCGGCACTTGTCATTTCGATGTACCACAGCATTCGGAGCGCCTTTTGGCGTGCCTGGTCATCTGACCACCTGGCCACGTCGGCACCTACCGTTTGGACTCGAGCACGTATTCTGCTGAGGCGAAGATAGTCTTGACCCTGAGGAAGCAGCTGAGCATCAAGGTCGACGCCACGGAAGAAGCGAGAATCGATTAACTCAGCCTGGCGAAAGTCATTGCCTCGAAACTCGTTGATCGCCCGTGCCGGCCGGACCCACTTGGCATGCTTGGGATCAGGCTTCCCCGCGAACGCGACCTCAACGACGCGCCCGGCGAAGTGACAGTCCACGAACTCGGCATTGAAGGCCCGCCACCGGTCGAGGTTTGCCGAGTCAAAAACGCATTGCTCAAACCTGGCGAAGCCAGCATCCGTTTTCCCTAGGTGGGACCCATCGAACCGGCAATGTTGGTAGACGGTCTGCTCGTTTCCCCCCAGATGACCGCCATCGAACCGGGTTTTCCGGAAGTCGCAGGCAGCGAACGTTGAGCCCTTGGCTTCGTATGACCAAAAGTGCTCGCCGCTGAAATCGACGTTGCTGAATCGCACCCCTTCAAACTCGACTATCGTTCGCCGGGGTGCCTTGAAGTGACCGCCGTCGCGAATCCCATCGATACGAATTTTTGGGACCGAACTCCGACGAGCCTTTACCTCGATATCCATCGCGCTAACGGCGTCCCACGAGCACCAGCTTGCGGTCGGTAAACGATCTCACGCGCCCGTCGTCAACGACGATGTCCAGGTCTCGGATCGCCGACATAGGCGCGTCCAAGAAGTGCTCTCGGACCAGCTGCATTGTCGCCGCGTCCTCGCCGCCGCGCTCGAGCCATGGCTCGAAGTCGTGTGTCTTGCGCACGATCTCCGTCTTTAAGATCCGAAAGCCGGCCTCTTCGGCGAACGCGATCCATTCCCCCTGCGTGTGGATCAGGCGATGGGTCGGATCTCGAAGCAATTCGACCTCGTGCTGGAACGCCGCACTTTCCCCATCGTCGGGCGCCAGGGTGTCGATGAAGATGAAAAGACCGCCGGGTCGCAAGACCCGACCGATCTCGCGCATCGCCAGCGCCACGTCGTCGAAATGGTGTGCGGCAAGCCGCGTGGTCACGATATCGAAGCTGGCGGCGGGGAATGGTAGTCGCTCCGCCGATGCCACGACGAATTCCGCATTTCGGACGCCGGCATCCTGGAAAAGTCCCCGGGCGGCGGCCAGCATGGCGTCGATCGGGTCGGTCAGCACGACGCGGGCGACCTTCGGCGCGAGGGCCAATGCGGTGTGACCGGCGCCGGTACCGATGTCCAGGACTTGCTCGGTACCGGCGGGTGCCGCAAAATCGACCACGAGCTGGAGCTCGTCACCGGTCTTGTGCTCGCCGGTCGCGTAGGCCTGCGCGGCCTTCGCCCAGCGGCGCGCGGCGCCCGTCACGCGCTCAGCTTAGAACGACGCTTTCGAGGACCTGCTTGACCAGGGTGCTGTTTGCGTCCGGGGTCAAGAAGGTGAAGAGGTAGTTGCGGCCGGTGGTGTGAACATAGACCGAGGTCGTGTACGGCCAGCCCTGGTCGGGCCGTGCCCAGGCCGACGTGACCCGGCAGGTGTCGAGGGCGACGCGTCCCACCTGTTCCGAGACTGTATAACTCCAGACCTGGATGGTGGCGCTATGATCGGCGACCGGCGCCAGGTCCGCCCGAACCGTCGGAGGCAGCTGCACGGTCAGGATGCTCGAGGTCGACGTCTGCAGTAAGAGAAAGGGAACCTCGTCGCCAGACCTGGTGACGGTTGTGAGGGACGGGTCCGAGCCGGCTGCCTGGTAACTCTGGGGCAGCATCAGGCTCCAGCCGAATCCGCTTGCGGCGTGAAGCGCCGTGCTACTGACGAAGTCGGCGCGCAGCCAGCCGGCCTGGCTCCCCAGCTTCGCGTGATACCAGAGGTTTCCGGAGGCGTCCGGAGCCCGACCGTCCGCGGTGGCCTGGGTGCCTTGTGACAGCGTCGCGACGCGTGCACTGGACGCGCTCGCGGAAGCCCGAAGGTTGACACCGAGCGGATCGTTGACCCAGATCGCAAACGGCAGCGCCGGCGCCGGGGACGTCACCGCGGTGGCGGACTTCGGCACGGGTAGCGATGCGGGGCAGGACGTCGGCGAGGCATGCGGGTCGATGCTGCTTGAGGCGGAGGGTTGAGGCCGGCTCGCCACGGCGTGGGTCTTGTAGAAGGACGTGAGCGGCCCAGCCAGCAGGAAGGCCGCAACGGCGCCGATAACCATCAGGGGGATCAGGCGGAGAGCCGACCTCATGGTCATGCAACGCCCGCCGTAACTGAGGAGTTACGCCAGCGGCCGGCGGTTCGGCAGCCCGGGCCGACGCGGAAATTCAGCGGGCGTCGGTGCCACTTTCTGGACAAACAGCAGTGATGTCCCGCCGGCCAGAGGCCGTTCGAGCCTGGGCGCGCCGCCGCCAAGTTGGCGGGCCGCCTGGTCGAGCCGATGCGGGTCGACGGCGCTGACTTCGGCAATGAGGTCTCCGCCACTTGTAACGAAGGGCAGGGCAAGCTCCAGCAGCACGGCCGCTGGAGCCGCTGCCCGCGAGATCGCCCGGTCGAACTGCTCCCGAAGCGCCGGCTGGTGACCGAGTTCCTCCGCCCGGCCCGGGAGCACCGCTACGTTGCGCAGCTCCAGGGTGCCGGCGACATGCTCCAGAAAGGCGCACTTCCTGACGTTCGCCTCGAGCAGGGTGAAGTGGACTGCTGGCAGCGCCAGCGCAAGCGGTACGGCCGGCAAGCCACCGCCGCTGCCGATGTCGATCACGCGTTGCACTCCGGTCCAGGACACGGCTAGCAGGGCGGCGGCGTCGTCGACCTGGGCCTCGACCTGCTCGAGGCTGCGGGCTCCCGTCAGGTTGACGGAGCGGTTCCATTCGAGCAGCAGCTCCGCGTACCGCTGAAGGGGAGGGCTCACAACCTTACAATATGGTCGTGCCGATCTACGAGTTCTCCTGTCTGAGCTGCCGCCATTCGTTCGATGTCTTCGGCGGCTACGCCAGCCGCGACGAACGCCAGGTCTGCCCGGAGTGCGAAAGCACGAACACCAGAGCGATGTTCTCCACCTTCGCGGTGACCGGCAAAAGCGAGGCCTCGGGAGTCTCGCCGTCCGCCGGCGGCTGTGGCTGCGGCGGCAGCTGCGCCTGCGCGAACTGACAACGCCGCTGTAGACACGGCGTTTAGGTTTCCTTCATTATTGTGGCCGTGGCCTCCAGCCCAGCCCCCATCCGCTTTCGGCCGATGCCGCTGCCCGAGCTGCTCGACGAGCTCTTCCGGCTCTATCGTCGGCACTTTAGCCTGATCGTCGTCGTCGCCCTGATTGTTGCGCTGCCCGGAGCCGTGTGGCAGCTGGTCACCGGCACCTATAAGCTGACCGCCAGCTCGTATACGAATCTGTTCACTACCTCCCCGGGGGCTGCGCCATCGTTCAGCAGCCAGCAGTTCTCAGATCTCGCCGGCGCCTTTGCGCTGGGCGCGTTGGGCGCCCTGATCCTGCTGCCGTTCAGCGTCGGAGCCGTCTACCGGGCCGTTACGGACGTCGCGCTGGGACGGCCCGCCACCATCGGGTCCGTCTTGCGGGAGACGCTGGCTCGCTACTTCCCATTGCTTGGCTTGGTCGCGCTGTTCGTCGGCATCGCTATCGTCTGGATGATCGCTTTGGTCATTGGCTTCGTGCTGCTGGTGCTGCCCGGCCTCGCGGTTATCGGTGTCGGGCTGTACTTTGGCGTCCGCTGGTCGCTGTCGGTCGCAAGCATGATGGCGGAGGATGTCGGGCCCATTCGAGGCCTGGGCCGCAGCTGGGCCCTGGTCAAGAGCCAGTGGTGGCGGACCGCGGGCATCCTCCTGATCGTCTTCATCATGCAGGCGATCATCGGGTACGCACTCGGATTCCTCTTCGGAGTCATCGCGGCGCTGGCAACGACTGGCGATGTCCGGCTGGCGGTGGTTGCCGTCGGTTCCACGCTGCTGGGTGCGCTGATCAACCCCATCACCACGATCGCCATCGTGCTCCTCTATTTCGATCTGCGGGTTCGTAAGGAAGGTCTCGATCTGGACCAACTCGCCCAGCAGACTTCCCCGGGCCCTGCCCCGGCCTAGCGCACCGGCGCTTCGGCGCGCGGGGCCACTCATCACCGGATTCGTCGTTGCCCTCCTATCCGTCGTGCCCGCATCGGCGAGCCAGGCCGACGATTACCGTAACGCCGTCCACCGGGCGTTAACCCTGGTGCAGTTTGCCGAGCGAGGCGATGCCCCGTCCGTCGGGCAAGCGCTGCAGGCGCTCGACTCGGCGCCCGGCCCGGGCCAGCCCGAGATCCTTAAAGACCTCCGGGCGGAGCCGCCCAACCTCACGGATGCGGACCAACGATTGCAGGCGTTGTTTACCGCTCTGCAGGCGAGCGTCGATACCCCGGATCCGGAGCGCGCCCGCGAGCAACTGACCACCATCCTCTCGATGCCGCGCTATGTCGGGCTTGCGACCGGGGCCCCTCTGTGGGTGCGGATCGTCGAGGCGGTCGGCGATGCCCTCGGTCGCTTCTTGAACTGGCTCGGCGTTGGCAATCTGAACGTCCCGCTCTGGCTGTGGTTGGGGCTCGCGGCGCTGATCATCCTCGGCATCATTCTGTGGCCGATTCGTGGAGCGTTGGGCCGAGGGGGGCGGGAGGCGGTGCCGAGGTCGACGCCGTCGCTGACGCGTCCTCGGGTGGACTTCTTCGCCGAAGCTGATCACCTGGCAGCGGCCGGCGACTACCTCGGCGCGATCCAGGCCCTCGCTGGCGGTGTCGCGGTGAAAATCAGCGGCGAGCGCGCCTGGGACCGCAGCCCCTTTACCGTGCGCGAGCTATTTCAACGAAGCGAGCATCCGGAGGTGCTATGGCCGCTCCTCCGTTCGTTCGAAGAGGCCAGCTACGGTCATCGGGTGCCCGACCAGCCCATGTACGACAAGGCCGCCGCGGCCGCGCAACCGTACCGCCGGGCGGTGGCATGACTCGGCGCCGCTGGGTCCTGCTCGGCGTCGTGACGGCCCTGATCGCGGTCGTCGTGCTCCTGCGCGGCACCGCCGGCAACGATTCTCCGGAGCACAGCTCGGCCAGCGATGCCGGCAACGGGACGTCGGCGCTTCGCTACTATGCGCAAGCCTTGGGACACAACACGGGAACGGTTGAGGGGGAGTTTGATTTGCCATCGTCACCCGCCTTGTTGTTCATCTTCAGCCCGACGACCGGCTTCAACTCAGCCGAGGCACAACGGCTCAATGGCTGGCTGTCGTCTGGCAACGTGGTCGTCTACGCTGCCGAGGCAAACCGGGTCGATCCGCAGCTCGACCAGCAGTTTGGGCTGCACCGCTCTCGCGGCAGCGTCGATGCCTCGGCCCGCGCCGCAGCCCCACTGTTCGGTGGTGTCGATTCCCTGTCGGGCGCATCTCAGGCGCCGTCACTTACTCCATCGGCTTCGCAGGTTCCGCTCTTTCGAAACCAGAAGGCTGACGTGCTGGCTGTGCGCAGCACCGTCGGCGCAGGGCAGCTGATCGTGCTCAGCGATCCGCTGGTGCTTTGCAACAGCTACCTGAAGCTCGCCGACAACGGCCGGTTCGCGGCCGACCTGATCGCCATGGCGCCAAACGGCGGTCCGGTACTGTTCGACGAGTTTCACCATGGACAAACGGCCGGCGCCGCCCCACCCGAAACGGCGTGGATCGCTACGCCATGGGGCGCGGCGCTGGTC
>Ga0209808_1000406_pt1 | contig 21339 bp, 33 predicted proteins | sample GraSoiAngelo_157_FD_186171 | JGI IMG/M metagenome (GOLD analysis project Ga0209808, IMG submission 186171) | Grasslands soil microbial communities from the Angelo Coastal Reserve, California, USA - 14_1009_16_20cm (SPAdes) (version 2) | ecosystem: Environmental > Terrestrial > Soil > Grasslands ... | reverse complement strand
CATCCTGCGCGAGGTGCGGCTGGACAAGGTCGAGAAGCCCTACGAGGTCGGCCAGGCGCTGACCGTCGAGCTGTTCGCTGCCGGCGAGATCGTCGACGTCGTCGGCGTGACCAAGGGCAAGGGCTTCCAGGGCGGCGTCAAGCGCCACGGCTGGCGCGGCGGCGAGGCGACTCACGGCTCGATGTTCCACCGCGCGCCCGGCTCCATCGGGGCGTCCTCGGATCCCTCGCGCGTCTGGCCGGGCCACAAGCTGCCGGGCCGCATGGGCGGCGTGCAGCGGACGACGCTCAACGTCACCGTCGCGCGCGTGCTACCCGAGCAGAACCTGATCCTGATCCGCGGCGCTGTGCCCGGCGCCAATGGCTCGCTGGTGATGGTGCGCAAGAGCATCAAGACCACCAAGGCGCAGCAGCAGAAGGCCGCGGAGAAGAAGTGATGCCGAGCGTGAAGGTCGTCGACGCGAAGGGCAAGGACCAGGGGGCGGTGGAGCTCAAGGCCGACGTCTTCGGCGTGGAGATCCGGGTGCCGCTGCTGCACCAGGCCGTGGTGCGCGAGCTGGCGGACCGGCGCGCGGGCACGCACGACACGAAAGGCCGCAGCGAGGTCTCGGGCGGCGGGCGGAAGCCGTGGAAGCAGAAGGGCACCGGCCGCGCGCGCCAGGGATCGATCCGCGCCACGCAGTGGAAGGGCGGCGGCAAGCCGTTCGGTCCCACGCCGCGCTCCTACGAGAAGGCCATGCCGCGGGAGATGCGGCGCGAGGCGCTGCGGGCGGCGGTGGCCGCGCGCGTCGCCGACGGCGCGCTGCGCGTGGTCGAGAGCGTGACGTCGGACGGCAAGACCAAGGCGCTGGTGGCGACGCTGAGCGCGCTCGGAGTGGCCGGCGAGCCGACGCTGCTGGTGACGGCCGCGATGGCGGAGCCCCTCGTGCGCGCCGCGCGCAACGTGCCGTGGCTCACCGTGGAGCCGCCCGCCCACGTCTCCATCTATCAGCTCCTGCGCGCCCGCCACGTCGTCTTCGAGCGCGCCGCGCTGTCCGCGCTGGAGGAGGCGCTGACGCCATGAGGGATCCGCGCGAGGTGCTCATCCGGCCGGTCATGACCGAGAAGACGATGCGCGAGAAGGAGGAACGGAACACCGTGGCCTTCCGCGTGCGTCCCGACGCCAACAAGGTCGAGATCCGCGCCGCCGTCGAGGCGGTGTTCAACGTGAAGGTGGCCGCCGTCCGCACGGCGTCCTACGAGGGCAAGCTCAAGCGGATGGGCCGTTTCGCCGGGCGCCGCCCCGACTGGAAGAAAGCCATCGTGACGCTTCAGCCCGGCCACAAGATCGAGCTCGTCGAGGGGGCGTAGAGCGAACCATGGGCATCCGAACCGTCAAGCCGACGTCGCCGGCGCGCCGCTATCTCACGTACGTCACGTACGAAGAGATCACGAAGAAGGAGCCGGAGAAGAGCCTGCTCTCGCCCAAGCGGCGCACGAACGGGCGCAACGTCTACGGCCGCATCACCGTCCGCCATCGCGGGGGCGGGGCCAAGCGGATGCTGCGCGACGTGGACTTCCGGCGCGAAAAGTTCGGCATCCCGGCGCGGGTGGCGGCGATCGAGTACGACCCGAACCGCTCGGCGCGGCTGGCCCTGCTGCACTACCGCGACGGCGAGAAGCGCTACATCATCGCGCCGCACGGTCTCAAGGTGGACGAGGTCGTGATGTCCGGCCCGCAGGCGGACATCCTGCCGGGCAACGCGCTGCCCATCCGCAACATCCCCGTCGGCACCCTCGTGCACAACGTCGAGTTGCAGAAGGGCCGGGGCGCGCAGCTTTGTCGGAGCGCGGGCGCGCAGGCGCAGCTGCTCGCCAAGGAGGGCGACCGCGCCACCCTCAAGCTGCCCTCGGGCGAGGTGCGCTACGTCGCGCTCGAGTGCATGGCGACCATCGGCCAGGTCGGCAACCTCGACCACGAGAACGTGTCGGTCGGCAAGGCCGGGCGCGTGCGCTGGAAGGGGTTTCGCCCGACGGTGCGCGGCACCGTGATGAACCCCGTCGACCACCCGATGGGCGGTGGCGAGGGCAAGGGCAAGGGCAACCACCCGATGACCCCGTGGGGCAAGCCGACGAAGGGTTACAAGACGCGCCGGGGCGCCCGTCCGTCGGATTCCATGATCGTGACGCGGCGAAAGAAATAGGAGCGGGGCATGGGACGTTCGACCAAGAAGGGGCCCTTCATCGACGAGAAGCTGTACGGGCGGATCGAGGAGCTCAACCGCTCCCGCCAGAAGAAGGTCCTCAAGACGTGGTCGCGGCGGTCGACGATCGCGCCGGAGTTCGTGGGCCACACGCTGGCCGTGCACAACGGCAAGAAGTTCATTCCCGTGTACGTGACCGAGAACATGGTCGGCCACCGGCTCGGCGAGTTCGCGCTCACGCGCACCTTCAAGGCGCACGGCCAGGCCGAGAAGGCCGCCGCCTCCCCGACGGGAAAGACCTAGTCGTATGAATGTGGCACTGCGAGCCGAAGCCCGTTTCAGGAGCCGCAGCCCGTTTCAGGAGCCGCAGCCGAAGGCGAGGCGACGCTGTGAGAGGCGAGGCGACGCTGTGAGAGGCGAGGCGATCCCATGAATACGGTCGCCCGCGCCCGGTTCGTGCGCCTCTCCGCGCGGAAGGCGCGGCTCGTCCTCGACCAGATCCGCGGGAAGTCGGTGGGCGACGCCCTGGCCACCCTGGAGTACACCCCGCGTGCGGCCGCGCGTCTCATCGAGAAGGTGCTGCGCTCGGCGGTGGCGAACGCGGAGCACAACCACCAGGTCCGCAACCTCGACGACCTGCGCGTGGTGCAGGCCATCGCCGACGGCGGGCCCTCGCTGAAGCGGGTGCAGCCGCGCGCGATGGGACGTGCCTTCTTCATCCGTCACCGTACCAGCCACCTCACCATCGGTGTCAGCGACGAGGCGGGCCGCGCGATGCGCGCGCCGGCCGCCCGCCCGGGCCGCGCCCTCGCGGCCGCGGCGCCGGCGGCTCCCGGCACCGTGGCCGTGGCCGCCCCCAAGGCGCCGGCCGCGCGGGCGCGGGCATCGAAGGCGCCCGACAAGGCACCGGCACGGGGCGGACGCAAGCCCAAGGAGAAGAAATAGGCGATGGGTCAGAAGACGCATCCGATCGGCTTCCGCCTCGGCAGCACTCGGACGTGGTCGTCGCGGTGGTTCGCGACGAAGAACTACGCCGACCTGCTGCACGAGGACGTCAAGATCCGGCGCTTCATCAAAGACCAGCTGTACCACGCCGGCATCGCGAAGATCGACATCGAGCGGTCGGCGAACCGCGCCCGGATCACCATCTTCACCGCGCGGCCCGGCATCATCATCGGCCGCAAGGGCGCCGAGGTGGAGAAGCTGAAGAACGAGCTGCAGACGCGCACGGGCAAGGAGATCTACCTCAACATCGAGGAGGTCATCCACCCCGAGCTGGACGCGCAGCTCGTCTCCGAGAACGTCGCCCTGCAGCTCCAGAAGCGCGTGGCGTTCCGGCGCGCGATGAAGAAGGCGGTCACCTCCGCCCTGCGCCTCGGCGCCGACGGCATCCGGATCGCCTGCGCGGGCCGGCTGGGCGGCAGCGAAATCGCGCGCCGCGAGTGGTACCGCGACGGGCGCGTGCCGCTGCACACCATCCGCGCCGACATCGACTACGGCCTCGCCACCGCGCACACGACGGCGGGGACCATCGGCGTGAAGGTCTGGATCTTCAAGGGCGAGGTCCTGCGACCCGCCTCGGCCACCGAGGCCTAGGAGCCGGCCATGCTGATGCCCAAGCGGGTCAAGTACCGCAAGGCGCAGCGCGGGAACATGCGCGGCAAGGCGCAGCGTGGCTCCACGCTGTCGTTCGGCGAGTACGGGCTCAAGGCGCTCGAGCCGGGCTGGGTGACCAACCGCCAGATCGAGGCGGCGCGCGTGGCCCTCACCCGGAGCCTCAAGCGCGGCGGCAAGGTCTGGATCCGCGTGTTCCCGGACAAGCCGGTGACGAAGAAGCCCGCGGAGACACGGATGGGCAAGGGCAAGGGCAACCCCGAGGAGTGGGTGGCCGTGGTCAAGCCGGGACGCATCCTCTACGAGATGGAGGGTGTGCCGGAAGACGCAGCGCGCGAGGCGTTCCGCACGGCCGCCAACAAGATGGGTATCGCGACGAAGTTCGTGACCCGCACGCGCAGCCTGTAGGAGCGGAGAAGAGCAGCGATGAAAGCGGCGAAGTGGCGTGACCTGTCCGAGGACGAGCTGACGCAAAAGGCGCGCGAGCTGTCGGAGGAGCTCTTCAACCTCCGCTTCCAGCTCTCGATGGGGGTGGCCAAGAACCCGTCGCGGATCGGCCAGGCGCGGCGCGACCTCGCGCGCGCCTACACGATCCAGCGCGAGCGCGGCGGCGTGCCCCTCGCGGTGTCGGCGCCGGCGGCGGCGCCGGCCCCGGTCGCGCCCGTGCCGTCCCGATCGGCCGCGAAGGCGAAGGCCGGCAAGCCGGCCAAGGCCGCGAAGACGTCGACGAAGGCCGCCAAGGCTCCCAAGGCCGCGGCGAAGAAGAAGACAGCGAAAGGGTAAGCCGTGGGCGAGCGCAAGAGTCGTGAGGGCGTCGTGGTGAGCGATGCCATGCAGAAGACGCGGGTGGTGCGGATCGAGCGGGTCTTCCGTCATCCGCGCTACCAGCGGGTCGTTCGCGTGTCCAAGAAGCTCAAGGCACACGACGAGGCGAACGAGAGCCACGTGGGCGACCGCGTGGTGATCGAGGAAACGCGCCCGCTCTCCAAGGAGAAGCGCTGGCGCATCCGCTCCATTCTGGTGAAGGCGGCGCAATGATCCAGCCCCGCTCCATGCTCGACGTGGCCGACAACTCCGGCGCCCGGAAGGTGCAGTGCATCCGGGTCATGGGCGGCTCCAACAAGCGCTACGCCTCGCTGGGGGACACCGTGATCGTCGCCATCAAGGAGGCGACGCCGGACGGCACCGTCAAGAAGGGCGAGGTGGCACGGGCGGTGGTGGTGCGCACGGTGAAGGAGGTCCGCCGCAAGGACGGCTCCTACATCCGCTTCGACCGCAACGCCGTCGTGCTGATCAAGGCGGACGAGAACCCGGTCGGCACGCGCATCTTCGGCCCGGTGGCGCGCGAGCTGCGCGAGCGGCAGTTCACCAAGATCATCTCCCTCGCCCCCGAGGTCATCTGATGCAGAGCGTTCACGTTCGTCGCGGCGACACCGTCGGCGTCATCGCCGGCAAGGAGCGGGGCAAGCGCGGCAAGGTGCTGCGCGTCGTTCCCGAAAAAGGACGTGTGCTCGTGGAGCACGTCAACATGATCAAGAAGCACCAGCGCCCGACGCAGAAGCTGCGGCAGGGCGGCATCATCGAGCGGGAGGGGCCGCTGGCTCTCTCCAACGTGCTCGTCGTCTGCCCGCGCTGCGACAAGCCCTCGCGTACCGGCGTCAAGATTCTCACCGACGGCCGCAAGGTTCGCACCTGCCGTCGGTGCAACGAGTCGATCGACAGGGGCTAGAGCCATGGCAAAAGCTGACGCGACGAAGCCCGCCGCCCCCAAGCCGGCGCCGCAGGGCGGCAAGGCGCCGCAGGCCAAGGGGCAGCCGCGCAAGGAGAAGGCGCCGGAGACCCAACCGGCCATCGCGAAGGGACGGCCGAAGGGCACGGGCCAGGTCCCCGCGCGCCTCAAAGACACCTTCGCGAAGACGATCGTGCCGGCGCTCATGAAGGAGCGCGGTTACGCCAACGTGTGGGCGGTGCCGCGGCTGAACAAGATCGTGATCAACATGGGCGTGGGCGAGGGACGCGACAACGCAAAGATCATGGATTTCGCGACGGCAGACCTCCAGGCCATCACCGGCCAGAAGCCCATCGTGACGCGCGCCAAGAAGTCGATCGCGAACTTCAAGCTGCGCGAGGGCGTGCCCATCGGCGCCAAGGTGACGCTGCGCGCGGCGCGCATGTACGAGTTCTTCGACCGGCTGGTGAACGTGGCCCTGCCCCGCGTGCGCGACTTCAAGGGCGTGCCGCCCAAGGGGTTCGACGGCCGCGGCAATTACGCGCTCGGGCTGCGCGAGCAGCTCATCTTCCCCGAGATCGTGTACGACAAGATCGACAAGGTCCGCGGCATGGACGTCATCTTCGTGACCACGGCCCGGACCGACGAGGACGCCAAGGCGCTCCTCGCGCAGCTCGGCATGCCGTTCAGGGAGCAATAAGGATATGGCGAAGACCGCCCTCATCATGAAGTCGCAGAGGACGCCGAAGTTCAAGACGCGCGGCTACCACCGCTGCAAGCTGTGCGGGCGCCCGCGGGCGTACATCCGTAAGTTCCGGATGTGCCGCCTGTGCTTCCGCGAGCTCGCCCTCAAGGGCGAGGTGCCGGGCATCACGAAGGCGAGCTGGTAGGCATGTACAGCGATACGATCGCCGACCTCCTCACGCGCATCCGCAACGCCAGCCGGGCCGAGCACGAGAAGTGCGACATCCCCTCCAGCAAGCTCAAGGTCCGCATCGCGGAGCTGCTGAAGGAGGAGGGCTTCATCAAGAACTTCCGTGTGCTCGAGGACAAGAAGCAAAACATGCTCCGCGTCTACCTCAAGTACGGCGTCGGCAACGAGAAGATGATCTCAGGCCTCGTACGGGTGTCCACGCCGGGGCGGCGCATCTACGTCACCCACGACAAGATCCCGTCGATCCTGGCCGGCATGGGCGTCGCGCTCGTCTCGACCTCCAAGGGCGTGGTGACGGACCGCGAGGCCCGCAAGCAGAAGGTCGGCGGCGAAGTCCTCGCCTACGTGTGGTAGGGGGCACGACATGTCTCGCATCGGCAAGAAACCCATTCCGATTCCCCAGGGCGTGAAGGTCCAGGTGGGCGACGGCATCGTGCGCGCCGAGGGGCCCAAGGGCAAGCTGAGCCAGCCCATTCCGTCGCCGCTGTCGGTGAAGCTGAACGACGGCGTGCTCGTCATCGGACGGCCGGACGACGAGCGCAAGATCCGGGCGCTGCACGGCCTCACGCGCGCGCTGATGGCCAATATGGTCTCGGGCGTGAAGGACGGCTTCGAGCGGAAGCTCGACATCGTGGGCATCGGCTACCGGGCCCAGATGCAGGGCAAGGCGATCCAGCTGGCGCTCGGGTACTCGCACCCGGTGATCTTCCCGCTGCCCGAGGGCATCACGGCGGAGATCGACAAGCAGACGGCCATCACGCTGCGCGGCGCCGACAAGGCCCTGCTCGGCGAGACGGCCGCCAAGCTGCGCGCGTTGCGCAAGCCCGATCCCTACAAGGGCAAGGGCATCCGCTACTCCGACGAGTACGTGCGCCGCAAGGTCGGCAAGAAGGCGGGCGCGAAATGATTACCCGGGACCGGCGCAGCCCGCGCGACAAGCGGCACTACCGCCTGCGGCGCTATCTGCGCGGCTCGTCGGCGCGACCGCGGCTGGCGGTGTTCCGGAGCCTCGGCCACATCTACGCGCAGCTCGTCGACGACGACGCGGGGCGCACGGTGCTGGCGGCGGACAGCCGCAGCAAGACGTTCCTCGAGCAGCACAAAACCGGCGGCAACGTGGCCGCCGCCAAGGCGGTCGGCGCGCTGCTGGCCGACCGGGCCAAGGCGGCCGGCATCCAGAGCGTCGTGTTCGATCGCGGTGGCTACAAGTATCACGGCCGGGTGAAGGCGCTGGCGGATGCCGCGCGCGCCGGCGGCCTCACCTTTTAACGGAGCAGGGGGGGGAACCGAGTGGCCGAAGCGAAGATCGATCCGAGCGTGCTGGAGCTCAACGACCGTGTGGTCTCCATCAACCGCGTGGCCAAGGTGGTCAAGGGCGGCCGGCGTTTCTCGTTCACGGCGCTGGTCGTCGTGGGCGACGGGCGCGGTCACGTGGGCGTGGGGCTGGGCAAGGCCCACGAGGTGCCGGAGGCCATCCGCAAGGCGGTCGAGCACGCGAAGAAGGATCTGATCTTCGTGCCGCTGCGCGACACCACGATTCCCATCGAGATCACCGGCCACTTCGGCGCCGGGCGGGTGTTCCTGAAGCCCGCGGTGCCGGGGACCGGTGTCATCGCGGGCGGCGCCGTACGGCCCGTGCTCGAGGCTGTCGGCATCCAGGACATCCTCACCAAGACGCTCGGCACGAACAATCCGCACAACGTGCTGAAGGCGACCATCGACGCGCTCCGTCGCATCAAGCGGCTTCAAGATCTGCACGCCACGCGGCGCAAGAGCATCGTCGACGGTGGCATGGAGGAGACGGCCGGTGCCCGGCAAGAAGCTTAAGATCACGCTGACGAGGTCCCTCATCGGTCTCTCGCCCACGCAGGAGGCGACGGTGAAGGCCCTCGGCCTGCGCCGCATGCACCAGGCCGTCGAGCACGACGACACGCCGACCATCCGCGGCATGATCGCGGCCGTTCCGCACGTGCTGGAGGTGAGCCATGAAGCTCAGTGACCTCCGGCCGGCGCCGGGGGCCGTGAAGGCCCGCAAGCGCGTGGGACGCGGGCCGGGATCCGGCCACGGCAAGACGTCGACCAAGGGCAACAAGGGTCACAACGCGCGCTCCGGCGGCGGCAAGCACGGTGGCTTCGAGGGCGGGCAGATGCCGCTCTACCGCCGGCTGCCCAAGCGCGGCTTCCTGCCGTACGGCGGCCGTGACGACTACGCGATCGTGAACCTCAAGTCCCTGGGCGCGTTCGCCGCCAACGCCGTGGTCGATCCCGAAGGCCTGGTGAAGGCGGGCCTGATCAAGAACGGCGCGCGCGGACGGGTCAAGGTGCTCGGCGGCGGTGAGGTCGAGCACGCGCTGACGGTGCGGGTGCACGCCGTGAGTGAGTCGGCGAAGGCCAAGATCGAGGCCAAGGGCGGGCGCGTGGAAGTCCTGGACGCCAAGAAGGTATCGGCCTCGTGATCGAAGGCCTCGCCAGCTTCCAGAACGTCTTCAAGATCCCCGAGCTGAAGCGTCGCGTCCTCATCACGGCCGGTCTGCTCATCGCCTACCGGATCGGCGCCCACGTGCCGACGCCGGGCATCGACGGGCACGCGCTGGCGCGCGTGTTCGACCAGGCACAGAACACGCTGCTCGGGATGGTCGACCTCTTCTCCGGCGGCAACCTGCGCCGGCTGTCGATCTTCGCGCTGGGGATCATGCCGTACATCTCGGCGTCGATCATCCTGCAGTTGCTGACCGTGGTGATCCCCGCCCTCGAGCGGCTGGCCAAGGAGGGCGAGGCCGGGCGCAAGAAGATCACGCAGTACACGCGCTATGGGACGATCGTGCTCTCGATCGTGCAGTCGCTCGGCATCGCCTACGGGCTGGAGTCCATGAAGCCCGACGGCGTGGCCATCGTGCCGAACCCCGGCTGGGGCTTCCGGCTGCTCACCATGATCACGCTCACCGCCGGCACCGCGCTGATCATGTGGATCGGCGAGCAGATCTCGGAGAAGGGCGTCGGCAACGGCATCTCGCTGATCATCTTCGCGGGCATCGCCGTGCGCCTGCCCTCGGCCATGGCCGCCTCCTACACGCTGATCGTCAACCGCGAACTGAGCCTGTTCACCTTCGCCATCATCGTGGGGGCCATGGTGCTCGTCACCGCGGCTGTGGTGCTGATGCAGGAGGGGCAGCGCAAGATCCCCGTGCAGTACGCCAAACGCGTGGTGGGGCGCCGTGTCTACGGCGGCCAGTCCACGCACATCCCGCTGCGCATCAACACGGCCGGCGTCATTCCCGTGATCTTCGCGTCGTCGCTGATCCTGTTTCCGGCCACGCTGACGCGCTTCGTGCCGCATCCGTGGATGCAGACGATCTCCGACGCGCTGTCGCCGGGACGGCTGACCTACACCCTGCTCTACATGGGTCTCATCGTGTTTTTCACGTACTTCTACACGGCCATCGTCTTCAACCCGATCGACCTGGCCGACAACATGAAGAAGTACGGCGGCTTCATCCCCGGCGTGCGGCCGGGCAAGAAGACCGCGGAGTACATCGACCGCACGCTCACGCGTATCACGCTGCCCGGCGCCCTCTTCCTGGCCCTGATCTCGGTGCTGCCGGACATGCTGATCCGCTGGTTCAACGTGCCGTTCTACTTCGGCGGCACGAGCCTGCTGATCGTCGTCGGCGTGGCGCTCGACACCGTGCGGCAGATGGAGTCTCACCTGCTCATGCGCAACTACGAAGGCTTCCTCAAGAAGTCCCGAACGCGGTCGGGCGCGTTTTCGAGGAGCTGAGCGTGCGCGTCGCCTTCCTCGGACCGCCCGGCGCCGGCAAGGGGACCCAGGCCCGCGAGCTCGCCCGCGAGTGGGGCGTGCCGCACGTGGCCACCGGCGACATGCTGCGCGACGCCGCGGCCGCCGGCACACCGCTCGGCCGCGAGGCCAAGGGCTACATGGACAAGGGCGCGCTGGTGCCGGACGACGTCATCATCCGGATGATCGCCGAGCGCCTGCGGCGGCCCGACGCGGGCCGGGGCTTCCTGCTCGACGGCTTTCCGCGGACGATCGCCCAGGCGGAGGGGCTCGAGCACCTGCTGAAGGATCTCGGCCAGCCGCTCGAGCGCGTCGTGTACTTCGACGTGTCGGAGCCCGAGCTGCTTCGCCGCCTGACCGGCCGCCGCGTCTGCCGCGTTTGCCAGACCGCCTTCAATCTGGTGTCGGCGCCGCCGGCGAAGGCCGGCGTCTGCGACCGCTGCGGCGGCCAGCTCTACCAGCGCGAGGACGACAGCGAGGCCACCGTGCGCCACCGCCTCGGCGTGTACGCGCGGCAGACGGCGCCGCTGCTGGACTGGTACCGTGGCCGGGGCCTGCTCGTCTCGGTGCCGGGCGAGGGCCCCATCGAGACCATTCGCGGCGCCATCCGCGGCGCGGCGGCGGGGGCACGGGCGTGATCGAGCTGAAGTCTGCCCGTGAGATCGGTCTGATGCGCACGGCCGGCCATGTCCTCTCCGACGTCATCGAGCACCTGCGCGGCTTCGTGAAGCCGGGCCTGTCGACGCTCGAGATCGACGAGGACGTGGAGGGCTTCATCGCGGCGCGCGGCGCCAAGCCGGCCTTCAAGGGCTACCGCGGCTTCCCGGCCACCGTCTGCATCTCGATCAACGAGGAGGTCGTGCACGGGATTCCCTCGGCCCACCGCCGCATCCAGGAGGGTGATATCGTCGGCCTGGACCTCGGGTGTATCGTGGACGGGTACTACGCGGACTGCGCGTTCACCCTCGCCATCGGCGACGTGCCTCCGAAGGTGCAGCAGCTGCTCGACGTCACCCGTGAGAGCCTCGATCAGGCCATCCAGGAGTGCCGGCCGGGCCGGCGCCTCTCCGACGTCTCGCACGCCGTCCAGGTGCACGTGGAGCGGCACGGCTTCTCGGTCGTGCGGGCGTTCGTCGGCCACGGCATCGGGCGCGCGCTTCACGAGGATCCCCAGGTGCCCAACTTCGGCGACCCGGGGCGCGGGCCGCAGCTGCGGCCGGGCATGGTGCTGGCGATCGAGCCGATGGTGACGATGGGCAGCTGGGAAGTGAGGGTCCTCGACGACGGCTGGACGGCGGTGACACGGGACGGCAGCCTGGCCGCCCACTTCGAGCACACGATCGCCGTGACCGACACCGACCCGGAGGTTCTGACGAGCCGGACGGGACGCACCGTCCAGGTGGCGTAGATGCCGAAAGAGGACGCGATCGAGGTCGAGGGCACGGTGGTGGAGCCGTTGCCGAACGCGATGTTCCGCGTCGAGCTGGAGAGCGGCCACCGCGTGCTGGCGCACGTCAGCGGCAAGATGCGCATGAACTTCATCCGCATCCTGCCCGGGGACCGCGTGAAGGTCGAGCTGTCGCCGTACGACCTCACGCGCGGCCGGATCACGTACCGGTTCAAGTAGGAGAGAAATGGTGGGAGTGCGAGCCGCAGCCCGTTTCAGGAGCCGCAGCCGAAGGCGAGGCGACGCTGTGGGAAGCGAGGCGAGTCTGTGAAGGTCCGACCATCGATCAAGGTGCGCTGCGAGCACTGCAAGATCGTCAAGCGGCGCGGCGTCGTGCGGATCATCTGCAAGAATCCGCGGCACAAGCAGCGGCAGGGGTAGCGAGAGAGCTTCGGAGGGGGCCCGGGTGGCCCCCTCCGATGCCTCCCCCAGGATCGGATTGCGGCGGCAAAGCCGCCGCTCGAACAGAGACGGAGAGAGGAACATGGCGAGAGTGGCGGGCGTGGATCTGCCGAGGGAGAAGCGGGGCGAGATTGCGGTCACGTATATCTACGGGATCGGCAAGCCGACCGCGATCAACATCCTCAAGAAGGCCAACGTCGACGGCAACAAGCGCGTCAAGGCGTGGACGGACGAGGAGACGGCGCGGGTACGCGAGATCATCGAGCGCGAGCTGAAGGTCGAGGGCGACCTGCGGCGCGAGATCTCGATGAACGTCAAGCGCCTCATGGACATCGGGTCCTACCGCGGCATCCGCCACCGCCGCGGCCTGCCGGTGCGCGGCCAGCGCACGCACACCAACGCCCGCACGCGCAAGGGCAAGACCCGCGGCGTGATGGTCAAGAAGAAGCCGGTCGCGGCGGCCGCGCCGGCCGCCCCGGCGGCGGCCGCGCCGAAGGCGGGAGCGTAAATCATGGCGGAGCAGACGCAGGGCAAGCCGGCGCCGCGCAAGAAGGGCGGCAAGCGGAAAGAGCGGCGCGAGGTGCGCACGGGCGTCGCCCACATCCAGGCGACGTTCAACAACACGATCGTCACGCTCACCGACAAGACGGGCAACGTGGTGTCGTGGTCGAGCGCGGGGAGCGCGGGCTTCAAGGGCTCGCGCAAGTCGACGCCGTTCGCGGCGCAGACGGCGGCCGAGCTGGCCGCGCGCAAGGCCATGGAGCACGGGCTCAAGCAGATCGAGGTCTTCGTGCGCGGGCCGGGCGCCGGCCGCGAGGCGGCCATCCGCTCGCTGCAGGCGGTGGGGCTGGAGATCACCGCGATCCGCGACGTGACGCCGATCCCGCACGACGGCTGCCGGCCGCCGAAGCGGCGCCGGGTGTAGGGGGCGACGATGGCGCGATACCGTGACGCGAAGTGCCGACTCTGCCGGCGTGAGGGTCAGAAGCTGTTTCTCAAGGGCGCGCGCTGCTTCACCGACAAGTGCGCGATCGAGCGGCGCAACTACCCGCCGGGCCAGCACGGCCTGAACCGCGGCAAGCTCACGCCGTACGGCATCCAGCTCCGCGAGAAGCAGAAGGCCAAGCGGATCTACGGCGTGCTGGAGTCGCAGTTCCGCAAATACTTCCAGTGGGCGGAGCGCGAGAAGGGCGTGACCGGCGAGAACCTCCTGCGGCTGCTCGAGCTGCGGCTGGACAATGTCGTCCATCGGCTGGGCTTCGCCGCCTCGCGGCGCGAGTCCCGCCAGATGGTGGCCCACGGCCACTTCGCGGTCAACAGCCGCAAGGCGTCGGTGCCGTCCATGCTGCTGAAGGTCGGCGACGTCGTGCAGCTGCGCTCGACCTCGAAGATGGCCGCCCGCGTGGATGACAACGTCAACGCCGGCCGCGGCCAGCTGCCGCAGTGGCTGGAGGTGGAGCCGAACGAGCGCAAGGGCGTGGTGCGGAGCCTGCCGCTCCGCGAAGATATCCAGATTCCCGTCAGCGAACAGCTCATCGTCGAGCTGTACAGCAAGTAGGAGCCGAGTACCGATGCCGCGTATCCCGTTCCAGAAGCCCAAGAAGGTCGAGTGGGAGATCCTCAGCGACCGCTACGGCCGGCTCGTGGCCGAGCCCTTCGAGAAGGGCTACGCCCTCACCGTCGGCAACTCGCTGCGGCGCACGCTGCTGTCGATCGTGCCGGGGGCGGCGGTGTCGTGGGTGAAGATCGACGGCGTTCGCAGCGCCGACACGAAAATCCCCGGCGTCACCGAGAGCACCGTGGACGTGCTGCTGAACCTCAAGAAGCTCTCGGTGCAGGTGCCGTCGCAGGAGCCGCGCGTCGTGCGGCTCGAGGTGACCGGTCCCAAGACGGTCAAGGGCGACGACGTGCCCGAGACCGACGTCGAGATCATGAACCCCGAGGTGATGCTGTTCACCGTCGAGTCCGGCGCGCGCGTCAGCATGGAGCTCGGCATCGGCGTCGGCCGCGGCTACGAGGCGGCGGATCACAAGCGCGAGTCGCCGGCCGGCGCCCTCGTGGTGGACGCGGCCTACTCGCCGATCACGCGCGTCGCCTACAACGTCGAGATGTCGCGCCTCGGCAAGATCACGGACTACGAGAAGCTCGTGGTCGAGATCTGGACCGACGGCTCGGTCGGCCCGGACGACGCCCTCACGCGCGCCTCGACCTTCCTGCGCGACCACTTCGCGCCGCTCACGACGGGGGCGCCGGAGGAGGACGAAGAGGCCGAGGTCGCCTCCGGCGAGGCCTACCTCCGCGAGGCGCTCGGCAAGACGCTGGAGGAGCTGGCCCTGCCCGCGCGCGCGATCAACGCGCTCAAGGGCGCCGACATGCACCTGGTGGCCGACCTCGTGCAGAAGAGCGAGACCGACCTCGTGGACGTGAAGAACCTGGGCGAAAAGTCCATCGACGAAATCAAGACGGCGCTGGCGGCGCTGGGGCTCTCCCTCGGCATGCGCATCGACCCGAACGTCCTCGGCGCGCTCGGACGCGGGACGGCGGGAGGCATCCGATGAGGCACGGCAAGGACAACTACAAGCTCGGTCGGCTCACCGCGCACCGCTGGGCGCTGTTCCGCAACCTCCTGGTCGCGCTCTTCCGGCACGAGCGGATCACGACGACCGAGGCCAAGGCCAAGGCGGTTCGCGGCGCCGCCGAGCACATGATCACCCTGGCCAAGCGCGAAACCCTCCACGCGCGGCGCCAGGTGATGACGATGGTGCCGGATACCGAGGTGGTGGGCACGCTCTTCGACACGATCGCCGCCCGCTTCTCCGACCGCAACGGCGGTTACACGCGCATCATCAAGACGGGACGCCGCCCGGGCGACAACGCGCCGATGGTCATCCTCGAGCTGGTGGACCGCGTCGAGGGCGGCAAGGAGCGCAAGGACGGCGACGAGAAGAAGGAAAAGACGCCGAAAGCCGAGGGTGGCGCGGCCGCGAAGGGCAAGAAGAAGAAGGACAAGGCCGCCGCCGCGTCCGCGTGAGGATGCGCCGGCTCACGTGCGCAGCGGCGCTGGCGGCGCTCCTCGCCGCGTGCGCGGGCGTCGGCGGCGAGCCGCGCGGTGACCGCGCCCCCATCGACCACGTCGTCGTTCTCTTCCTGGAGAACCGCGCCTTCGACCACCTCTTCGGTACGTACCCGGGCGCGGACGGGCTCGCGAACTACCGGGGACGTCAGGTCGACAAAAGCGGCGTGACGTACGCGACGCTGCCGCCGCCGCTCGGCCGCGACGGCAAGCCGGACCCGCGATTCCCCGCTGACCTGCCGAACGCGCCGTTCCCGATGCTGCGCTTCGTCCAGTCCTTGGACCTGACCAACAATCCGGTTCACCGCTTCTATCACATGCAGCGGCAGTACGGCGCCGGTGCCGACGGGGTGCCCATGGGCAAGTGGGTGGCCGAGGGCACGAGCGGCGGGATCACGATGGGCTTCTACGACGGCGCGGCCAGTCCTGTGCAGTGGCGGCTGGCCGACGAGTTCGTGCTGCTCGATCGCTACTTCCAGTCCGTCCACGGCGGCTCATTCGCCAACCACTATTTCCTGATCACGGCGGGGATCGCCCACGTCGGCGACGATCCCGACCACCGCGCGGTGGCCGGTCCCGATGGAACGATCACGAAGGACGGCGAGGTCAGCCCCGATGGCTACGTCGTCAACAACCTCGACCCGCCGTATCCACCCCAGCGTCTGCCGACGGTCATGAAACAGCCCCTCACGCAGCCGACCATCGGCGACCGGCTCGACGCCAAGGGCGTGTCGTGGCGCTGGTACGCGGGCGGCTGGAGCGCCGGCAAGGACGCCGTCGCGGCCGGGCTCATGCCGCACCACAATCCCTTCCAGTACGTGAGGCGCGTCATGGACACGCCGGACGGCCGTGAGCGGATCCGCGACGCCGCCGAGTTTCCCGGCGCGCTGCGTGACGGCACGCTGCCCTCGGTGGCCTTCGTCAAGCCGCACGCGCCGCGCAACGCACATCCCGCGTATTCGACCGTCGGCGCCGGCGACCGCTGGATCGGCGAGACCGTGCGCGAGATCATGGCCAGCCGCTACTGGCCACGCGTCGCCGTCGTGATCACGTACGACGAGGGCGGCGGCTGGTTCGATCACGTGCGGCCGCCGGCGGTGGACCGCTTCGGCCTGGGCACGCGCGTGCCGGCGCTGGTCGTCTCGCCGTACGCGCGCCGCGGCCTGGTGGCGCACGGCCAGTACGAGCACGCCTCCATTCTCAAGCTCATCGAGTGGCGCTGGAACCTCGAGCCGCTCACCGCGCGCGACCGCGCCGCCGGCGCGTTTCTCGAGGCGTTCGACTTTTCGCAGCCGCCCCGCCCGCCCGTCGCGCTGCCGTAGGCTCCCGATGCTTCGACGCGGGGTGCTCGCCGGCGTGCTGCTCGCCTTCGCCGCCGCGGGGGCGCCGGCCGCCGAGCGCGTTGCCGATCCGACCCGCGCGTTCGTCGACGGCTACGATCCCTCGCAGAACGACTTCTTCGCCAACACGCCGGAGCGCACCGTGCTCCTGCGCATCCGCGACGACCTCGACGGCGACGGCGTCGCCGACCTCGCGCTCTCCGAGAGCTCGACCTGGGGCAACGCCGGGGGCCAGTGGCTGCTCTTCCGCGGCGAGCTGGGCAGCGGGTACGCCTACTGGGGCACCCTGTTCTTCAGCCCGGGCTCGGCGGCGATCGGTCCGCGTCCCGGTGAGCTGACGGCGTACGTCCGCGTCGGCGCCACGCGGGGCAGCCTCCGGGTGCACAGGCTGGCGGCGGGCGGGATCACGCTCGCCGGCGACCGGTCGCTCGATCTCGAGAACCCCGCCGATCGGGCAGCTTACGACGCCGCGCTCAGGGCCGGGCGGCGGGCCGCGGTCGAGCACTGCCGGCTCCTCGCGTACCGGCGTGACCCGGGGGGCTGCTGGCAGCCCGGGCTGGGCCGCGAGGCCGCGCTATACTTGCCGACCATGACCACCGAGGAGTGGTACGAGGGCGTGACGGCAACCATGCTCGCCGAGAGCCCCTTCCGGCGCTCCGACTACTTCAAGCGGTTCGCCTCCGGCACGCTCACGAAAGCCCAGGTCTGGGGCCACATCGCCCAGCACTACCTGCTGATCGCGTGGTTCCCGCGGATCTTCAGCGGCATCCACACGCGCTGCGAGGACCTCGAGGTCCGCAAGGACTGCGCGCGACACCTGCTCGTCGAGGACCTCGGGTACTTCGAGGGCCGGGTGGGCGGCACGCCCGATCACGACGAGCTGTTCCGTCGCATCGGCGACGATCTGGGCTACGCGCGCGACGAGTACGCGCGCATCGTGCCCGTCCCGGAGATGGCGGCCATCGTCGCGTTCTTCAGGCGACTGGCGCACGACGTACCCTGGAGCGCGTCGCTGTGCGCGACCGCGCTCCTCGAGGAGGAGGTGGTAGAGATCGCTCGCACCGTGGGCAAGGCGCTCGTGCAGCATTACGGCGTACGAGCGGACTGGGGCGCCGCCAACTACACGGTGCACGAGGCGATCGAGCAGGAGGAGTCTGGCGAGACGAAGAAGACGATCCTCGGTCACATCAAGACGGCCGAGGACCGCCGCGCCGCCGAGGCCGCGATGCGGGAGATGCACGACCTCCTCGTGGCCTACGCGGAGGGCCTGGCGCGGCGGTACCCCACTTAGCAGTTCGCTACCCGCAGCCCGATTGGAGGGGCGACGATGCCTCACTATCTCAGCGCGCATGAGCTCGGACAGACGGCGCCCGCGGAGCTCGACTCGTTCGAGCTTCCGGTTCCCACCCAGGTCGTCTCGAACGGTGAGTACAACCCCCTGCCGCAGACGCGCGAGCAGCAACGCGTCGAGGCGCGCATCACGGAGCTGGCGGACGACCTCGGTCCGCGCCACGGCCTGAGCCGCCGGGCGTTCCTGGCCAGCAGCGCCGGCATGGCCGCGGCCTTCCTCGCCATGAACGACGTCTTCGGCCCCGTCTTCGAGGTCTCCCGCGCCGAGGCCCAGCAACCCGGTGTGGCGGCGCAGCGCGCCGGCGCGCTGGCCGGACAGTTCATCATCGACGTGCAGACGCACTTCGTCCGCGACGACTTCAAGCAGGCGGGGCTGCTCGACCTCGCGAAGTACGCCAAGAAGAACTGGAACCCCGCGCTCGCCGGCGAGAACGACCTCGCGCGCTACAAGTTCGAGAACTACCTGCGCGAGATCTTCGTGGACAGCGACACGAAAGTGGCGCTCCTCTCGGGCGCGCCGTTCGACGACCAGACCTGGGACCTGCTGACCAACGACCAGATCGCGGCCGGGCGTGCCGCCATCAATCGCATCGCCGACTCGCGGCGGATGCTGGCCCACGCCGTCTTCACGCCCAAGAAGAGCGGCTGGATGGGCGAGGTGGACCGCGCGATCGCCGAGCTGAAGCCCGACAGCTGGAAGGGCTACACGATCGGGGACCCGCTCTTCCCGTCGAAGGCAGGCTCGTACTGGCGGCTCGACGATACGAAGCTGATGTACCCGTTCTACGAGAAGATCGCGAAGTCCGGCATCAACACCGTGTGCATCCACAAGGGCCTGCTGCCGCTCGACTACGAGAAGTCGTGGCCCAACGTCTGGCAGTACGCGACGGTGGACGATCTCGGCAAGGCCGCCAAGGACTGGCCGCAGATCAACTTCGTGATCTACCACTCGGCGCTCCGCGCGTTCCTCGAGCCGCCGGACGCGGCGCTGGCCGAGTTCGACCAGACGGGCCGCATCAAGTGGGCCACCGACCTCGCCGAGATCCCCGGGAAGTTCGGCGTCAGCAACGTCTACGGCGAGATCGGCACCTCGTTCGCCACCTGCGCCGTCGCGAATCCGAGGATGGCGGCGGCCCTGGTGGGGACGCTCGTGCGCGGCCTCGGCGCCGATCACGTGCTGTGGGGCACCGATTCCGTCTGGTACGGCTCGCCGCAGTGGCAGATCGAGGCGATGCGGCGGCTCGAGATTCCCGACGAGATGCGTCGCAAGCACAACTTCGCCGCGCTGGGGCCGGCCGACGGAGCCGTCAAGACGGCGATCTTCAGTGGCAATGCCGCACGCCTGTACCGCATCAACCAGCGCGCGGCGCTGGGCGAGATCACGGGCGACAAGGTCGCCGCGATCAAGGCGGAGTACGTGGCGGCCGGCGGTCTGCGCAGCAACCGCCGCTACGGGTTCGTGCACCGGGCGACGGCGTAGCGTTCAGCGAAGCGGCCGGGCACGGGCGCGCGCGTCGTCGTCGAGGTCGGTGACGATGACGCGCGCGTCCACGCCGAACACCCCGAGGCCGACGATCGACATGCCGGCCCGCGTGTCCGGCGTCCGGCCGCGCCGCTCGACGACGACGCCTTTGTCGAGGACGTGATCCAGGACGTCGAGCGTCGTCGCGTGGTGCGGGTCTCTCCTACGCATGCCCGCCGCTGCGCCGTGCAACGCGTGTGCCGTCGGCCGGGGTCAGCGCCTGCGTGACCCCGGCCCGGCCGAGACGAGGTGCCGCGACTACTTGAGATGCTGCCGGAAGAGCGCCAGCGTGCGCCGCCAGGCGTCGTCGGCGGCCGCCTTGTTGTACACGTCGGGCCGCTCGTCGTTGAAGAACCCGTGATCCACGCCGGGGTAGATGTGGATCTCCGACGGCTTGCCCGCCTTCTTGATCGCCGCGTCCGTTTCCTTCGCCACCTGCGGCGTGACGAATCCATCCTTCTCGGCGAAGAGCCCGAGCACCGGGCCGGAGAGTTTCGAGTAATCCGGCTTGACGTGCGGATGGATGCCGTAGAAGTTCACGGTGGCGCCGACGTTCGGGTTGAGCGTCGCCGCGAACAGCGCGAGCTGGCCGCCCATGCAGAAACCGACGGCTCCGAGCTTCGCACTCGACGAGTGCCCGGCGAGCAACGTGTCGGCGCCGCGCAGGTCCTTCTCCGCCTGGCCCACGTTGAGCGCCATGAAGAGCTTGCCCGCGGTGTCCGGCTCCTCCGCCGTCTTGCCGTGGTACAGGTCGGGCGCCAGCGCCGAGAAGCCCTCGGCGGCGAACCGGTCGCAGACCTTCTTGATGTGGCCGACCAGGCCCCACCACTCCTGGATGACGAGCACCCCCGGCCCCTTGCCCGACGGTGGGGTCGCGAGATAGCCGGACGCCGTGCCGCCATTCGACGGGAACTGCACCATCGTGCCTGCCATGCCGATCTCCTTTGGTTACGAGGTGAGCCGAGAGGCCGACGTCACGCGCGGCGTGATCTTCACCGCCGTCACGTGCCGCTCGTCGGCCTCGAGCACGGTGATGGTATACCCGTCGACCTGGAAGACCTCGCCCCGGCGGGGGATGCGGTGCAGCGTCGCCAGCACGAGGCCGGCCACCGTCTCGTAGTCACGCTTGGGGAGGGTCCAGTCGAGCGCCTCGTTGAGCTCCTCGAGGTTGGTGCGCGCGGCCACCAGATAGCTGCCGTCGGGCAGTCGCTCCACGGAGGCCGGCGCGCGGTCGTGTTCGTCCTGGATCTCGCCGACGATCTCCTCGAGGATGTCCTCGAGCGTCACCACGCCCGTCGAGCCTCCGTACTCGTCCACCACCACGGCCATGTGGTTGCGCGAGCGCTGCATCTCGCGCAGGAGGTCGTCGATCCGCTTGGTCTCCGGGACGTACACGGTCGGGCGCATGAGCTGGGCCAGCGTGGTGGCCTCACCGCCGCGGGCGAGGATGTCCTTGGCGCCCACCACGCCGACGATGTTCGTCTCGCGCTGCGAGTAGATCGGGATGCGCGAGAAGCCCCGCCGCTGGATGAGCGCGATGGCGTCGTCGGGCGTCGACGTGTCGGGGAGCATCGCCATCTCGACCAGCGGCACCATGATCTCGCGCACGGTGGTGTCGCCGAGGTCGAAGATCTTGTCGATCATCTCGGCTTCCTGCGTGGTGACCTCGGCCTCGCCCGGCTCCATGGCGAGCAGCGCCTTGAGCTCCTCGCGGGAGACGAAGTGCCGCGTGTCGGGGACCGGCCCACCGACGAGACGCAGCATCGCCGCGACGATGGCGTTGGCGATGAAGACGAACGGCAGCAACAGCTTCGAGGCCCACGTCAACGGCCGGTACAGGCGCAGGATGAGGCTCGTGGCCCACTCGCGCGCCACGGCCTTGGGAATGATCTCGCCGAACACGAGCATGACCGGGGTGATCACTGCCGTGGCGACCAGCCACGCCCAGCC
>Ga0209808_1000400_pt1 | contig 21424 bp, 16 predicted proteins | sample GraSoiAngelo_157_FD_186171 | JGI IMG/M metagenome (GOLD analysis project Ga0209808, IMG submission 186171) | Grasslands soil microbial communities from the Angelo Coastal Reserve, California, USA - 14_1009_16_20cm (SPAdes) (version 2) | ecosystem: Environmental > Terrestrial > Soil > Grasslands ... | reverse complement strand
TATAGAGCCGATGGCCCGAGCGCAGCCGCGCGACAAGGCGCTGTTGCATGCTTGATTCGTTCAGTGGGCGGAGCCGACTATCGGCTGCCACATACTGGACAGACGGATTACGCAAATGATGCGCCGAAAATTCCAGCCGGCGCAGTCACCGCGGAGGATGCGGATTTGATCGCGGACCTGATCCGACAAGGACCCGTCAGAATGAAATTGGTTCTCACGCCCCAAACGCTGCCGGATGTCGAAAGCGCAAATGTGATCGGTGACATTAAAGGCAGCGAACATCCCGAACAGGTGATCGTCGTTTCGGGTCACCTGGATTCGTGGGACTTGGGGACGGGTGCAATCGATGATGGTGCCGGCGTCGCAGTATCGATGGAGGTAGCGAACGTGATCCAAAAACTTCATCTCAAGCCAAAGCGCACAATTCGCGTGATCGCGTGGATGAACGAAGAAAATGGGTTGGCCGGATCAAAACAGTACGCAAAAGATCACGAAAAAGAATGGATGAACCATTTCGCAGCCATGGAAACAGACGGTGGCGCCGATCATCCGCTTGGCATCAATATCAAAGCAAAGCCAGAAGTGAAAAAGACGTTCGCACCTGTTGCAGCAATCTTGCAGGCATCAGGCGCAGGCATGCTCAACCTGGTCGAACATTGTGGCGCCGACATTGGCCCGATGGAAAAAGCCGGCGTGCCTGCTTTCAGTCCGATTCAAGACAGCCGTTTCTATTTTAATTATCATCACACTGCCGCTGACACGTTGGACAAAATCGTTCCGAAAGAACTGGCTGAAAATTCCGCTATCGTCGCCGTCCTTGCGTATGCGCTAGCGAACATGGAACGACCGTTACCTCGTTGAGCTGCATGTTGGCGTTGTGCCTTGCTTTGTCGATCGGTTTGCTCGCGGTCGCGGTATGTCCGCCACACTGTTCGGCGCAGGAGCGAAAGCAAGGACCATCAAAGATCGACAAGTTTGTTACCGTTTACGGTGCAAAAATTCATTACGTCGAAGCAGGTAATGGCGCTCCGCTAATCTTGGTTCACGGCTTGGCAGACAGTGTGGAAATTTGGGATCCGGTCATCCCGCCGCTTGCCGCGAAATTCCGCGTCATCGCGTTCGACGAAATCGGTTTCGGCCATTCCGACAAACCGCTGCTTGATTATCGCGTCAGCACGTTCGTGGATTTTCTAGATGGCTTTTTGAAGGAACTGAAAATCGAGCATGCGTCGCTAGTAGGTAATTCATTGGGCGGCTGGATTGCCGCAGCCTTTGCGCTGGCGCATCCTGAACGTGTGGATCGGCTGGTCTTGTGCGATGCCGCCGGCTACCGCGCGTTGGCACAAGCGATGGGACCCCGAACGCTGGACGCGTTGAAGTTAGCTAGCCGAGATGACATCCGATATTTAGGGCCTCTCACTTTTCACAACAAACAGTTTTACGAAGGGACTGCGGTGGATGACGCATTCAGGCAAAGAGTTATCGCAGGCGATAACTACACAGTCAGCCGGGTCCTCGATTCACTCATTCGTGGCGACGACGCCCTGGACAATAGACTGCACGAAATCAATCGACCGACACTTATCTTATGGGGTCGCGATGACAAACTCATTCCGCTCAGCTTCGGTGAGCGCTTTCATCAAGAAATCGCGGGTTCTCAACTTCGAATCGTCGACAACTGTGGCCACATGCCGCAGATCGAATGCGCCAATGAATTCACCACCGCCGTGCTGCAATTTTTGACCGACGCAAAATGAACTTCAGGGGAGCGATCCGCGCTTCAAATTGCGCAGCTCGTTGAGCGCGAAATTCGCTGCTCGCCGGCCCCGATTGCGCACAAATCGCCACGGCCCGGCATCGACAAAATAAGTGAGCAGAATGCTGTCGCGCGTTTTCACTTCGGTTCCCACCGGGTCGGCCGAATGCCACGTGTTATCGGCAACTGCGAATGCATAACCGCTGTTAGGCGAGAACGGCATCTGCGCCTTCTTTGGTTTTCTCCCGTTGGGGAGAACCTCGTGAAAAATAGTTCCGATATGCGGTGTCGAGTTGTCCGGCGGCAAATAAAACTGGACTGTGATGCCTTTCCAAAGACTGTCGGTATGTTTGAAAATGCGATATCCGGGAATATCGCGCGTTAGGATTGGCACGGGATACAGGCTCACTTTCTCGAAGTTTTCGCCGAACCGGCGTTTTAAGCCTGGCGCTAGTTTGTGCACGAAGGCGGCCTTCAACTCTTTGGAACGAAGGACGCGACCGGCCACTTCCCAGACCGTACCCTTGTTCGGCGGCAAATGACGGATGTATTCCGGAAAAAGATCAATCTTGGCGCGAGTCGGCTTTCCGTCAGGCCTGCTGCTTCCCATTTTGCTTTTGCCGGACATCGCGCGGTAATCCTCCGCCACTGGCATCGCCTGCAACATCTCCACGTAGAAATCGTCGGGAAATACGCGGTCGAATCTCAAATGATAAAACGGCGCCTCACCAGCATGCGCCGCTTGAACGGAGTCGACGACGAAATCGGTCAACTTGTTGACTGACCACGATTGTCTCATTGATTGAATTGTCTCGTGAATCATGAGTCAAACAACTGAAAAACGCTCACGTTTCGCACACCTTGGCGGTTGGGTTGCCGAGTTGGTTCTGGTGTTCGTTGGCGTTTCCGCGGCATTTTGGCTCAGTAATTACCAGCAGCACCGGCAGGATGCAGAACGGCGTGACCAGATCCTGGCCTCTATTGAGCAAACGCTCCGGCAAGGAATCGAGAGCTCAAAAGTTAACCGCGCGAAAGAACAAGAACCAGAAGCGGCAGAATTTCGGCGCGCGCTGGACGCTGATGAGATGCCGCCGGTGCGTCCCTTTACTTTCATCACGGACTACAGCCCAAGCGACTTAGCCACGATGCTCCAATCCGGAGGCGTCCAGTTGCTCGACGTGCAAACGCTCAGGGCGCTGCGCGACGACGAATCAGTTATCCGCTGGGGACTGGCCCGCATGGCGCGCTATCAAAAGCTAAGTGACGAACTGATCGTGCCGAATCTCGACCAGGACATTTCCTTCTTTTACGATCCGGCCACGAAGAAATTGCGAAAACGATTCGAGATTTATCCCGAAGCTCTACAGGAAACTGTGAACTTTGCTAATGAGCTTGAACGAACGCACACCGAACTGCTCAAACGAATCCAAGCCGAACGCCAACGAAGCCATTAACATGAGATCTTATACAGTCATTCTGAGCAGACGCGAAGGATCTCGGATCATTTCTGAACAGTTCTCCACCCAAATAAAATCAGAGATGTTTCGCTTCGCTCAACATGACACGACCTCTTAAGAGATGAGTCCTAACATGAACCCGACAATCCGAATCTTCGTATTTTTCTTATCAATTTTCGCCGCGCGTTTCGCGTCGGGCGCCGATTATCCGGCGCCGACTGAGAGCGACTTTACGATTCATGATTTCAAATTTGCTTCAGGCGAAACATTGCCGGAGTTGCGCGTTCATTACCGGACCCTGGGAAAACCGGAGAAGGATGCGCAGGGCAAAACGACCAATGCCGTTCTCATCATGCATGGAACAACTGGCAGTGGCGCGCAATTTATTCGTCCCGAATTTGCCGGCGAGCTATTCGGGAAAGATCAGCCGCTCGATGCGACGAAGTTTTTTATTGTGTTGCCGGACGGGACCGGTCACGGCAAATCGAGCAAGCCGAGCGACGGCATGCGCGCCAAATTCCCACGCTACGGTTATCTTGACATGGTGGAGGCCGACTATCGTCTCTTAACTGAGGGACTCGGCGTAGATCACGCGCGACTGGTAATGGGAACGTCTATGGGCGGAATGCACACCTGGTTATGGGGCGAGATACATCCCGATTTCATGGACGCGCTCATGCCGCTGGCGAGTTTGCCGACCCAGATCTCTGGGCGCAACCGTGCATGGCGTCGCATGGTCATCGACGCGATCCGCAACGATCCGGCATGGACCGACGGCGACTACAAGACTCAACCGCCGAGCCTGCGCACCGCTGCGGAGATGCTTTGGTTTATGAGCAGCAATCCGGTCCTCCGCCAGAAGGATGCGCCTACACTTGCGAAAACCGATGAAGTTCTGGACAAATTTGTCGAGCAAATTTTCAAGACCGATGACGCAAATGACGTGCTCTACGCGTTAGAAGCTTCACATGATTACGATCCCGCACCGAATCTTGAAAAAATCCAGGCGCCGCTTTTGGCAATCAACTTTGCCGATGATCTGATCAACCCGCCGGAACTCGGCATCCTGGAACGTGAGATCAAGCGGGTTCCGCATGGCCGCGCCATCGTGGTTCCGTTCAGCGACAAAACGCGCGGTCACGGCAGCCACACACTGGCCGCGTTGTGGAAAGATCAGCTCGCGGACTTGCTCAAAGAGACGGAAAAATAATTAGCGGATTACTCCGTAGTTGTACGCTCCGCCATAGTAAGCGTACCACGGATAGTACGGATAATAGTACGGTCCGTAATATGTATTATACCGGGATTCGGGCGTGGCAGAAGCCTCAGCGTAATAGGTGCCAGCGCATCCACCGAGCGAAAGCCCCAGGAATCCTGCGCACAGGAGTGAGAGAAGGATTTGTACTGCGCGAGATCTGTTCGTAACCGCTGATGTCTTCATCCGGCCATTTAATGACGACCGCGCAAAACAAGAAAGCCAAATTAAAAGAAAATTTGTACTCGCCTCTTTGTGAGGCGTCGATTCGGTACCCCGGTAGTAGCGGCATCGCCTTCGGCCGTGGTTCGGGTTTGATAAGAAGCGCCGTGCAACAGCGCGCCGCGAAATGTGGAGTCGTTAGCCACACGCTTCGAGCGCATCGGCGCATCGCCAACAGCGGACGGCACCGATGCGTCCATCGAAGCGCGTTACAAATCCACTACCAGTCGCCGTATGTTGTGCTGCCGTAATAGCGCGGGCCGTACGCGTCATTATAGCGAGTGCCAGAGCGTACGGTTGTCCTCTCATACGTCGGTCCGTAGTCATAATAGGAATACGGATAGGCCGGCGCATAATAAGTGGTCGGATAATAATAACCGCTATCATACGCCGTCACATAAGGCCCTTCCGCACATCCAACCATGAAAGTTGCAACGACGCCTGCGCAAATCGCCAGCAAGAATGCTCGACCGCGGTGCATCGATTTGGATTTTGTTATCGTTTTCATCAGATGTTTCCCTTTCGTTTGAGTTCCGATTTCCCTGTTTCCATCTCATCTCGGAGCCGCGCTTGTTTTCGCGCGTGGGAGTTAGTTAAGAAGGATGTTGGTTAAGTAGGACCCATGAGTGTCCATCAAACCTAGTCACCCCCAATTAAGGAACTTCCACGTAGTGATTTCGCTTCGGCTCCATCTGACTTGCCGGACTCCCGGCGTACCGAGGGTTCCTGTAGCAAGCCTCTAAGTACGATTCGCACCACGTGGCTCGATCGGCCGCGTGAGATTTCGCCTTCGACAGTAAATACCGTTGCCCACGTCGAACCTTCCATTGGCTTTTGCGCCGACATAGACGCTGTATACCTTCCAGCGACGTAATGAGACCGATTTTTTTTTGGCTCGGTGTGTGCGTGACAATTGTGTTCACGATGTTTGCGCAGAAAGGATCCTCATCACCAGGACCGGCAGATTTCGACATCATTATTAAAGATGGCACGGTTTACGACGGCTCTGGTGCCGAGCCGAAACAAGCCGACGTCGTGATTCGTGGCGATCGGATCGTTGGTATCGGCGATTTCAAAGCTGCGAAGGCCAAAGCCGTCATCGATGCGCAGGGACTCGCGGTGGCGCCCGGGTTTATCAATATGCTCTCGTGGTCCACTGTGTCGCTGATCCATGATGGCCGTTCACAGAGTGAAATTCGGCAAGGCGTAACCACTGAGATCATGGGGGAGGGCGAATCTATGGGTCCGGTGAATGATCGCGTGCGCGAGCACATGATTCGTCAGCAAATCGACATCAAATACGACATCAAATGGAATACGCTCGCGGAGTACTTGCAGTACCTCCAAAAGCGTGGCGTGTCGTGCAATGTGGCGTCGTTTATCGGTGCGACGACCATTCGCGAGTACGTGATCGGCTTTGAAGATAAACAGCCGACGCCTGAGCAACTTGACCAGATGCGCGAACTGGTGCGCAAGGAAATGGAAGCCGGCGCGTTGGGGATTGGCACTTCTTTAATCTATCCTCCCGCGTTTTATGCGAAGACGGAGGAACTAATCGAGCTTTGCAAGGTGGCCGCAAAATACCAGGGCAAATACATCTCGCACATGCGCAGCGAAGGTAGCCGGCTGCTCGAAGCGCTTGATGAATTAATTCGCATCAGCCGGGAGGCGAAAATTCCGGCAGAAGTTTATCACATCAAAGTCTCGGGCCAGCAAAACTGGCCGAAGATCGACGACCTGCTTTCGCGAATCGAGGCCGCGCAGAAGGAAGGGCTAAAAATCACTGCCGATATGTACACTTACACCGCGGGAGGAACCGGCCTGGACGCATCGCTTCCGCCTTGGACCGAAGACGGCGGTTATCCTGCCTTATTCAAGCGGCTGCGCGATCCGGCGACTCGCCAGAAGATTAAGGCAGAGGTGCAAAAGCCCGCAGGCGGATGGGAAAACCTGTATTTTGATGCCGGAGGTCCAGAGCACATTCTGCTGGCAGAGTTCAGGTCGGATAAACTGAAGCCGCTTACCGGGAAGTCACTGGCTGAAGTGGCAGAGATGCGCGGGAAAGATCCCATCGACACAGCGATGGATTTGATCGCCGAAGATGAATCGCGGGTCGGCACACTCTATTTCATCATGTCCGAAGACAACGTGAAGAAAGAACTCGCGAAGCCGTGGATTTCATTCGGCTCCGATGAAGCTTCGCAGGCGCCTGAGGGTTTGTTCCTGAAATCCAATCCGCATCCGCGTGCCTATGGAAATTTCGCCCGCGTACTGGGCAAATATTCGCGGGACGAAAAAGTGATTCCAATGCGGGAAGCAGTGCGGCGACTGACTGGATTGCCTGCCACAAATTTGGGGATCGATCAGCGCGGGTTTCTCAAGGAAGGGATGTTTGCTGATGTGGTCGTATTCGATCCGGCGACGATTGCCGACCGCGCCACGTATGAGAAACCGCATCAATATGCGGTAGGCATGAAGCACGTTTTCGTAAATGGCGTGCAAGTGCTGAAAGATGGCGAGCATACAGGCGCGAAACCTGGCCGCGCATTGTGGGGGCCGGGAAAGCTGCATTAAACGAGGCGGGCAGGACGCCCCGGTTTACACATAACGCCAAAAGCGCAGCCCGTTTTGTTGGTTTGCATATCTCTCCATTGGGGGATTGAAAACCGAACGGGCGGGGTGGAAGTTTCACGTTCCAGTGGATCCAATCAGGAACATTAAGTTGCGCTGGCTGCATGGCGCATTGCAGGACCTGACCTCCGAACTATCGCGTTTGCAATTTTCCAGATTTGCACTGCACGCCTGGGAGCCTGCAATCAATGCGTATCGCTGCGAAAAATCCATTCGTATTTGCGTCGATCTTGCGGGGGTCGATCGCGCGTTCATTGATCTCACCGTCGAACCGCGGCGCGTGGTGATTCGCGGCACGCGAGAGCTGCCTGAGCCGACTGATGACGAGGGATGCGCGCTGCAATTGCTGGCCATGGAGATTGATTACGGACCGTTCATACGAGAAGTGCCGTTGCCAGCCGAAGTGGAAATCGAGCAAGCGCACGCCGAGCAGCGTAACGGCTTGCTCTGGATTTCGTTGTCCTTGAAGGAGTCATGAGCGCAAAAGAACTCAGCACCTTACAGGCTAATGTTGAAGCGAAGCCGGGCCTGGAGAGCACTATTGCGACGGGAATGGAAAAGGGCGGAACGCCGCACATCCCTGAAGAATTATCGATTTTGCCCGTGCGCGGGATCGTTGTTTTTCCGGGGACAATCATTCCGCTGAATATCCATCGGGCAGCGTCACTCAAACTGCTCGATGACACTTTGCCGCGAACCAAAGTCATCGGTCTGCTCACGCAGCGCGATGAGGCGAAGGAAGATCCGACACCGCAAGACCTCTATTCGGTCGGCACAGCCGCACGCGTGCTTAAGCTTCTCCGCCAGGAAGACGACAATGTGTTGGTTATAGTGCAAGGGCTGCGCCGGTTTTCACTCCGCAAAATCGTCGCGACCTCGCCATTTCTGCGTGCCGAGGTTGATCTGCCCGAATCGATTCTTCCACCTGCAAGCAAGGAATGGGAAGCGACGTTCAGGAACCTGCGAGATTCAGCCGCGCGATTGTTCGAACTCGCTCCGGACGCTCCCGAGCAGGCGCGCCTTATGATTCTAAACATCGAGAATCCTGAGCAGCTCGCTGATTTTCTTGCGCCAAATCTAAACGTGGATGTCGCGCAGAAGCAGGCGCTGCTCGAAGAGCTCGACGTCGAAAAGCGCGTACGCGCAATTCAGAAACAGATCTCTGCGCAGCTCGAGATCGCCGAGATTCAGCAAAAGCTGCAAAAAGATGTGGCCTCGCAGTTTTCCGATGCGCAACGACGCGCTTATCTCCGTTCGCAGATCAAGGCGATCCAGCGCGAGCTTGGCGAAGCCGAAGGTGGCGGTGAAGAACAAGCCCAGCAATTGCGCGCTCGGCTCGAGGAAGCCAAACCGCCAGAGGAAGTGATGAAACAGGCGGAGCGGGAATTGAAACGGCTCGATTTTATTCCTCCGGCAAGTCCGGAATTCTCGGTCATCGTCAGTTACATCGAGATCATCGCCGATTTGCCCTGGAACAAGCTGAGCGAGGACAATCTTGATCTCGACCAAGCGCAGAAAATCCTCGACCGCGATCATTACGATCTGGAAAAAGTTAAAAAACGGCTGATCGAATATCTGGCGGTGCGCAAACTCAATCCGCAGGGGCACGGTGCAATCCTCTGTTTTCTCGGTCCGCCTGGCGTTGGCAAGACCAGCCTCGGTCAATCGATTGCCGACGCGCTGGGCAGAAAATTTGTCCGGATCAGTCTCGGCGGCATGCGCGACGAAGCAGAAATCCGGGGTCATCGCCGCACCTACATCGGCTCGATGCCGGGCCGCATCATTCAGGAACTGCGTCGCTGTGGAACGCGCAATCCTGTGTTCATGTTGGATGAGATCGACAAGATCGGCGCCGATTTTCGGGGCGATCCCGCCAGTGCCTTACTCGAAGTGCTCGACCCGCGGCAAAACGACAAGTTTGTCGATCGCTACCTCGACGTGCCGTTTGATCTGTCTCAGGTAATTTTCATCGGCACGGCAAATTACATCGACGGCGTGCCCGAACCGTTGCGCGACCGGATTGAAGTGATTTCGCTTCCCGGTTACACCGAGCGCGAGAAACTCGAGATCGCCAAACGATACCTCGTCAGGCGGCAGTTAGAGGAAAACGGACTCAAGCCCGAGCAGATCGAATGGCAGGACGAAGCAATCCGCCGCATCATTAATGATTACACACATGAAGCAGGCGTTCGCGAGCTCGAGCGGCAGATAGCGTCTGTTTGTCGTGGAATTGCATCGCAGGTGGCGCGGGGAAAAATCGAGCACGCCACGGTCACGCCCGAGCTGGTGGTCGAAATGCTCGGTCCGGCGAAATACGTGCGCGAAACCAGACTGAAAACGAGCAAGCCGGGCGTTGTCACCGGTCTGGCTTACACGCCTGCCGGTGGCGAAGTGCTGCACATCGAAGCGACCCGTTACCCGGGCAAGGGCAACGTCACGCTCACCGGGCACATTGGCGAAGTGATGAAAGAATCGGTTCAGGCTGCACTCAGTCTGGTGCGCAGCCGCAACAACGAGATCGGCGCAAAGGCGGAAGATTTCCGCAGCATCGACGTGCACGTGCACGTACCTGCGGGTGCAGTTCCGAAAGATGGTCCTTCAGCCGGCATCGCGATGTTTACCGCGTTAGCGTCGCTATTCAGCAATACTCCGGTGCGGCCGGATGTCGCCATGACTGGCGAAATCACCTTGCGCGGCCTGGTTCTACCGATCGGTGGTCTGAAAGAAAAAAGCCTTGCGGCGATGCGTGCCGGGATTTCCACGGTCATCATCCCAAAGCTGAACGAAAAAGATCTTGTCGATGTTCCCGAGGAAGCGAAACAAAAACTCAAATTCGTCCCGGTCGAAAACGTCGATGAAGTCTTGAACGTCGCACTGGAGAAAGACGGCGCGCCGCAACAGCAAGCAGGTGGATCGGCTTCTTCAAAAACGATGGCGAAATAATCGCCGCAGAGCCGCCTAGATTTAATAACGCGTTGAGGACAACGCGTTCCACTGTTGCTGGCGCAGCGACTTAGCTGCAGGCTACTTCCATTCCCAAAATTCGGAGCGCGTGTTGCCTTGAGCGTCTACCGCGTATTCGAATACCACCGCGACCTTGTTCAACCGGGACCAGCGTGGCGGCATACTTTGATAATAAACCGCTCCGCGATAACTCGCAGTCCCGTCTTTCTTCATCGTTCCGACACCGTGGCCAGTCCATGTGGCCATTTTTCCGTCCTTGAGAATCATCACTCCTTGCCCTTCGCCGTAGAGTGTCCCGTCGGGACGGACCATAGTGCAATAGGTGCCTGTCTCCTTCACGTCTGTGCCCAGAATCGATCCACTCGCCTGAAACGACGTCTCCATTTTTGGGCCTCCGCCCAGGTTCGGTAATACGCGCTGCGAAGTAATCTTGCCCGCTGTTCCGCCAATCTTCTCGCCTAGCATAAATATCCTCTCGTTGAGATTTCCTTTTTTAGACTCCGTTGAGACAGCTCACGAACTGCGGCGTAATTGTCACGATTTTCTCGCGAGGCTGCCATCTGTTATTACGGTTAGCTGCAATAGTGCACGCTCGCTATCCCGGCTAGATGACATGCTACCAAGTAGTCCGGCGTCACCGTAATGTCGGACCGTACGCGCTGTTGACGTAAACATTGTTGTTCAAATACCAGATTGCTGTTTGACGCGTGGCGGCGTTGTAAAGCACATAATCGGGTTTGCCGTCACCGTTAAAGTCGGCCGTGGCTACCAAAACCCAGCCACTGGGAAGATTCGGTCCCCAATCGGCACCAACAAGGGTTAGTCCCGATAAATAAGCGATAGCTGTATAGCCTGAACTCGCGTGGAATAAGACATAATCTGGGTGGCCGTCGCGATCAAAATCCGCTACACCCACCAGTGCCCAGCCGTTGGGAAGGGTCGGCCCAAAACCACCGCCGATATAAACGTTATTGTTCAGATACCAAATCGCTGTTTGATGCGTGCCGGCGTTGTAAAGCACGTAATCGGGTTTGTTATCGCCATTAAAATCTCCTGTACTAGTCAAGATCCACCCGGCGGGTAGGGTTGGACCATAAGCCCCGCCCCGATAGACATTGTTGTTCAAATACCAAATCGCTGTTTGCCGCGTACTCGTTTTGTAAAGCACGTAGTCGGGTTTGCCGTCGCGGTTGAAATCGCCTGTCGCCACAAATTGCCATCCGCTCGGCAGAGTGGGTCCATAAGCGGCACTGACATAAACATTATTGTTCAAATACCAGATCGCAGTGCCCTGCGTGCTGACATTGTAAAGCGCATAATCAGGCTTGCCGTTGCCGTTGAAATCGGCGGTCGTAATCAAGTTCCAAGCGTTTCGACTGATCCGGACATAATAGATATCTTCTTCACCATTAAATGTCGCCGCATACGCGACATTGGCGCCTGCGTTATCGGAGACGATTGTAATATAATCGCCGAGCTTGTCCTGATTCGGATAACCGAGGTACGGATTAAACGAATTGCTGATTGCGACATTGAGCGACCAGGTATTTCCGCCATCCAAGCTGTACGAATAGAAGAGTTGCGAGTTGATATTGTTCGCAGCATTACGTGTGTCCAGCCAGACTGCATCGATTTGGCCGCTAGGCGCGACCGACAGCGCGCCAAACCAGTGCCACTTCACGTGGTTAACAGGATCGTCATTGATCCGGCGCGGTGCGCTGAAGGTTTGGCCACCGTTTGTGCTCCGCACGAACATCACGTCGGTACCACTCGTGAAGCCGGCGGGCTGAACGCTTGCGAGCATGTAAATATTGTTGTTCGTACTCGTGCCCGAACGGTCCACGGCCAGGAAAATCTGACCGGCTAATCCTTGCGGATTAATCAGCTGGCCAGCAACGATTTTGCCGCCGAGGTCCACTGCTGTGCTTTGGTCGAAGTTGGGGACTACGGCGCCGTTCTTTGCATTGGTGGAGCGAACACACCAGACCTGGCCACCCTCCAGTTCCACCCCGCCGATGAAGAGATTCCCGTTGGAATCGACGTCCAGTGTGCCGAATGCAGGGGAATTGGGAATATCGATAGGATTCATCCAGGTGAGTCCGCCGTTGGTTGATCGAGTGAATTGTCGGCCGCCATAATTGGCGCCGTCGCTCCAGAATTGATACTGGAATCCATGTCCGGTGCTGTTTGTGTTATCGATTGTAAACCACTCCTTATCGCCGCCAGATGCCGGTGCGATATACGCCCATGATTGACCGGCATTGAGTGATCGCCACAAATCATCAAAAAACGTCTGCAGAAGGCTGAGATAAAAAAAACGGCCGGCGCTATCGGAGTTCAGGACAGGATCGCTGCGAAAAACATTGCGTTGGAGAACGCCGGCAGAAATCCACGTCCTGCCGCCATTCGTTGTATGCGCGAATCCAGCCTGGCGAAAATTGGACGACACGCTGTCGAATTGCCTCCAACCGATACTCATTTTGTTTCGGTTCGTCGGGTCGACGCAAATGGACGGCTCATTTGCGGCGTCGCCAACAATGTTATTGCCGCTCGCATTAACGTTCACTTGATAACTCGTGTAGGGACCGAACTGCGAGATCAATCCGGGCGACGTGGCTACGGCCGGGAACAGCGGCGGTGGATTATCGTATTTTTCAAGCGGCTCCTTCGGAAGCGGCTTGGGCGTGGGCGTCTGACTCGAAGCTACGGCGATTACACTGAGAAAAATAAGAAACGTGCTTAGGATCGCCCGCGGCATCGCTTCAAAACTATACCTCCGTCTGCCTCAAAGCGCGATCCAGAAAATCATAGCCGCCCTGCGGGGCGCTCTGCTTGAGGATTTTTGCGATCGTCAAGTTTCAGATGTGGCGTCGCCCGGCAGATCTGTTCACATAATCGCCACGGAAAAGTCACCATTTTTTTACGAGGCCGTCATCTGTTCGTAACGCCGGGCTGCAATGGTGTCCGGAAACCCAAACGCAATTATGAAACCTCGACAATTATTCATCGACGTAGTGAAACGTACCACCGCAGCTTTAACGGCCACCGCGATGTTCGTCGGCCCGACCGGTGTCACGCTTGCTAATCCACCAAACCACGGGCGCCAGAACAGCGAGCACGCGGTACAACGCCTGCAGCACATTATTGTGATTTACCAGGAGAACTGGAGTTTCGACTCGCTCTATGGCCAGTTCCCCGGAGCAAATGGGCTTCAACACGGGTTCGACACGTTATCGCAGTACGATAAGAGCAGTAATTACACTTCATTGTTCTACAAGTCCCCGCGCCCTCTCAATAACGGAGCGCCCGATCCGAATTTTCCCGCGAGTCCGGACGGCAACCTCGCGCTCTGGTCCGATCACAGTGTGGCGTTACCCGTCTTTCCATTCGATTTCACCAACTATATCGACTCGGATGTCACTACTGGAGATATCGTTCATCGTTTTTACACACAGCAATTGCAGATCGATAACGGCGCACTCGAGGCAAAAAAGAGCGACCTCGGCAAATTTCTGACATGGAGCGACAATCCTGGTCTGGTTCTTTCGTATCTTGACGCGACGAATCTACCGGAAGGCGAGTTGGCACAGCAGTACACTCTCTGTGATAATTTTTTCCACTCTGCGTATGGTGGTTCGTTTCTGAACCATCAGTGGCTTATCGCTGCGCGGACACCTCCATGGACTACAGCGATTCCCACTGGCTGGCAATCGAGCTATGATCCAGCGACCAAGACATTGCATGATAATCAGCTCACGTTCGACGGCCAGTACGGTGTGAACACCGTACAGCCCGCAAAGGCGCCGTTCTCGCCGAGCACGACTGATCCGGCCAAGCGTTTGCTAATCAATAACAGTGATCCCTCGCAACCGGGCTACGTCGAGACCATTGGCAACCGCCTCGATGACGCCAGGATTAGTTGGAAATGGTACTCCGGGGGCTGGAACGTGGCGCTCCAAAATAATACGCAAGCCGCCAATGATCCGAACATCATATTCCAGTTTCACCACCAGCCCTTTGCGTACTTCACCAAATACGCGCCGTTCCTAGACGCGCCGAACGCAAATTACACCAGCCCGCCACCGCTCAATCCAGAGACGACTGGACCGAATGCGCATCTGCAGGATGAGACGCAATTTCTGGCCGACTTGCAGCACAACAGGTTGCCGACTGTGTCATTCATCAAATTCGCCGGTATCGATAATGAGCATCCCGGCTATACCAATGTCGTCAGAGGACAGCAGCACGTCGCAGATATTGTGAGGGCTGTGCAAAACAGCAATATCTGGAACACGTGCGCGATTATCGTCACGTACGATGAGAATGGCGGCCGCTGGGACCACGTTACGCCGCCTGTGCGAGACGACGGTTGGGGGACAGATGTTCGGGTCCCGGCTATTATCATCTCGCCACTGGCACGCGACGGTTATATCGATCACAGAGAATACGAAACCGTTTCTATTCTGAAGTTGCTCGAATTCCGGTTTCATCTCGCGCCACTTGCCGCGCGCGATGCCGATCCTGCCGTGAACGATCTGGTTGACGCCTTTACGCAGTGAAACTCGCAGCCGCGGGACAAGAGAATTTGCTACCGATGGGTTAGGTTGCGCCACAGATAAACCCAGAGCCGGGCGCCTCGGGACGGAGCTTCTCTGAGGCGCCCGTTGCTCTTTTTGATCCCCAAAGCATTCCCAGCGCGTGTCATCACGAGCGGAGCGAGGGAACTCGCAGAGACACATTGATCTTCGCGTTGCGTTTTGTGATTTCGCGTGATGGCGTGTGCATCTGTGAGGTCCCTCGTCGTCTATGCGACTCGGGATGACCCATCGTAAACACGCGTCGCATTACCACGCTTCCGTGCCAGCCCGTTGCTCAATCTGCTCAAGACTGGGATCGGCATTCTGAATCCAATCACGCGCTTCGTTGATCTCAGCCGGATTCACTGGAATTGCTCGCGGAATCGGCTCTGCGCGTGCCACCAATTGCCCTTCAAACTTGACCGGTTTCGCGCGTTTGATTGGAAACCTCCAGTGATGCCCGAATTTGTAGAGCGCGTAAAACATGGTCTTAGCTTCAACAGCGCTCACCCCGCTGCACCGCATGGCGAAGTAGAACATGCGGTCGCAATCCTGCCAGGGGCGCTTCTTGTCCCCGTACGCGACATCGTGCAACACAGAGGCATTCCGGTATCTTCCTTCGAACGGCCCGCCCATGACCGACCAGAGGTAACGCGGAATGGATGCGCCATCGACAATCGATCCGATCGGAGCGATCCATGTGTTGCCATTCGGATCTGTATAACGCAATTCAGTTAGCAGCGTCATTGTTCGCCCGTCTGGATTCCACTTGGTCACTGGCTCGCCATCGTAAGAGCCCCATTTAGAACCGGCGGAGTCGGATTGCTCAGCTTGGGAAACTTGGTCCTGCTGCTCTTTGTCCGCCCCGAATGCGGCGAAGGCCGCAACGAATCCGAAAAACACGAACGATTGAATGATTTTTCTGTTTTCCATGTGAGAACGAAACGTTCAACGTTTTGCTTCAATTTTCAATGCTGAACTATCGCCGCGCGGGTCATCCTGAGCGAAGCGAAGGACCTCACACAGCTCGTGGCCTCACACATGTTATTCTGTGTGGTCCCCACTTCGATTGTGAGGTTCCTCGCGACGCTCGGAATGACAATGCAACCGTTACCGCGGAATTTACGGGGTGATTTCCGCAACGGCTTCGGCTCTGACAACTTCATCTTCTTGATTTGGAGCTGAAGGCGTGATCGGTTCGCCCTCGGTTTGTTTTCTGTACGGCTGAAGATAAAACATCATGAACACGCCGATCACCACGAGCAGCGAACCGATCCATTTCAATAGCCAACCGGGATCTCGCAAAATCTGCACGGTACTTTGTCCCAGGTTTTCGGGGTTCCAGGACGCCTGAGAAATCTTGTAAGTGAGTCCCGTCCAAGTGTGCCACCAAGTGCCGGGATAACTAAACGGATTGTTCATCCAGCACGAGCCGGTGGCGGTTTCGCCGTCTGCCGTTGCGATTTGCAGAGTGCTCTTGAATCCCGCAGGGCTGTCGGTGCCTTCATTGCGTTTTACTTCAAAGTCGAGCAGTTGAAGGCCTATCGGTAATCCAATCACTTCCCAGCCATAAGCAATCATGGTTTTGTTAGGCGCAGTGGGAATTGCTATTTGCCAGCCACCCGGAACCCATTGCTCCAGCGTTTCGCCATTTTGCTGAATTCGAACGCGCACGGCATCGGGCAAATCGGCCGCGGCGGAAGATGCCGATCTTTCTTCGGATTTCACGGGAGTGAAATCCGTCCATTGCTGCGCGTGCGGCATTGTCCTGTCAACGACGAGCTGCCAGTCGGCCCAACCGGTGGCGAGCGGTTGGTTGAAATCGATCTTGCCCAAAGATTTGCCGTTCTTGCGCGAAACGAGCTCATAGGTGATCGCGCCATCGTCGGCAATAAACAACGTTAGACGGTTCGGTGTTTCTTCACCGGGTGCGGGCATTGCTGGCGGACCGCCAGTTGCATTGCGTTCTTTACCATCTCCGTGCGGATTTGTTTCGGCAGCGGCAACCGGAATACCTTTGCCATGTATCGTAACAAGCACTACGGGATTATTTGGCTGATCGCTGAGCGAATTCGGTTTTCCATTCTCGATCCGAAAATCGGGCCAGTAGTTGTCAATCTTTAGCGTGAACGGCGTTCCGGCGATTGCGACGTCACGCCCGAGATTTTCTGCGACATCGAAACTGGCTTCTTTATCGCTTGCGGAAATTACGACTTGCCCTTTGTTCCCGTCCTTGGGGGCGAGCAAGCGAACCTTCGCGCCGATGCTGCCCCCTTTGCGAACACGACTGATTTGTTCGTCCGGCGCCTTGCTAAAAGCGAAAATCGATTCCTCAAGATCAACCGCTTGATCCTTCGCGGTCGATGCGGGGCGATTCGATGACTCGCCCGTACCTGAGTCTGGAGCGGTGCCGCGTTTGAGTTCGATGTTGGCGAGACCCATCGAGAATTTTCCGTGCTGCGGATGATCAGCGAGCAGCCAGCTCTCCAGATGCTGGTTCATCATGGCAGTGGCAATGGTGAAATGGAGCGCAGATTCGCCGCCGTCGCTTAGTGGTCTCGGGTTTAGTTTCGCTTCAATCGCCGGTGCGTAATCGACGATTTGCAAGCGCGCCCCAGACGCGAGCTGGCCAAGATTGCGCGGATGCTGTGGCGTCGGCGCATGATGCAAAAATTCGGCGGCGAATCCTTTCACAATTCCATCCACGTCGTGCACGCGAAGCTGGCGTTGATCGACCAGGAGCCGATTAGCTGGCGGTTCGCCTTTGAAGAGCGTCATGGTTCCTTCGATTCCCCAAATTCTCCCAATAAGCGATCCGATCAGCAGTGTGATGATGCCGAGATGCGTGATGAGAAACGCGAGGTGATGTTTGCGCCAGGGCCAACGAGAGAGCGCAGAGCAAGTAAGGTTTGCCCCGAGCAAGACAAGCCAGATGTTGAACCACGGAGCGCCGTAAATATAAGCGCGCGCCACTTTCGCGTCGAAACTCGACTCATAGAGCGTCCCCGCGATTGCGGCAATGATCAGCACCGCCAGCAAGACAACGGCGAGCTTAAGCGATGCAAAAAATTCGAAGAGCGGATTTCGCTGCCAAGCGGGATGCTCGGATGAATTCGAGTTCGCCATGCGAAGAGTACACCTTCCGCGAGGTGAGGCCGTTCTTCAACCTGCGAAAGCTTTCGGAGTCAATGACGGAATTTGCTCCGTCACACCTTTGGCGAACACGCGCTGAATGTCGGTAACGTTCGTGGCCATGGATCGAAATGCGCGGATGTGCTCCAACCCAATTAGAGAGAGAAACAATTGAAGCATTTATCCCGGTCGAATTGAGTTAAGAGCGAAAGTGCTCCGCTACTTTGTCTTGAACGTTTTTACCTCGCTGGTCACCCCGTCGCCCTTGCCGCTGGCTTCCATCGAGTCGACCTTATAATAGTAGGTTGTCCCAGGCTGGAGGCCTTGTATACGCACGCGGAAAACCGTATCGGGATGGCTGGGGTTCAGCCTGATTGGAGATTTCGCTGTCTGGCTAAGATCCTTGGGATTCGTACCGTAATGCACCACTCCGTAATGCTCGGGCGATCCCCCAGGGTTGTTGGTTGTCCACCTGACAATTGTCAAATAGGGGTCAGCCCGTTCAATTTCTGGCCCTTGGGTGATCTTGACGCTCGCAGCTTTTTCAGTAGTAGGGGCCACCTGCGCGGCTGCTGGCGTGGAGTAGGATAGGCTGGCCCCCACCATACTCATCGCCAGCTTCAGAGGCAGGCTATTCATGGGCAAACCTCCAGCCGAATCACACTCAAATTCATATTCCCTTGGCAAGACGACGAAAGGGCATCGGACGCCCCGGGCGGCCCGTCGTGCGTCCATATTTCGTGCGCACACGTTCCTCGCATCTGTTTTGCACTACGGAATAGGGCTCGGACTCGGTCTAGGCGGAAGGTCGCACACCTCCGGTGCGCAGGGCGGCAGCGGCGGAGTAGGGATAAGAAACTCATTACCTTGGGTCGAAGCCGAACCACCGGACATGCAAGTACCCGTAAAGGTAGCGCGATTGGGGTAAGGTCTCGTGAAACCATCGGTAAGGGTTTGCAGGAACGCGACAATCTGGTTTTCTTCTTGATCGGTCAAGCCGAGATCACCGGTGGTCATATCGATATTGTTCGGCACCTCGGGCCTGGGCCAGCAGTTTACTTTTTCGATCGTTCCATCCGGGCAGTGTCCGGAAGTAACGTTGTACGCAAACCCCTGTTTGTCGCGCGTGTTGTAGAAGTGGACGAGTTGCTTCAGGCTTTTAATGTAGCCGTTGTGAAAGAACTGCTTCTGGAAGTAAGGCCCAGGCGCCTCGGTGGTGGGACACCGCGGCGGTGTCATAGCCACATTGCGCGCCGAAGACACCTGCATCATGCCGTCGTTAAGTGGTGCAAATTGTCTCCAAGTTATGTTCGGGCTGGCCCAGGTACCAAAACCGCTTCTCAGGAAAGTCCCAAGTCCCAAATCTCTGTAGCCGAAGCCCAGAGGATTGGGGGTGAACCCGTAGGGATCCGGCGTAGTCTGATAATAGAAAGCGTTCCTGGGATTCAGGGGGAGGCCCTCATTGGCCGAGCCGAAGCAGGTGAACAGAGGGTTTACCTGGGCGGCCTTGCTGTTGTCGCTCTGTCCTGGGGTCAGAGCGGTTCCTCTTCCATCCAGGTGACATGAATTGCAGTTAGCTTTGCCGCGGAACAGGTTGTAACCCGCCCTCTCGGGTCCAGTCATCGTGTAATTGCCCGCTAGGAAGGCGTCGAATTTCGACGAGAAAGCGCTGACCTGCACCGATTGTTCATATGCGTCAAGGGACTGCGCCCAGCGGTCATAAACGTCGTTTGACCGGGTGCGGTCGACCGGACTCAGATGAACCGGTGTGGTGTCCCCGTGGAACACCGCAGCCCCTCCAGGCGTTGCGCAGATCTGCTCAGTGTCGGCTGGAAAGTTGATATCGAACGAGCCCTGGCCCCATACCAACTGAAAGAGAGGCCGGTACACAGAATGCGAAAGCCGGAATGTGATGCAAGCAGTATCAGGGAAGCCCATTTCTTGAGTATCGACGGGAGGACCCTGTGACTGGTGGGCGTCCGGATTTCTTAACAGATATCCGGTCGCGCGCGAATCCCAGAAGTTTCCGCCAAAGAAAAGACCCTGTTCCTCGTTGTACTGGAGTACAGGGAAGAAGGGTGAATACGTGTATCTTTGCGCTTGCCGCTTGCCGGCCCGAAAGTGAACCGTTCCGGGATACGCGATCATCGTCAGATTAACCGACGGGATCGGTCCGCTAAAGGCGACGTACGGCATGTGGCAAGACGCGCACGCTATATTTCGGAGCGGTGAGATGTTCTTGTCGTACTGCATAAGCTCGCCGAGCGTTTCTACTGCCTCAGTTCCCGTGTCCTTAAGTATTGGCGGCTGACCTGTCAGAGTCGGGGGCGGTAAGTTGTGCCACCGTTGAATCGCTCTCCCTTCGATGACAGCTATTTCCTGCAGGACCCTGGCTATCTCTGCATTCAAATCGTCCGGGAGAATCCCAGGCGGGTACGGGTTGTAGATCGGCGCGGGTGTAGCTTGTGGTGTTTGAGTCTGTGTTGTTTGACTCTGTGCCAAAAAGCCTCGAAAAATAAACAAGGCCCCCAGCACCATTAAGCAAGCCGTAAATAGTCGAATCAGAGTTGTCGGGCGCACGGTGTTTCCTCCAGGTTAACGTTAGATGTCTACCTATTGGCAGTCCGAGAGAACGCCCTGTCAATACTATGAAGTTAGCCGTTTGTGCTTTTTGTTAGCAGTAACTGCTGCGCGCCACTTTTTCTGGAGCTCGTGCTTTCGATAATCAGTGGGTGACTCCCCTACTTCATGCTCAAAGGCTCGCGTAAAACTGGAGGTATGATGATATCCAAGTGTGTAAGCTATTTCCTTGATCGCCACCTCAGGAGTGTCCGCCAACATCCTCCTGGCTTTCTTAAACCGGCATGTGCATCGGAACTTCCCCACTGTGGTCCCGACCTGCGCTTTAAACAAATGGCTCAGCCTGGAGGTACTCAGCGAACAAGCACCGGCAACTTGGGTGACAGTGCGCGATGAATTGTCTCGTAACAGATGAGTGGTTTTTTCAATCCGGAAATCCGAATGTCTCGGGTCCATAACCATTCTCCTGATGATCTCGCCTAGTGATTACCGCATGTTACATGTGTGTATGAGGGATTGTCTCAACAAGTCGTACGAAGAAAGCTGACGTGTTGGCAAGCAAAATTTTACGCATTTGGCAAAAAATATTAGGGCGTGTATATTCGCTCCGCTTGGCAACGCGCGTATTCATGTTTGTGACGGCGGCTAGCCTGCTTTTTGGGAGCGTTGGCTATGGGCAATCTGATCCGTCCGCTGCGAATAGTGATGGTCTGGATTTCAAGCAATTCGGTTTACTTGCGATACAGGATGGGGGACGCCGTAAGCCGATTGATACGTTCGCGCGCGAAACGTTGATACGGATTACTGGACGTTCGACGTACATCGATAAGGCCGGCCGGAAATGGCAGCC